>OUNM010834054.1_pt1 | contig 72629 bp, 67 predicted proteins | sample 1769961 | NCBI WGS metagenome assembly OUNM01 (sample SAMEA3914820, study PRJEB12502) | metagenome | biome: forest; material: soil | place: USA | collected 2012-03-12 | depth 0.3 m
GGGTCGGGGGAGATGCCGAGCACGACTGCGCCAGCGGCGGCGTAGTCGGCTTTGCGATCGCGCACGCCGCACGCCTGTGTGGTGCAGCCTGGCGTGTCGGCCTTGGGGTAGAAGTAGACGACGACTGGCTGACCGCGAAAGTCGGACAGCTTGACGATGCGGCCGTCCTGGTCGGGCAGCTCGAAGTCGGGGGCTTGCTCTCCGGGCTCTGGCATCGTCGGCATCCTAGCGTCGTGCGGCGCAGGCATGCTTGTCTATAAAACTGTTGCGTGTTTGTTTTTCGTCTGGTAGACAATCGTCTGCTGTGGATCATGCCTCTGCATACAAGCTCGAGAAGCAACGCTGCCTCCAGCAATTCGGCGCAAACCTCCGCCGCTTGCGCACTGCGGGCGACCGGCGCCTCTCCCAGGAAGACCTCTCGTTTGCGACGAACCTGCATCGCACGCAGATCGGAGCACTCGAGCAGGGACGGGTTGAGCCGCGGCTGACGACGCTGCTGATCCTCGCGCAGGGGCTTGCGGTGACACTCGACGAACTGGTGGCAGGGGTGCCGGTGCCGTTGGAGCGCCGCCCTGGGCCAAACTCCGATCGATAAGGTGATCGGGCATGCTGAAGCTCCTCTACAAGCCGGTGGGCATCGTCTCGGGCATCCTCGCGGGACTGCTCGGGCGCAAGCTGTTCGCGCGCCTTTGGGCGGTCGCTGACAGCGAGGACCCGCCGCGTCCGGAGAACCGCGTGCCCTGGCCGAAGCTGCTCGGCGCGTTGGCTCTGGAGGGCGCGGTCTTTCGCCTGGCAAAAGGCGCGATGGATCACGCCTCACGCCGCTGGTTCGCTGGACTGACAGGCAAATGGCCGGGCGAGGAACACCCGACGCCAAAGGAGTAGCGGTCGCCGAGCTGTGAGCTCGGACGGTCGACGCCGATCGAGCTCAGCGCAACAGCCGCGAGAGCCGCCGATCCTTGAGCACGCGCCCGTCGGTCTGCTCACGCGGGCAGTAGGCGATCACGTAGTCCTCGAAGTGCACGGACTCGAGCGTCTCGCCACAGCGCGGGCAGGGCTCACCCTCGTGGCGATGCACGCGCAGCGGCATCGGCAGCTTGTCGGGGATCGGCAGCTCGACGGCGTCGTCGTAGTGGGCGATCGCGTCACCAAGCACAGTGACGATCGCGTCGCGCAAGCTCGCACGCTCGTCGTCCTTGAGGTCGGCAGCACGCTTGAACGGCGAGAGCTTGGCGCTCCACAGGATCTCGTCGACCCACGAGCGCCCGATGCCGGCGATCGTGTGCTGATCGCGCAGCAACGTGTGCAGCGGACGCGGCGCGTCGAGCAGCTTGGCCAGCTCGTCTCCGTCGGGCGGCGAAGGCCATGCCTCGGGGCCGAGCTTCGTCAGCGCGTCGTCTTGCTCGACCTCGTCGGTCTGCAACAGCTTGACCCACGCAGCTTGCTTCGAGCCGAACTCGCGCAGGCGCAGCTCGCGCCCATCGGTCAGGCGTACGAGCAACCGCGACGTGCGGTCGCGCGGGCCAGCGCGCTTGTCGTACAACTGCAAGCGCCCGGCAGACATCAGATGAATCAGCAGCGACAGCCCACCATCGGTGTCGACGATCAGGTGCTTGCCGCGCCTGCGTACAGCGTGCACGTGCAGCCCATCGAGCGCCGTCAGCGGCGGGGCGAACGTCTTCAGCGCGTTGATGCCTGGCGCGAGCGCCGACTCGATCTCAGCGCCTTCGAGCGCGCGACCGAGCAGTCGCGCGGTGATCTCGACCTCAGGCAGCTCAGGCACATCCCCACTCTAGGAGGACATGCCCGGGCTGCAACGCCCTAGTGGGCCGAGATTGGCGGGCCTTCGTACTTGACGCCGGCAGGACTCTTCCACTGCACGCGCCACTTGACGCCCTTCGTGGAGGAGTGCAGCGTCCAGTAGCCGAGGCTGTTCGTGGTGACGGTCGAGAGCGTCTTGAACTTGTGCGAGCCCTTCGGCTGCACGAGCACTGTGGCCTTCGTAGCGCCTGTCGTCGGCCGCACGAGCCCCCACAACGAGTAGCCGTGGCCGGACTTGGAGACGACGAGCGGCACAGGCCAGGCTGAATACAGCGGCTTGGGCTTGCCACCGAGGTACTCGAGGCCGGTCTGGAAACCGATCGTGCCGCCGTTGACGCTCGAGCCGGGCTTGCCACCAAGCGGGTCATCAACGAGCAGGTACTGCGAGAAAGCTGCGACGCGGCCGTTGCTCCAGGCGATCTTTTCGGCGATCGCGTCGAATTCGGCCTGCTGTGCGACGGATACGCCGAGGAAGCGATTGGGCTTGCTCTGCACGCCGAACTCGGTCAGGTAGATCGGCAGGTTCGATGTCACGCCGTGCGCGGCAGCAGCTTTGCTGAGCGCGCTGGACAGGCGTGAGAGCACGCCGATCGTGACGTCGTCCTTTTCCTTTGGCTTGTACAGCGGCCCAGCAGCGGTCGAATAGGCGTGGTGGGCATAGCCGACGGCCGTCAGCGGCGTACACGAGCCTGATTTCTTGTACTTGCTGTTGAGGCACATCGTTTCGCGCAGAAACAGCAGCGGCGCGACGTCGTGCAGCAGTGCCTTCGATTTTTCGCGCTTGTAGTTGACCTTGTCATAGCCAGTGGGCGCAGTCTCGCCGAGCAGCACTGGCGGCTTGACGAAGCCGCCAGCTTTGAGCCCGGCATAGCCGGCTTGGTAGAGGGCGCGGTAGATGCGCGGCGATGCTGCTGTGCCGTTCGTGTTCCACTGCGGCTGTAGAAACGCAGGATGGTTGGGCTCGTTCCAGATCGAGAACAGCGAGACGGTCGCGCCGAACGGGCCGCTCGGTCCGTAGTGGCGCGCGACGGCGGTCATGAATTCTTCGAAGTCTTTGGGGTCGGGTTTGGTGACGTACGGCGCTTTCTTGTTCGATGTCGCCCAGCGGGGAACAGGCGAGGTCACGGTCAAGAGCACTTTCCAGTGCAGGCGCTGCGCTTCGGAGATCAGCGCGTCGTATTCGCCCCACGGATAGTTGCCAGGGTTCGTCATGTCGAAAGCTGGCTTCGTGGCGCTCGTAGCGCCAGGCGCAACGGAGATCCAGTTGAGCTCGACGCGCAGCGCTTTGACGCCAAGGGTCTGCATCTGCGCGATCGCGTGCGGGCGCGTGCGGGCGTTGAGCAGGTCGCTGGAGCCCTCGAAGTAGTTGGCCTGGCTGTGTGAGGCGAGCGCAGGCGTGGCGGCGAGGGAGATCGCGGCAAGGCCGCCGATCAGGGCGCTGAGGAAAAGCTTGTGGATTTTGGGCATGGTGGCTTGAGACACTCGAGATCGCGCAAGGTTGCGGTCCTGGTGGGCAAAGGATCTGTAGCTTTCGGCTTGTGAGTACAGCCATCGCACCGGACGACATCGTCCAGACGGCAGCTGAGGCGGAGGGCAACGAGCGCCCGCCGCTGCTCGTGCTGGAGCCGCTGCAGGCCTTCCTCGACGCCCACGGGCTCGGCGCCGGCGAGATCGAGGCGAGCCCGATCGGCGAGGGCCACTCGAACGTGACCTACTTGATCCGTCGTGGCGAGGCGGAGATGGTGCTGCGCCGTCCGCCGCGCCCGCCGCTGCCACCGAGCGCGCACGATGTGCTGCGCGAGGCGCGCCTGCTGCGCGCGCTGGCAGACACGCCTGCGCGTGTGCCTGCTGTGCTCGCCGTGGGCGATGACGAGCAGGTGATCGGCAGCCCGTTCTACGTGATGGAGCGCGTCGAGGGCGAGGTGATCGTGTCGAGCATCCCAGACGCGATCGACACGCCGGCAGAGCGGCGCAGCATCAGCGACGAGCTGATCGACGCGCTCGTCGAGATCCACGGCGTCGACTGGCGCGCGGTCGGCTTGGAGGGCTTCGGCAAGCCGACTGGTTACCTAGAGCGCCAACTGCGTCGCTTCAGGGGCCTATGGGAGCTGAACAAGACGCGCGAGATCGAGGCTGTGGAGCGCGTCGGCAGCTGGCTGGAGCAGAACATGCCGGAGTCAGGCCAGGCAACGATCGTGCACGGGGACTTCCGTCTGGGCAACACGATCTACGCCCACGGAGCGCCGGCGCGCCTGGCGGCGGTGCTCGATTGGGAGATGGCGACGATCGGCGACCCGTTGGCAGACCTCGGCTACCTGTGCATGATGTGGACGGAGCAGGACGACCCGTCGGGCGGCTTGCGCGAGGCGCTGGCGACGGTCACGCGACGCGATGGCTTTCCGACGCGCGAAGAGCTGATCGGGCGCTACGAAGAGCGCACTGGGCGCTCGATGAAGGATCTGCGCTGGTACACGACGCTGGCGGTGTGGAAGTCGGTCGTGTTCATGGAGGGCAACTACAAGCGTGCGGTGGCAGGAACGACAGACGACCCGTACTTGAAGACGTTCGGCGATGGCGTGCTCGAACTGGCAAGCCAGGCTGAAGCGATCGCACATGGCGAGTGAGGCAAACGGGTCGCCTGAGGCGGAGGCTGGCGCAGGCACGCGCAGCGGGTTGCTGATCGACTGGGGCGGCGTGCTGACGACAAACCTGTTCCACTCGTTCCGCGACTTCTGCGTGCGCACGGGGGTCGACCCGCAGACGCTGCGCGACCGCTTCTCCAAAGATCCATCGTTTCGGGAGCTGCTGATCGCGCTGGAGAAGGGTGAGCTCGAAGAGGGCGAGTTCGAGCAGCAGCTGGCACCGCTCCTCGGTGTCGAGCCGGACGGCTTGATCGACGGCCTGTTCGCAGGCGTGCAGCCGGACGTTGCAATGGTCGAGGCGGTACGCAGGGCACGCGCGGGCGGCGTGCGCACAGCGCTTGTGTCGAACTCATGGGGCGTGCATCGCTACCCGCACGACCTGTTCGACGAGCTGTTCGACGGCGTCGTCATCTCGGGCGAAGAGGGGACGCGCAAGCCTGCGCGGCGGATGTACGAGCTGGGCGCAGAGCGCGCGGGAGTGGCAGCGAAGCAGTGCGTGTTCGTCGACGACCTGCCGTTCAACTTGACGCCGGCAGAGCAGCTCGGCATGGCGACGGTGCATCACGAGAGCGCCGAGCAGAGCATCCCAGAGCTCGAACGACTGCTCGGCGTCGTGCTGCGGTAACCAAGCTCGGCTTTCAGACAAACGCTAACTCTTAGATCATCCGTCCAGGCTTCTTCGCCGGGGTTGATCCCTAAGCAAGGGTTGATCCGAATAAACGGCTATGGGGTGGCTGCTTCCTGACTCTGGCCTCGACGAGTTCGACGCGCCGCCAACGGATACTGGGGAGACGTTTGGCACAGCGCTCACGGCGCGCATCCTCGCAACGCTGTTTGCGGCAGGCGCAACGCTTGCGCTGCTGACGATCGCGCTGCCGCACTCTTCTCAGGCGGACGTGCCTGGCGTGCTCAGCATCGCGTTGACGGCATACGCGATGGCAGGGTTGCTCAACTGGCAGGCGGACAGGGTCAAGCCGCGCACGATGCCGGTCGCGCTGGGCTTCGGCACGACGCTGATCACGCTCGTTGCGTACTTCTCGGCGCCGAGCCCGAGCCCGCTGGTGTTCATGTACCTGTGGATCTTCCTCTACTCGGCTTACTTCTTCACGCTCAACGAGATGGTCCTGCAGATCGCGTACGCGTCGGTCAGCTACGCAGCGGTGCTGCTGATCCAGGTGTCGCACGAGCAGGCAGCGACGTGGTGGCTGGTGAGCATGGGCACGCTGGCGATCCTGGCGATCGTGATCCGCGTGCTGCGCTCACGTGTGGATGAGTTGATTGCGCGACTGTTCGATGCGGCGCGCACCGATCCGGTCACGAGGCTTGCCAACAGACGGGGCTTCCGCGAGCTGCTCGACCTCGAGCTGGCACGCGCGCGACGGCGCGACGGCAAGCTGACGGTGATCGTCGGCGACTTGGACCACTTCAAGGAAGTCAACGATCGCTCGGGTCACAAGGTGGGCGACCTCGCGCTTCAGCGCGTCGCGCGGCTGCTGGAGCGCGGCAAGCGCGACGTCGACGCAGTGGCACGTGTGGGCGGCGAGGAGTTCGCGCTCGTGCTGCCTGACACGGACGAGCACGGCGCGTTCGTGATCGCAGAGCGCTTGCGCGACGAGTTGCGTGAGGAGTTCTCGACGGACGCGGTGACGCTGACGATCAGCTTCGGCGTGGCGACATACCCACGCGATGGCGTGACGGCAGCGGCGCTGCTGCGCGCGACAGACGATGCGGTGCGCGGTGCAAAGGCGCAAGGCCGCGACCGTTCGATGCTGCACAGCCCAGCGTTGCGCGATGCGGCGGCGCTCGAGGGCGACAGCCGCGACGTTGCGGCTGAACGCTTTCTCGCGGTGATGCTCGATCTAGCGGAGGCAATCGACTTGCGCTTCAGCGGCAGCGCGCGCCACTCAGAGACGGTGGGACGCTACGCGGAAGGCATGGCGCGCATGCTCGGCCTCTCAAAGCAGACCACGAGCCGCGTGCGCCTGGCGGGACTGCTGCACGACATCGGCAAGGTTGGCGTGCCTGACGGGATCTTGCACAAGCCTGGTCGCCTCACGAACGAGGAGTTCGCGGTGATCAAGCGCCACCCTGAACTGGGCGCGCAGATGCTCGACCACCCGAGTCTCGCTGACGTGCGCGAGTGGGTTGGCGCACACCACGAGCAGCCAGATGGCCGCGGCTATCCGCACGGTCTGCGTGGCGATGAGATTCCGCTGGAGGCGCGGATCATCGCGGTGGCTGACGCGTATGAGGCGATGACGAGCGACCGCTCGTATCGCAGCTCGATGGACCACGCAGCGGCACGCGCAGAGCTCGAACGCTGCGCGGGCACGCAGTTCGACCCGCGCGTCGTCCGCGCGCTCTGCTCGCTGCTCGAGCGCGAGGCAGAGCGTGCTGAGCTGGCGCTGCAGCACTGAGCTGCAGCGCCGAAGAGAACCTGTCGCCGGCTAGGGCCTGTTGCCGCGACCGTAGAGGAGCTTGAACATGCCGGCGAGCATCTTCGAGGTGCGGCTCTTGTACGGGTACATGTGCGGTTCGCGCTTGAGCGCGAGCTTGGGGGTTACGACGATCGCCTGCGCAGCGGTGTACTTGCGGATGCCGCCGGCGCCGTGGCGCGACCCGAGTCCGGAGCTCTTGGCGCCGCCCATGGGCAGCTCGAGTGCGGTGTAGTTGATCATCGCGTCGTTGACGTTGGCGGCGCCGGTTTCGAGCCGCTTGGCGATCTGCTCGCCACGCTCGGTGTCGCGCGTGAACACGGATGCGCCGAGGCCATAGGGCGAGTCGTTGGCGAGGCGCACGGCCTCGTCAGCGTCGGCGACCTTCATGATCGGCAGCGTCGGACCGAACGTCTCCTCGGTCATGCACTTCATCGTGTGATCGACATCAACGAGCACGGTGGGCTCGTAGAAGCGCCCGCCGCCCTTGTTCGAGGCGTGCCCGCCGGCGAGCACGCGCGCGCCCTTGTCGACGGCGTCTGTGACGTGGTCTTCGATCGTCTGCAGCTGCGGCGGGAAAGTGATCGCGCCTACTTCGACGGAGCCGGGCCCTTCAGACTTGCCGAAGCGCAGCGAGCGGACTTTGTCGGAGACTTTGGCGACGAACTCGTCGTAGACGCCCTCCTCGACGTAGGCGCGCTCGATCGAGATGCACGTCTGGCCGGCGTTCTGCATCGAGTAGTACGTGGCGAAGTTGGCGGCGCGCTCGAGATCGGCGTCTGAGAGCACGATCATCGGGTCCTTGCCACCGAGCTCGAGCGAGGCGGGGATCAGTCGCGCAGCAGCAGCCTCTGCGACCTTGCGGCCAGTGCGCGTCGAGCCGGTGAACATGATCATGTCGACTTGCTCGACGAGCGCGGCGCCGGCGCCACCGCGGCCGGTGGCGACCTGGAAGACGTCATCGGGCAGACCGCACTCGCGCAGCCCTTCAGCCATCAGCAGCGATGTCAGCGGCGTGACCTCGGACGGCTTGAGGATCACGCTGTTGCCGGCCATCAGCGCAGGGATGCAGTCGCCGAAGGAGTTGGTCAGCGGGTAGTTCCAGGGACCGATCACGCCGATCAGGCCGAGTGGCCGGTAGCGCATGATCAGCTTCTTGCCCTTGACGAGCAGCTGGCTGGACTTGACGCGCTCGTCGGCAAGGTACTCGGGGCCGTGCTTGGCCCAGAAGCCGAAGGCGTTGCCGGCGTAGGAGATCTCTGCGAGCGAGGCGTCCTCGAAGGTCTTGCCGGTCTCGGAGATGATCGTCGAGATGACCTGCTCTGAGTTGTCCATCAGCCACTTCTGCGCGCGCATCAGGATCCGTGCGCGACCGTCGAAGCCGTAGGCCTCCCAGGCCGGCTGTGCAGCGCGGGCGCGGCGCGCCATCTCGGCGATCGCGTCGGCGTCGAGGTCGGGAACGCTCGCGACGATCTCGCCTGTGGCGGGGTTCTCGACCTCGATTGTGGCGAGGGCTGGCGCACCGTTGGTGATGCCCCCGTTGGGTGTGCTGCCGTTCTCGCTCAGCAGCTCCTGCTCGACGGTCTGGGCCTGCTCGACGGACGCCATCAGTGTCTCCCCTGTCTGCTCGCTCTTAGCACTGGCTTTGTAGCCAAACAGACTACTCCGCCAGAGCGGCTGTGGGGGAGCGGCGCGGACGGATCAGTCAGACAGCTCGATCGAAGCGATGCCGATTGGATCGTTGGGCCGATCGCCGGCGTCGGTCTCGACGCCCTCGAGCTTGTCGACGACGTCCATCCCGTCGGTGACCTGACCGAAGACGGTGTGCTTGCCATCGAGCCACGGTGCGGCGTCGGTCGTGACGATGAAGAACTGCGAGCCGTTCGTGTTGGGGCCGGCGTTGGCCATGGCAAGCGCGCCGCGCACCACCTTGTGCGAGTTGAACTCGTCCTCGAACGTGTAGCCAGGTCCACCAGTGCCGGTTCCCTGCGGGCAGCCGCCTTGAATCATGAAGTCTTTGATCACGCGATGGAAGGTGAGCCCGTCGTAGAAGCCATCGCTGGCTAGCTTGCGGAAGTTCTCGACGGTCTTGGGAGCGTCTGCGTCGAACAGCTCGAAGACGATTGGTCCCTCGGTGGTCTGCATCGTGGCTGTGGACATGCTGTCCTTTCCCTAGATCGGGTCGCGGTGGATGGGCACGATAGCGACAGCTAACCGACGCTTGCCCGACGCCCTTGTGAGTCCGGCAGCGGAACGGTGGCGATGCCCTCGGTTGCAGCGACGTCGAGGAGGCAACGGTCGGAGCTTGCGATACGCCCACCCGGCGGAACGCTTGCCACGAGAACAGCATCGGCCAACGAGATCGGACAGTCGGAGCGGTGGTAGTGAGCCGCGCGAATCTCACTGGCGCGCCAGGCCTGCGAGGGTCCAAGGGGGAGCAGCATCAGGCTCTTCGCGAGAAGACTTTCGACCACTGGCCGTGATTGTTCGACGTCGAGGTCATAGCGGCGCTTGAGACGGTCCACAGCCTCGGCGAGATTGAGTGTGGTCATCGCTGCACCGTCGTTCAGCAGCTCCTGTACCTCCCCTGCGGCAGGCTCGGCCCCGAGCAGTGCAATGAGAGCAGATGCATCGATCAAGGTGCTCGTCGGAGCAGCCTCCTCAGTGGCGGTCGCGCTCGTTGTCATCCGCATCCAGTTCCTCTTCACGATCCAAGCGCTTGGCCTCCTCGGAGCCGAGCGCACCGATCTGCGTTGCGAACACCCCTACAGCGGCAGCCACTGGATCGTCTGGAACTGGGCGCAAGACCACATGGTCACCGTGATCTTCGGCGACGACGGTCCGCGTGCCCCACCGCTTGCGCACCGCTGCGGGAACGGATACCTGACCTCCGCTAGAGATTGCAAGACGCTTTGTCATGGCCATTAGGATAGACCATGAGACTACATTTGATGATCGCCCGGAGGCGATGATGCGCGGCTACTTCCCTCCGACGAGCTGCAGGCTCAGCTTGCGCCCGCGCAACTCCTGCCCGTCGAGCGAGTCGATCACGCGCTCGGCCTCGCCGGCGGGCACGGAGAGGAAGGAGAAGCGATCGAGCACGAGCACGTCGCGCACAGCCTCGCCGTCGAGCCCGGTTGAAGAGGTCACGGCAGAGACGATGTCGGATACGCGCACGCCTGAAGCCTTGCCGCCGCCAAGCACGAGCTTGACGTAGGGCTCCTGTGAGTCACGGCGCGAGATACGCGGCTTTGAGTGCCTGCGCGGGCGCTCCTTGACGGGCGTCGGCTCGGCGACCGCGCCGCGCTCCCATTTGGCGACGCTGGTGCCGATGTGGCGTTCGATCGCCTCGAGCTCGCGCTTCTGGCGCGACTCGACGAAAGTGATCGCACGTCCAGTTCGCCCGATGCGTCCGGTTCGGCCGATGCGGTGCACATACGTGTCGGGAGAGGTCGGCACGTCGTAGTTGATGACGTGCGTGACGGTCGAGATGTCGAGCCCGCGCGCGGCGACGTCGGTGGCGACGAGGATCGGCACGCGTCCACCCTTGAAGGCGAGCATCACGCCGTCGCGCGAGCCTTGGGACATGTCGCCGTGCAGCGCCCTGACGTTCATGCCACGATCCTTCAGCGTGCGGAACAGCTGATCGGCGCGAATCTTGGTGCGCACGAACACGATCGCCTGCTCGGGCTTCTCGGCCTGCAGCACCTCGACGAGCTTGTCGGGCTTGTCGCGCGTCTCGACGGGAAGCTGGAACTGAGCGACGGTGTCGATCGTCAGCGTCTCGGCCTCGACCTTGATGATCTCTGGGTCGTACATGTAGCGGTCGGCGAGTTTGCGGATCGGCGGCGGCATGGTCGCTGAGAACAGCGCCGTCTGGCGGCTGGACGGCGTCAGCGAGAGGATTTTCTCGACGTCCTCGAGGAAGCCGAGGTCGAGCATCTCATCGGCCTCGTCGAGCACGAGGAAGCGGCAGTCGTGCAGCACGAGCGAGTGGCGTGAGATCAAGTCGAGCACGCGCCCGACGGTGCCGACGACGACGTGCCCACCGGCACGCAGCTGCGCCTGCTGCGTGCGGATCGGCGCGCCGCCGAAGACGGCAACGACGTCGATGCCGCTGTGAGCGCCATACGTGCGCAGTGCCTGTGTCACCTGGATGCAAAGCTCGCGCGTGGGCGTCAGCACGAGCGCCTGCACCTCTGGGTTGGCGGCATCGACGTACTCCATGATCGGCAAGCCGAAGGCGGCCGTCTTGCCGGTGCCTGTCTGCGCTTGTCCAATCACGTCGTGCCCCTGCAGCAGCGACGGGATCGCCTGCTCCTGGATTGGGCTGGGCGACTCATAGCCGACATCGGCGAGAGCGTGGAGCGTGGGCTCGGACAGCCCGAGTTCGGCGAAGGTGGTGGCCATTGTTCAGAGAGCTTGCAGCTTACGGATCGCGGGGCGAGGCCGAGCGGTGGCCACGCTAGCGCAGGCGAGCGCGCTTGCAGGGACGCTCTCGGCAACGCTCACGCGGATGGATCGAGCAGCAGCTTGCCGGTAGTGCGCCGCTCGCGCAGGTCGGCTTGCGCCTGTGCGGCCTGCTCGAGCGGGTACGTGGCGCCGATCACGGTGCGCAGCTCACCGCGCGCAGCTCGCGCGAACAGGTCGTCGAGGGCGTCGGTGAACATTGCTTGGCGCTCAAATGCGTGAAACAGATAGAAGCCGACGACAGAGCGTGAGTGGCGCAAGAGCGAGCCGGTACGCACCTCGTTGGGTTCTTGCGAGGCGATCCCGCAGACGACGATCCGCCCGAACGGGGCGAGCGCTTTGTAGGAGGCGTCGAACACGGCGCCGCCGGCCATGTCGAAGACTGCGTCGACAGGCGCGCCACCGTTGGCGTCGAGCAGCCGCTCGGTCAGGCCGTCGGCGTCAGACTCGATCGCGATGTCTGCACCGAGCTCGAGTGCGAGCGCGCGCTTCTCGGGGCTGGATGCGGTGGCGATCACGCGCCCTGCGCCGAGTGCATGGCCGAGCTGCACGGCGAGCGTGCCGACGCCGCCGGCGGCGGAGTGCACGACGACGCTCTCGCCGTCGGCAACGCGCGCGGCGGTCTTGTAGAGGTGCCAGGCAGTCAGTCCTTGGATGATCAGCGCGAGCGCAGCGCCGTCGTCGAGCGCGTCGGGAATCGGATGAACGAGCCTGCGGGGAGCGACTGCATACTCGGCATAGCCGCCGTCGCCGGTGAGGGCTACGACCCGCTCGCCTGTGTCCTCGCGCACGCCGGCGACCTCTCCACCGGGCACGAGCGGCAGCGCGGCCTTGCGCACGTAGGAGTTGGTGCGCGTGTGCGTGTCGGCGAAGTTCAGGCCGGCGCGGGTGACCTCGATCAGCACCTCGTCGGGGCCGGGCTCAGGCGTCGGCAGGTCGACGAGCTTCAGCACCTCGGGACCGCCGAACTCGGTCATCTGGATCGCCCGCATCGGCGGTCAGGCTAGCGGAGCACCTGCGGCCGGCCTGGCCTGCAGCACAAGGCCGCGGGCGCGTCTGTAGCGGGCGTGCTCTAAGGTGCCCGCCGATGTCGATCACGGTAGTGGGCTCGATCGCCTACGACACAGTCAAGACGCCTTTTGGCGAACGCGAGCGGATGCTCGGTGGCGCGGCGACGCATTTCGCGCTCGCAGCGTCGTTCTTTGACGAGGTGCGCGTGGTGGGACCGGTCGGCGATGACTTCGGTGAGCGCCAGCTGCAGATCATGGGCACGCGCGGCGTGCAGCTCGGCGACGTTGAGCGCGTGGCGGGAGGCAAGACGTTCTTCTGGCACGGCGAGTACGGCTGGGATCTGAACTCGCGCGACACGCTCGACACGCAGCTCGGCGTGTTTGAGGGCTTTCAGCCAAAGCTGTCTGAGGACTCGCGCGCGAGCGACGTCCTGTTCTTGGCGAACATCCAGCCTGACCTGCAGCGCGATGTGCGCGAACAGCTGCCAGAGGCGAAGTTCGTCGCGCTCGACTCGATGAACCTGTGGATCGAAATCGCGCGCGACTCGCTGCTGAGCGCGATCAAGAGCGTCGACTGCTTGATTCTCAACGATGCCGAGCTGCGTCAGCTGACGGAGAAGCCGAACCTCGTCTCGGCGGCGCGCGAGATCTTGTCTTGGGGCCCGCCCGCCCCGAGCGTGATCGTCGCCAAGCAGGGCGAGTATGGCGCAGCGCTGATCACGCGCGAGGGCTTCTTTGCGCTGCCGGCCTATCCGCTCGAGACGGTGATCGACCCAACAGGTGCAGGCGACACGTTCGCGGGCGGGTTCGTCGGCTACATCGCTGCTGCGCTGGCGAACGGCACAGCGGCGACAAACGGCGACCGCGCGCTGCCAGACGAGTTGCTGCGGCGCGCGATGGCGCATGCGACGGTGCTCGCATCGTTCAACGTCGAGGAGTTCGGCACGGAGCGCGTGACACGCCTGACACGCCCCGAGATCGACGCGCGGCTGACTGAACTGCATGCGATCACGCAGTTCAGCGGGGTATGATCGAGCTACGTGACGACGTGGACTTTCATCTGGTTGATGTTCCTGCTGAAGATCCCAATCGTGGCGCTCTTCTTGATCGTCCGCTGGGCTGTGCGCCAGACGCCAGAGCCGGCTCCAGGATCGGATGGCGGGATTGGCCCACGCGACCGGCCGCTGCACCCGCACCGCCCCCGCTCGCGGGGCCCGCGACCGCGACGTCGTGGCCCACACGGCGAGGCGCCACCGCCGGCGCCAGTGCGCGTGCGCACGGTTCTCGCACGCTCGCGCCAGCCGCATCGCTGAGCGGAGTCAGGGCACAGCCTGCTCGTGCTGGCGGTTGACCGCCGGGTCGAAAGCCGACTTGACTCATAATTCGAGCGGGAGCCCCCCACACCCCGCCCACGCGTCGATAGGAGAAGCAGATGAGCACAGAGACAGAGGCTGACGCGAAGGGCGTCGTCGACCCCTCGACGGCAGCGCAGAACGACACGTTGACAGTGACGGACAACCGCACGGGACGCTCCTATGAGCTGCCGATCACTGACAGCACGGTGCGCGCGAGCGACCTGCGCCAGATCAAGGTCGACGAGGACGAATTCGGGATGATGTCCTACGACCCGGCCTTTATGAACACGGCGTCGTGTCGCAGCTCGATCACGTACATCGACGGCGAGGCGGGCATCTTGCAGCACCGCGGCTACCCGATCGAGCAGCTGTGCGAGCACTCGACGTATCTCGAGGTGGCCTACCTGCTGATCAACGGCCGGCTGCCGAACAAAGTCGAGCTCGAGGGCTGGGTCGACGAGATCACGATCCACACGTTCGTGCACGAGAACGTCAAGGACTTCATGCAGGGCTTTCGCTACGACGCGAACCCGATGGGCATGCTCGTCGCCTCGGTCGGCGCGCTCTCGACGTTCTATCCAGACGCGAACAAGATCCACGAGGAGCGCGTACGCGCGATCCAGATCATCAGATTGCTCGCGAAGATGCCGACGCTCGCTGCGTTCGCCTTCCGCCACAACATGGGCCAGCCGTACGTCTACCCGGACAACGACCTCGAGTACGCAGGCAATTTCCTCGGGATGATGTACAAAATGACTGAGCTCAAGTACCAGCCCGATCCGCGGCTGGCGCGAGCGCTCGACGTGCTGTTCATCCTGCACGCCGACCACGAACAGAACGCTTCGACGAGCGCGGTGCGCTCGGTCGGCTCGACGCAGGTCGACCCTTACTCGGCTGTTGCAGCAGGCGTAGCTGCGCTCTACGGACCGCTGCATGGCGGCGCCAACGAGCAGGCGCTGCGGATGCTCAAACGGATCGAGAAGGTCGAGAACATCCCTGATTTCCTCGAGGGCGTCAAGGCAGGCAACGAGCGGCTGATGGGCTTCGGTCACCGCGTCTACAAGAACTACGATCCGCGTGCGCGGATCATCCGCAAATACCTCGATGACGTATTCGAGGTGCGCGGCAAGAGCCCACTGCTCGACGTCGCCTCAGAGCTCGAGAAACGCGCGCTCGACGACGACTACTTCACTTCACGCAAGCTCTACCCGAACGTCGACTTCTACTCGGGCCTGATCTACGAGGCACTCGGGCTGCCGGTGGCGATGTTCCCGGTGATGTTCGCGATCGGGCGCACGAGCGGCTGGATCGCCCAGTGGAAGGAGCTCGTCGAGGATCCTGAGCAGAAGATCGCCCGGCCGCGGCAGATCTACACGGGCAAGCGCGATCTGGACTACGTGCCGATGGACGAGCGAGGTTAGGGCACAGGAGAGCCAGGACGGCCTCCCTGCCAACTGCCGGGGCGCCCGGAGCGGTCACAAATTGTGACGAGGAGCGAAGGGCGGACCGGCCTTAGAGGCCGGATGCCGTTCAAGACGCCCGGTCTTCCCTACAGCACCAGCGTCGCGCCGTTCACCCGCAACCACTCCCGGTCCTCGCGCCACTCGGGCCAGTAACGCCCGAGCAGCTTCCAGAAGCGCGGCGAGTGGTCGAGGATCTGCAGGTGGCAGACCTCGTGCCAGACGACGTATTCGAGCACTCGCTCGGGCGCGAGCAGCAGACGCCAGTTGAAGCTCATCGCGCCGTCGGCTGAGCACGAGGCCCAGCGGGTCTTCTGCGCGCGGATCGAGAGGTCGGTGTACGGCGTGCCGGCGAGCGCCGTCGCGCGGTCGAGGCGAGCGGCGATCTCATTGCGCGCTGAGCGGCGGTAGAAGCGCTCGATCGCAGGCTGCGCGTCGCCCTCGGGCACGAGCAGCCGCGCTTCCTGTCGGTGCACGCGCGTGCGGCCGGCTTGCGGCACGAGCTCGAGCGACTCGCCGAGATAGGGCAATGTGCCAGCGCGGGCAGCGACGCGCGCAAGCGCCTCGCGCGCCTCGTCGAGACGTCGCTCGATCCACGGGCGCAGCTCGCTGATCGCTGCAGCTGCAGCGCGCTCGGGGGCACGCGGAGGCAGCACGACCTCGACGCCTGCGTGGGCATGGACGTTGACGCGCACACGCCGCGCGCGTGTCGAGCGGCGCACTGTGTAGGGGATCTCGACCACGTGGTCCTCGCGCTCGCTCACGCCGGAGAGGGTACGCGGCCGACCGGGTGCATAATCCGCCTCAGGCATGCCACGGTCGAAAGTCAAGCTGCCGCGCGACGTGCGCGAGCCCTACCAGGTGTACCTCAATGGAGTGCCCCAGCAGCTTGGCAACGACTTCTCGGTGCGCGAAGGCGCACTCGTCTTCGATCGCGAGCTGCGCAAGGACAAGATCAGCGGCTGGCGCTGGCTGCTGGGCGCTTGGGGCGTCGGCACGTATCGACAGAACGACTCGGTCGACGTGCGCTACGAGGCGCCAGACGGCTCGCCGCGCGTGGCGGAGGGACTCGAGATCGAAGCTGGGTAGATCGCCCGCTCCCAAGGTCGTGTGAGCTTCAGCGCACTGACGATCGCACGCGTCGCCGGCGAGCGGTTGAGCGTGTAGAAGTGGACCCCTGGCGCACCTGCAGCCAACAGCTCGGAGCACTGCAAAGTGGCGTAGGCAACGCCGAAATCGAGCACTGCCTCACTGTCCTCTTTGCGCGCGTGCAGCTCTGCGCGCAGACCGTCAGGAAGCTCGGAGCCACACATCTGCGCCATCCGCTCGACTTGGCCGACCTTCGTGATCGGCATCACGCCAGGGATGATCGGGACCGTCACCCCTGCCGCCCGCGCGCGCTTCACGAAATCAAAATAGAAGTCGTTGTCGAAGAACATCTGCGTGATCAGGAAATCAACGCCTGCCTGCACCTTCTCGGCTAGATAGCTCAAGTCCGATTCGGCGCTCTGAGCGTGGATGTGCGTCTCTGGGAAGCAGGCGGCGCCAATCGCGAAGGGATAATCGCGGCCGATCAGCTCGACGAGCTCGCGTGAGTACTCGAGTCCCCCCTCCGTCTTCGTCCAGTCCTCTTGACCGTCTGGCGGATCGCCACGCAGCGCGAGCACGTTTTCGATCCCTGCGTGCTGCATCTCTGAGAGCGTCTCACGCAACTCCTCGACGGTCGCGCCGACGCAGGTGAAGTGCGCCATCGCCTCGAGCCCGAACTCGTCCTTGATCCGCTTGACGATCTCGATCGTCTTCTCGCGGCTCGAGCCGCCGGCGCCATACGTCACCGACACGAACGACGGGTCGAGCGCCTTCAGGTCGCGCAGCGCGGCGTACAGGTTCTGCTCTCCTGCCTCTGTCTTCGGGGGGAAGAACTCGAACGAGAAGACAGGCGTCTCGCTCGCGAGGATCTCGTTGATGCGCATCTGCTGATTATGCAGCCCAGCGCTCAGTCTCGCCGGGGATCGAGTGCGCCCGGCCAAGCGCCTGCAGGTGCGTCAAATAGCAGAGGATCTTCGACAGCAGCCAGTGCGCGTTGTTCTGTGAAAGCGCGTCGCTGTAGACGTGCGGCACGATCTCGAACGCTGTCAGCGGCCCGTGCTCGACGAGCGCGCGCGTGACGCTGTCGAGACGTTCGTGCACGAGCTTGCGATTGCCGTCGATGTGGGCATGCACGTCAGCGAACGTGCGCCCGTGACCTGGCAGGCACAACCGCGCCCCCAAGCGCTCGACGACGTCGAGCGAGTGCAGGAACTCGCCGACTGGGTCAGGCGAGTGGCCGTACTCGAAGTACAGCGAGATCCGTCCGAGCAGATGATCGCCTGAGATCAGCAGACGGCGCTCGGGCTGGAACAGGCAGACGTGCGACGGAGCGTGCCCTGGCGTCTCATACGCCGTCCACGGCCCGAGGTCCGTCTCGACGGTCACGCCGTCGAGCAGCTCGCGCGCCGGTTCGATCGTGCCGGCAAAGCCTGTCTGGCGAGATTTGCCCTGCTCCTCGGCGTAGCGCTGCAGCGGCTCGAGCGGCACGCCGCTCTGGCGCGCGACCTCCAAGCGGCGGGCGAACACTGCCTGCGGGTCCTCGATCATGTCGTTGAGCAGCTCGTGGCTCGGGTGCATCCAGATGTCGCAGCCTGCGCGCTCGGCGATCACAGGCGCTTGGCCGCAGTGATCGGAGTGGGCGTGCGTGCAGACGATCAGCTGCGTGTCCTCCAAGCGCAGACCGACCATCTCCAATGCACGTTCGAGGTTTGCCGGCGAGTCTGGCTGGTTCATGCCGGTGTCGAACAGGACGAAGCCATCGCCTGACTTCACGGCCCATGCGTTGCAATGGGGCACCCCGGGCCACGGCAACGGCAGGCGCAATCGGTAGATCCCTGGAAACACGCGCTCACCTCTTCCGAGCTCGCGCTTGCGATCGCGGGGTGAGGCTGTCGCGGAGTCACGATTGCTCGCCTCGGCCACGCGCCGCAGACTAGACTACGCGCGCAGAGCAGCGTCCGCAGCGTGTTGTGAGAGGAGCAGGCATGGCTGGGCAGGAGACCGATGGAGCAAGTAAGGCGGCAACGAAGGTCGAGGAGGCCGCGGCCACCGTGCGCCGGGCGCGCAGCCCGCGCCAGCGAATCACTGCGAGCGGCCCTGAGGCGATCGCCCGGCGCTACTTCGAAGCGATCGACGCGCGTGATCTAGACACGGCAGTGGGCCTGTGGGCGGAGGGTGGCCGGGACAACGTCCGTGGCCAGATGGACGTGCTCGCGCCAGAGGGCGTGCGCACGTTTCTGGGTCAGCTGCTCGAAGCTGTGCCCGACTTGCACTTCGAGATCGTCTCGACGACGACGCAAGACGACCGCTGCGCGGTGCAGTGGAAGCTCACTGGAACGTTCGCCGGCCCTGGCGCGCTCAACGGGATCGAGCCGACAGGCGATCGCGTGACGATCGAGGGCGTCGATCTGCTGACCGTGCAAGACAGCCAGATCACGGCCAATGAAGCCTTCCCCGACTCGATCGCGCTGCCGCGACAGATCGGGATGATGCCTGCCCAAGGGTCGAGCGCAGAGGGTCGCCTCGCTGGCGCCTTCAACGCGAAGACACGTCTGAGCTCACGGCTCAGCGGCAGCGAGGCTGAGCTGATCGCTGAGGGTGTGTGGGTCGTGCAAGGCCAGCCTGCGCGCTGCAACGTGTATCTGCTCGAGGACGAGGGTGGCGTGACGTTGTTCGATGCAGGCGCGCGTACGATGACGCGTGCGCTCGCGCGCGCAGGCGCGATCCACGGCGGCATCCGCCGAATCGTGCTTGGCCACGGCCACACGGATCACCGCGGTGCAGCGCCAGGACTCGACGCGCCCGTCTACTGCCATCCAGCGGAGGTCCAGGATGCGGAAGGCAGCGGCGGCTGGCGCTACTGGTCAGAGGGGCTCGCGGACATTCCCACCCCCCACCGCCAAGTCCAGCGACTGCTGCATCGCTACGCATGGGATGGTGGACCGGTCGAGATCGCAGGCACCGTTGCTGAGGGCGACGACGTAGCCGGCTTCCGCGTCGTTGAGATTCCCGGCCACGCACCGGGGCAGATCGCGCTGTGGCGTGAGTCAGACCGACTCGCGCTCGTCAGCGACTGCTTCTACACGCTCGACATCTGGGGCCGAGACTCAGAACCGCACGTGCCGTTCGCTGCATACAACTTCGATACTGAGCAGGCGCGTGCGAGCATGCTCAAGCTCGCTGCGCTCGAGCCTGCTGCGGCTTGGCCTGGGCACGCCAAACCGCTGACGGGCGACGTACGCGGGCAGCTAGAGCGCGCTGCAGCGCTCTGAGCAGTGGGTAAGCGCGGGCGCAACCGCGACAAGCGGGGCGCCCTGCGGGCGCCGAGCAGCGACTACGCCGACGCAGAAGGCAACGTGCTGACGCTGCGCGGATCGCTCACGCCGGCCACGCGACGCGAGTACGCGGAGACGCTGGCAGGTGGCGGTTCGGCCACACGCGCAGCGAGCACGCAGGAGGACGTCTGGCAGCGCGCAGTCGAGCTGCTGTTCGAGCACCTGGCGGTGCGCTGGACGATCGCTGGCGCGCCGATCGAGCGCCAGCGCGAGCTGCTCGCGCGCTTTCGCGCAGCGAGCCCAGCGGAGCGTGCTTGGGTGCGCGAGGCGCTGCGCGAGCACTGCGCTGAGCACTTCCCTGACGTCGCAGCGCCTTAGACAGGCCCCTCAGCCGGGGCCGGCCAGCAGCTCCAGCCGCGGGCCCTGAGCGCTGTCGGCGGAGACGAACCTCGCAGTTGCAGGGCTGAGCACGAACTCGAGCGTCTCACCCCCCTGCGTCCCCTGCGTGCGCACCTCGATGCGGCGTCCCTGATCGTGCACGGCGACCACCGTCGCCTGCTCGAGCTCGCCGCTGAAATGCCTGATCCTCGCGGCAGCTCCAACGCTCGGCAGTGGACGCGATGGTCCGAGCATTCCCCGATCGTATGCAAGTACCCAACCGCAGGCGCCGTCTGCGCCCGCTACCTTGCGTGGACGATGCGCCGCACAAAGATCGTCGCCACCATCGGACCAGCCTCGCGCGAGCCAGAGGTGCTGCTGGCGATGGTGCAGGCAGGCATGGACGTGGCGCGCCTGAACTACTCCCACGGCACGCTCGACGAGCACGCTGAGACGGTCCGCAGAGTGCGCGACGCGGCAGGACGTGCCGGCCGCCCGGTGGCGATCCTGCAGGATCTGCCAGGCCCAAAGCTCCGTATCGGGCCGTTGCGCGAGGACATCGTCGAGCTGAAGCCGGGTGAGCAGCTGACGTTCTCAGTCGACGGCGAGGAGGTGGCGGGTGACGCCAAGCGGATGAGCGTCTCCTGGGATGGCATGGCCGATGCCCTGGAGAAGGACGCAGTGCTGTATCTAGCGGATGGATCGGTGCGCCTGCGAGTGATCGAGGTGCGCCCGGCCAGCCACGAGGTGGAGACGGTGATCGAGGTCGGCGGGGCCGTCGCGTCGCGCCAAGGGCTGAACATCCCTGGCGAAATCGAGTCGCTGCCAGCTGTCCCTGAGGAGGACTTCGAGCTCTTGCGCCACGGGGAGTCGATCGGCGTCGACATGGTCGCGCTGTCGTTCGTGCAGCGCCCTGAGGATGTCGAGTCGGTACGTGAGCACACGCGCTTGCCGCTCGTCGCCAAGATGGAGAAGCCGCAGGCCGTCCAGCGCGCCGCAGAGATCCTCAAAGCGGCCGACTGCCTGATGGTCGCGCGCGGCGACCTTGGCATCGAGCTGCCGATCGAGCGCGTGCCGATCGTGCAGAAGCAGCTGCTCGAGCTGGCGGGCTTCATGGCGCGGCCTTCGATCACAGCGACACAGATGCTCGACTCAATGGTCGCCTCTTCGCGACCGACGCGCGCTGAGGTTGCGGACGTGGCGAACGCGATCCTCGACGGCACGGACGCAGTGATGCTCTCGCAGGAGACGGCGATCGGCTCCTACCCGGTCGAGGCAGTGGCAATGATGGCCGCTGTCGCTGTGCAGGCAGAGGCAATCGCACCCTACGAGCGCTGGAACGACACGCGCGTGCGACGGACGGAGTCTGACCCGGCGTACACGATCGCGCACAACTTGAGCCTCGCTGCGCGCGAGCTGCGGCTCGACGCGTTGGTCGTGCCGACGCTCTCAGGTCGCTCGGCGCGACTCGTCTCGGCGCACCGCCCGACGGTGCCGATCTACGCCCTTTCGCCAGGCAAAGAGACGGTCCGTCGCTGCGCGCTGATGTGGGGCGTGCAGGCCGCTTCGATACGCCGTCACGAGACGACGGAGGCGTTGATCGCAGATGCTGCAAGACGCGTCGTCGAGCTTGGCTGGTGCGAGCCAGGGCAGCGCGTCGGGATCACCGCTGGGCTGCCTTCTGGGCGTCCAGGGACGACGAGCCTGGTGCAGATCCAGGTGCTCTGAAACCGCTGCGGCGGTAGTCGGTCGGCCGGCGAAGCCGGTGGGCGACGTCAGGCCTACCGGCTGGTGCCAGGACTGCCGGCGCGCGGCAGCTCGAACCAGACTTTGGTGTCGCCGCGCGACTCGACGCCCCAGCGCTTGGCCACTTTCTCCAGCAGATAGAGCCCATAACCGTCGTGCGTGCGTGCTGGATCGCGTGGACGCGGAGTGAAGCCTTGACCGGCGTCGGTGACCGTCACGCGAATCGTGCGCTCGCCGAAGGAGGCGACAAGCCGGACGGGCTCTTGCGGGTCTCCGACGGAGTGGCGCACAGCATTGCTGACGACCTCCGAGACGAGCAGGATCAGCGACTGACAGAGCGATCCGCCGAGCTCCAGCTCGCGACAGCACTGCGCGACCTCGTTGCGTGCGATCGCGGGCGCCTGCACGTTTCGCTCGAGCGTTAGCTCGATCCGCTGCGTGGCAATGCGGCCGCCGGCGAGCGCTTTTTCGGAGGAGCGCGCAGTCATGTCAGACTCGCATCCTCGACGAACGGCAGGTTCTCCTCGACGCCGCTGACGCGGAAGACCATCAGCGCTTGCTCGCTCGGTCGGGTCAAACGCAGCGTCCAGCCCTCTTCGCTCGCGCGCTGGTCGAGCACGATGAACATGCGCAGCCCTGAGGAGTCGACGAAGCTGAGTCGGCTGAGGTCGATCGTCAATGTCCGTAGATCTCCGGTCAACGTCGCATCCACCGCAGCCTCCAAGCGCGGGATCGTCGCAATGTCGAGCTCGCCAGAGAGCGTCAGCCGCGCGCCGTCCTGTTCGCGGACGCTCTCCAACTCAAACGGCGTTTGAGGCACGCTGCTTGTTCCTACCCGTTAAGTCGAGCGCCCACGCCCGACAGTTGACCACTCCGCGCCTGCGCGGACGATTTTCCGGTGAAGCGCATGATTACGACAGCAGTATCGTCAGCCTGCGCGCCGACTTGAAATTCGTCAAGTGCTGTCACAACCCGCTCCTTGATCGCAGGCGGCGCAAGCGAGCGCGCTCCTGCCAGTGTCTGCTTCAGACGGGCGGAGCCCCAGCGCTCGCCGTCCTCACCAACTGTATCGGTGACGCCGTCGGTGAACGCAACGAGCGTCTCACCTGGCCTCAGCTCGAGCTCTGTTTCGGGCCAGTGAGTCCGCGCGAGGGCACCGAGCAGCGTGCCGTGCTCGCCGACCTCAGCGACCCCATCCTCGCCGAGGCGCAGCGGCGGTGGGTGTCCGCCGACGGCCAGCGTCGCGCCGTCGCGCGCGATCCGCATGCACAGCGCTGTGCACAGCGAGACGCTCGGTCGCCGCCTGAGGGCGCCGTCGATCCGCGCGAGCACCTGCGCTGGGCGCGAGTCGAATTCGGACGCTGCGCGCGCTGTGTGACGCACGAGCGACGTCAGCGCGGCGGCGCCGACGCCCTTGCCGGTGACGTCTCCGATCAGCATCAGCCACTCGCCGTCGAGCTCCCAGAAGTCGTAGAAGTCGCCACCGACCTCGCTGTCACGACCGGCTGGGCGGTACAGCGTGTCGAGCTCCCAGTCGGGTATCTGCGGGGTCGCTTCTGGCAACAGGCTGTTCTGCAGCGTCCGCGCGATCGCTGAACGCTCGCTGTAGTGCCGCGCGCTCTGCACGGCGAGTGCGGCGCGCGCGGCGATCTGCTCGGCGAAGGCGACGTCGCCACGATCGAAGCTGCGCCCTGAGTCGGCGTTGACCATCGTCAACGCCCCGAGCGTGCGCTCGCCGACCGCCAGCGGCACGATCAGCGCCGAGCGCATCCCCACTTCGCGCAACAGCCCGAGGTGCTCCTGGTCGACAGCCGCCGCTTCCAGCAGCCGATCGGGAATCTCGGTATAGAGCTGAGATTCGCCGGTGCGGAGCACCAGACCAAGGCCTCGCTGGGGGTCTAGGCGATCAGGCTCGTACGTGCGCAGTCGCGCGGCCGTGCGCAGCTTGGCGGGGTCGGAATGCGCGATTGCGACCGGTTCGCGCTCGCCATCCTCGGTAAACAGGTCGACTGCACACCAGTCGGCGATTTGCGGCACGGCGAGACCGGCGACATTGCGCAGCGTCTGCTGGTAGTCCATCGAGGAGGCGAGCACGTCTCCGACCTCGGCCAGCAACTGCATGCGCAGCGCGGCGCGCTTGGACTCTGTGACGTCGGCGATGATCGTCACGGCGGATTCGATCTCGCCGGCGTCGTCGCGCACAGCGGTTGCCTTCAACAGCACCCACGACTCCTCGCCTGTCTGACGATGCACAGAGCGCATCAGCAGCGGCTCGGGGCTCTCGCCGCGCAGCAGACGCACTGAGGGCAGATCGTCCATCGCGATCTCGCCACCGAACTCGTCGGTCGTCTCATAGGGCCCCATCAGCGCCCGCGGGTCAGCTTCGCGCAAGTCCAGCGCAGTGTCGAAGCCGAGTCGGTCGAGCGCCGCCTGGTTGGCGTAGACGAGGTGGTTGTTGCGCCCGCGAATCGTCACCGCCTCGGCGAGCGAGTCGAGAATCACCGACAGGCGTTGATCACGTATTGCGCGCTCTGTCTCGCCTTTCATGTCAGCGATTATCCCCGCAAAGCGCCGCTGCGCAAACCTGACTGCTAAGCGCTGCTCAGTGCGCGCCGACGCCTGGGCGCCCGTAGAACCCGGCCTCTTGGCGACCGAGCTCAGTGACGGGCGGATCGCCGTACATCCACTCGCGGGCGATCCGGTGCCAGTTGTTGCGCGCCCGCAGCTGCGAGAGCACGGCGAGCGTGAGCATCTCCATGCGCCGGCCAAACAGGTGCTCTGGGCGCATGTCCTGATGGCGCATCTCGCGGAAGTGACTCGAGCGCGGGTCAGAGCTCTCGATCATCACTTCAGTGGCGATCTCAGGCGACAGCTCGACGACCTCGTCTGTCGTGTACCACCAGATTGCTGAGCGAATGAAGTCGAGCAGCTGCTCGGGATCGACGCGCTCGGGGTGCGGTAGGAAGCCAGACTCGGCCAGCAGTTTGTGCAGTTGCAGCTGATCGCCCTCTGTGACGGCGCGCTGCGCGGCGAGCTCGAGCTCGACAGGCGCGACGTCGAGTCGCTTGAACAGCCCGAAGTCGAGAAACGCGACGCGACCGTCGTCGAGCAGCAGGAAGTTGCCAGGGTGAGGATCGCCGGAGAACTGCCGATGGCGATAGAGGCAGCCGAGGAAGAAGCGGAAGACGATCTCGCCGAGGCGGTCGCGCTCGGCCTGGGGGCGGCCCTTGAGCACCTCGAAGCCAACGCCTTGCACGAACTCGCTGACGAGCACGTGCTCGCGCGAGAGCGAGCTGACGACGTCGGGCACGACGATGAACGGATGGCCGTCGAAGATGCGCGCGAGCGCACGCTGGTTCTGCGCCTCGAGCTCGTAGTCGAGCTCCTCGTTGATCCGCTCACGCACCTCTTTGGTGATCGCCTTGACGTCGAGGCCAGGCGTCATCCGCTTGAGCAGGCGCATGATCAGATCGAGGTTCTGCATGTCGGCGCGCACTGCTGTGGCAACGCCTGGGTACTGCACCTTGACGGCGACGTCGCGCCCATCGTGCAGCGTGGCGCGGTAGACCTGCCCGATCGAGGCAGCGGCGATCGGCTCCTCGTCGAATGACGCGAAGATCTCCTTGATCGGCTCTTCGAGGTCGTCCTCGATCACCTTGCGCATCTGCTTGAAGGAGACAGTCGGCGCTGCGTCGCGCAGCTTGGCGAGCTCGCGCTGAAACTCCTCGCGGTGCTGCTCAGGCACGAGCCCTACGTCGAGGAAGGACATCACCTGCCCGAGCTTCATCGCGGCGCCCTTCATCGTCCCGAGCGCGGCGACGATCTGCTTGGCCGTCTCGAGCTGGCGCTTGGCCATCGCCTCCTCGGAGGCCTCCTCGCCGCGCGTGACGTTGGCTGCACGCGTGCCGAACTGCTTGACGGCCTCGCCTGCGGCGAGCGAGGCGACCGTCGCGGTGCGTCGCACGCGCGAGGTGGGGATCTTCTCGCTCTCGCGTGCCATGCCTAGATCCTAGGCGCGATCAGGCTGCCGGTCAGGGCGTTCTAGCCGTTTCGCTCGACGCGCGAGCCAGGCACGATGTCGTCGGACCCGTCAGGCCAGCGCACCCAGGCCTTCGTGCCACCGTCGTAGTCCTGGCCGAGCAGCACGAGCGTGGCGGGCTCGCCGAGCGCCGTGCACGGCTCTGCGCCCTCTGGGTCGAGACCGCGCCAGACGCGGATGAAGCTGTTGCCCTGCCACTCCTCGGCGACGCTCGTTGGGTCGGAGTGCCCGGGGTAGATGACCGTCTCGGGTGCAAGCTCCATCAGCGTGCCCATGATCGAGTCGCGCAGATCGGCATATGTGCTGTGGCCTGGCGCTTTGACGCCACCGACAGAGTTCTTGAACAGCGTGTCGCCGGTGAACACGACGGCCTCATCACCACTGAAGCCGCCAGGCGAGGCGCTGCTGCCACGTCGACTGCCCCCGCCGACCTCCTCGCCGGCACGACCGCGATCGCCGACGAGCAGCGAGAGCATCCCGGCGGTGTGCCCTGGCGTGTGCAGGGGACGCACCTCGAGCGTGCCGAAGCGCAGTATGTCGCCGGCCGCGATCGAGCCCATCGTTTCGACCTCACTGTCGGACTCAGCAGCTGCGGCCTGCAGCAGGTCGCTCTCGACGGGGCTGATCAGCACCTCGAGCTTTGGCCAGCGCTCGCGCAGCTCGCTGACGTCGCAGACGTGGTCGTAGTGATGATGGGTGAGCAGCACGTGCGTCGGCGTCAGACCAAGCCGATCGGCGGCCTCGATCAGCGGGGCGACGGGGCCACCTGCGTCGACGAAGAAGGCTGGCCCGCCGGCGCCGTCGGCGACGAGGAACGTGTTCGAGAGGAACTGCGGATGCATTGATTTCTCGACGATCACGCGGCCCATCCTTGCACGATGGCGTTTGCCGCTGCAAGGCTGGGGACGGCGAGCGCGCGCGAAGGCGGCTCAGCTGGCTTGCACAAGGTCAGCGAGCGCCTGCAGATAGCGCACATCGCCGACCTCGCGTCGCCACTGCAGGACGTCGACGTCGCGAGCGCGGCCGACGATCCGCTGATGGGCTTCTGGCAGCGTTGGCGCGGTCGTTGCGAGCGCTACGGCTCGCGAGGTGCCAAGCGTTTTGTAGGAGTCGCCGGCGATCTGCACGGCGGAGGAGAAGTACACGCTGCAGCCTGATCGCTCGATTGCCTCGACGTCGAGTGTGAACTCGTGCGTTGGCGGCACAGCGCCGGCCTCACGCGGCAACGCATACTCGGGCGAGACGAGATAGAGCACGAGCGAGGCGTCGTCGCTCAGCGGCACGTCGGCTGCCGTCAGCGTGCTCGCGCAGATCTGCTCCATCACGTGCGGCCAGTTGCCCTGGAAGAGGCTCATGATGTTCATGCACTCTGGATCACCGAAGCGGGCGTTGAACTCGATCACCTGAACTCCGTCGGCGGTGGCGAAGAAGCCGCTGTTCATGACGCCTGTGAAGCGTCTGCCTTCGTCGCCGAGGCGAGCGATCACGCGCTCGATGATCGAGCAGGCCTGCTCGTAGTGGGCGCTCGTCATGAATGGGAGGATCGAGCGCTCCATGCTGAGCGAGCCCATCCCGCCCGTGCCAGGGCCCTCGTCGCCATCGAAGCGATAGGGGTAGTCGTACGTGGACGGCGGGAAGATCACAGAGCGACCGTCGCTGATCGCCTGGATCGTGAACTCGGCGCCGACGATCTTCTCCTCGATCAGCACAGAGTCACCGGGCTTGGCGGCGGCGAGCAGGCTGCGTGCGTAATCGCTTGCAGCGGCGTGGTCGGCAAGGTGCGGGCCCATCACCTTGACGCCCTTGCCGCCGGTCAAGCCGGATGGCTTGACGACGACAGGAGCCTCGCCGAAGGAGGCGATCGCCTGATCGACGTCTTCGACGGCGTGGACGACGCGCAGCTGAGGCGTCGCCTCGGGTGCGACTTCGCTCAGCAGCGTGCGGGCGAACGCCTTGTTCCACTCGATCTCAGCGCCTGTGCGCGTGGGGCCGACGGCACGAATGCCTTGGGCGAGCAGCTCGTCGACGACGCCTGCCTGCAGCGGTTCGTCGGCGCTGACCATCGCGATGTCGATCTCGCGCTCGCGGGCGAAGGCGGCAACTGCCTGGGTGTCGCACACGTCGCCGAGCGCGACCTCGCCGCCTGATTCATCGGCGTAGCGAACGAGCGACGGGTTGAGATGGCCGGCGAAGGCGTACAGCTCGGAGTGCTCTGCCATACGGGAGGCGAGGGCACTCTCTCGCCCACCGTGACCGACGATCAGGGTTCGCACGCGCGGCGAGTATAAGCGCCCTACGCGCGCGAGCCTCTAGCCGCCGCTGAAGGGCAGGTGCTCGGCGAGCCCTGTCATCTCGAAGACTCCGTGAACGGCGTCTGAGCCACGGATCACGGACAGCGCACAATCGCGCCGCTCACAAAGCCTGCTCGCGTAGACGATCGCAGCGAGACCACTCGAGTCGATGAACGTCAGTTGCGAGAGATCGAGCGTCAGCGCACTTGTCGCATCGTCTGCGATCAGGCGTGCGAGCGTCCGCTGCAGGCGCGGCGCAGTGGCTACATCGAGTTCGCCTGTGAGCGCGACAACGACGTTCTCTTCGTCGCGTCGCTCGTCGATGTCCATTCCCCTACCCGGCATTGCCACCCCGCATCGATCTGACTGCATACCCGCTACGCGTGCGATCCAGACACTTGGCGCGCGACGCGCTTGCACCATAGACTCCGCGCATGGCCCTGATTCATACGTGCTACCGCATCACCGACGTCGACCGCTCGATCGCGTTCTACAACGCGCTCGGCTTCGAGGAGATCGGGCGGATCCCGATCAAAGACGAGGCGATCAACGTGTTCATGAACCAGCCAGGCGACGGCAACATGCCGCGGCTCGAGCTGACGTACAACTTCGGCGTCGACTCGTACGAGATCGGCACTGGCTACGGACATATCGCGATCACATCGGAGGATCTCGACGCGACGCTCGCGAAGCTCTCAGAGCAGGGGATCGAGCCGGAGAAGCCGCCGTACTCGGTGCGCGAGGGCGGTTCACGCCTTTGCTTCGTACGCGATCCGGACGGGTACCGGATCGAGATCATCGAGCAGTCGTAGGCGGTTGTGCTGATGACGGACCCGCGCAAGGCGCCATTTGGCGCGGTGCGTCTGGGGGACGTCATCAGGGCGACGGACATCGATCCGGCCTATCCACTCTGTAGGCATGTGCTACATTGTGACGCACATGGCCTCGACACTTCCAACCTCTGCGGCAGTCGGCGTACGTGAGCTACGCCAGAACCTGAGCAAGTACCTGGAGCGTGTGAAGGACGGTGAGACGCTGGTCGTCACGGAGCGTGGTAGCGAGGTCGCGCGTCTAGTGCCATCACGCCCGAACGTCGACCCTTATTACCTGGAGTTGGCAGAGAAGTACGGGGCGACGATCCCGAAGGGGGATCTGGCTGAGACGATCGCGAACCTTCCCAAACGCGGCAAACCGGCGCCGGCAGGGACCACGGACAAGATCCTCGCCGAAGATCGTCGTGACAAGTTCTGAAGCCCAATCTTCTGCGGTCTACGTCGATACGAGTGTCTTGGGCCGCGTGATCCTCGAAGAGCCGGACCGCGATGCGATCAGCCGAGACCTCGGCCTGTTCGAGAGGCGGGTCGCGAGCCGCCTGCTCTGGCTCGAGCTGAGACGAGTCGGGCGACGCGAGGATGCCCTCTATGAGGCCGAGCGAGTACTTGAGGACGTCACGCTCATCCCCATAGACGAAGCGACCCTTTCCTCGGCGGAGAGCATCGCGCCGCCCACCGTCGGAACACTCGATGCGATCCATCTCGCCACGGCGGTGCGCCTAGCTGAGGCGGACAAGCTCGACGCGCTGATGACGTACGACAAGCAACTCGCACGTGGCGCAGAAGAGCACGGCCTGACGGTCCTTTCGCCGAGCTGAGCCCCTGCGCCGACATCCGCCGAGCCGCGCGCGAGCAGAACGCTCAATCGCTACCCTGACGAAAGCCATGTCGTCCACAGGCAAGGTCGCCAAGAACCTAGAGCGCTTCGCGCAAGCAGTCGCTGCACACGACCGCGAGAACCCGACGCACACGGCGCACGGGATCGGCTTGGCGCACTTCGACATGGAGCGCCTCGGCTTCGACGAGGGCGAGGAGATCCTGCCGGGCATCACGATTCACGCAGACAGCGGTGTGACGGGCAACTTCCGCGTGCTGTGCGACGGCGAGCACGACGAGCAGTCAGAGGCAGCTGAGCAGGAGGTCGTCGAGGCGGTCTCGACACAGTCGGTCCCGAGTGGCGCGCCAGCCGCTGCGCCGTACCCATTCGAGCAGTAGCTGGCGCTCCTTCATCTTTTGATTGATGGCCGCTTTCGCGGCGATGATCTCAGCGCGCGTCGCACCTGGCAGCGACGATCTTTGGACGTTCGGCCATCGGCATCCAGCCGACGCGGGCGCGAGACTCACTCGCTGTGGCCGCAGAGGAGACTGTCCCGCCGCAAGGCGCAGGGAGCTGCGGTGACTGGGTAGGGCACGTGATCGTCTGCGGCCTGAACGACGTGGCGCTGCGCACGGTCGAGCAGCTGCATCTGGCGGGCGCACGCACGGTCGTGCTGAGCGACGAGCCAGACGAGCGCTTGGTCGGAATCGTGCGTGGCTGGGAAATCCCGATCCTGCCGCGCGGAGGCCACCTCTCAGAGCCGCTGTTCGACGCAGGCATCGCTGGCGCGGAGGCGGTGGTGTGCGCGGAGAGCACGGACCTGCGCACACTGGAGACGGTGCTGCAGATCCGCGACTTGCGCCCTGACGTGCGCGTCGTGGCGGACCTCGACAACCCGTCGGTGGCCCATGCAGTGGAGGGCGTGCTGAGCTCGGTGGGCGTGCTCGACGTGGCAGCGCTGTTCGCGCCGGCGGTCGTCGAAACGTGCCTCGGGCGCCGCGCGCGCGAGATCGAGCTGGGCGAGACGTCGTTTGTGGCAGCTGAGGTGATCGCGCCACGCGAAGGTACGCTGCGCGAGCTGTACGGGAGCCTCGCGCCGATCGGCGTGGTCGCGCGCGCAGACGAGCAGGTGATCGCGTGCCCGGGACGCGACCAGCCGGTCTCTGCAGGCGACCGCGTGACGCTGCTCGGCACGAACGCGGAGCTTGCGGCGGCTGGCCTGCTTCAGCGCGAAGCGAGCGACAGTGCGGCGGCGGCGCTCGCTGGGCGAGTGCGCAGCCTGCTGAAGCGCACGGCGGGCGCAGTGGCGGGCATCGTCGACCGACCGCTGCGGATCGCGCTGCTGCTTGGCCTGCTGCTGCTGCTGAGCTCGACGCTCGTGCTCCATCTCGGCTACCACGAGCCGCTTGGACGCGCTCACCTGTCGCTGCTGGAGTCGGTCTACTTCACGGTCGAGACGGTGGCGACGGTGGGCTTTGGCGACTTCTCGTTTGCTGCCCAGCCGACGGGCATGGTCATCTTCGGGATCTTCTTGATCGTGGCTGGCGTGACGTTGACGACGACGCTGTTCGCGCTGCTCACAAATGCGCTCGTCAGCCGTCGCTTGGCACAGTCGCTCGGCCACGGGCGGATCCCTGGGATGCGCGGCCATGTCGTGCTCGTCGGTTTGGGCAGCGTGGGCATGAATGTGCTCGAAGGGCTGCTTGCGGCAGACGCAGAGGTGGTGGTGATCGAGCGGATGGAGAACAACCCGCAGTTGACGGAGGCGCGCGCGCTGGAGGCGCCGATCGTGCTCGGCGACGCGACGCTTGCGCGCACGCTCGACGCAGCGAACCTGGCGGAAGCGGCTGCGGTGGCGATCCTCACGTCAGACGACTTGACGAACATCGAGACAGGCCTGGCGATTCGCGATCAGCTCGGCGCTCGCTGGGCGGACGTGCCGGTTGTGCTGCGCGTGTTCGACCGTCAGCTCGGCCACCGCCTGGAGCAGAGCTTCGGCTTTCGCCATGTCTGGTCGACGTCAGCGCTCGCGGCGCCGTGGTTCGTTGGTGGCGCGCTCGGGCTCGACGTGCTGTTCACGTTCTACGTCGGCACGCACCCGTTCCTGCTCGCGCGGCTGCGGGTCAGCGCGGGCGGCGGCCTCGACGGGCTGGCGATGCGCGAGCTGCCGGCGACTGTGCGAGTCGTGGCGATTCGCAGGGCAGCTGACTCGACGGCGCTAGAGCATCCGCCGCGCCGCGACACGCGCTTGGCGCCGGACGACGACGCCTATCTCGTCGGTCCGTATGCGGAGTTGCTCGAGGTGCTGCGTCACGACCGCGAGCCGGGCTGAGCTGGCACCCCGCTCGGAAGCGCTGCTCTCAGCTATCACCCTCGACGCGCGCGAGGATCATCGCGACGAGCCGCTCAATCGTGGGGCACTTCAAGCCGTGGCGCTTGGCGGCGCGCAGCACGGAACCGGGGATCGCATCTACCTCGGGTTCACGCCTGGCGGCAATGTCGCGCTGCATCGAGCTGCCGAGCGTCGCGTGCGCCTGCTCGAGCTCGTCGATCGCCTTCTGCGGGTTGACGTTGTCGGCGCCTTCTGCCTGACCGGCGGCACAGGACTCCTCGATCGCGCCGACGAGGTCGGCACGCAGCTCGGGGGTCGAGCGGATCTCGCCGAGCAGCTTGTCGTGAGCGCTGGTCGTGCAGGCGAGCGCGTTGAGCCGCACGAGCTTTGACCACATGACCTGCGCTTCGGCGTGATCTGAGATCGGCCGGTCGGCGCGCGCAGAGATTCCAGCGGCGCTGAGTGCAACAACGAGCGCATCCATCTGCGGCCGAGCAGACTCGTAGCGGCTGGCCATCTCGACGAGCAGGAAGGGGCTCGTGTGCACGACGACACCGGGCTGCGGCCGATCTGCCTCGACGCGGATCGTGCCGGCGAGCACGCTCTCGGGTGCGAAGCGCTCGCGCAGCAGCGCGATGTGGTCGAGTCCGTTGAGCAGCGGCAGGACGACGGGTGGCGGGACGGCGATTCGCTCGAGCGCGGCTTCGAGTCCGGCGGCCTTGGTGGCGACGATCAGCGCATCGACGTCTTCGTCCAGCTGCGCGGTGGCCCGTGGGCGCTCGATGAACTCGCCGAGCTTGACGCTGCCGACACGCAGTCCATCTTCGGCGATCAGCTCAGCGGTGGACTCGCGGGCGACGATCGTGACTTCCTCGCCGGCGCGCTCGAGCGCCCCTGCGAGCAGGCCGCCGACGCCGCCTGGACCGAGCACGGCGATCCTCACGAAGTCCCCACGTTGCTCTGAACAGGTGCTGTCGAATCGACGGACGCGTGCGGATCGACGAGCACACCGGGATTCATCACGCCGCGCGGATCGACAGCTGCCTTCGCGCCGACGAAGGCGAGCGCGAACGGCTCAGGGCGCTGCGCGTCATACCAGGGCCGGTGATCGCGCCCGACGGCGTGGTGATGGGTGATCGTGCCGCCCTCGGCGATGATCGCGTCGGAGACGGCCCGCTTGACGACGGCCCACTGCTCGACCTCGTCGCCACGTCGGGCTGGCGCGATCGCGGTGAAGTAGACGGCTGGACCATCGGCATAGACATGCGTGAAGCGCGCTGTGATCCGCCCGCCCTCGCCGCAGACATCTCGCAGCGCCTGCTCCCCACTTGCTTTGACGCGTTCGTGGAAGGTGGCGAAGCGATCCCAGGTGATTGCCGTCTCGAACGTCTCAGCGAGCACCCCCATGGCGACGAGCACATCGCGCACGTAAGGCGCACCGAGGAACGCGTCGCGCCATGAGCTGACGGCGTCCTCGCCGCTGTCGCTTGCACTGTGAGACTCGGGCACGACCCCACGATGCTCTGCGCAGATCTGCAGTGCGCGCGTGAGCGCCTCGTCGACGGGGTGGTCAGTCGACTCGAAGCCGAGCACGAGCAGCGCGTGGCTGCCGTCGCCGGCCATCGTCATGGCGGCCTCGCGGGCGTCGATCAAGCGGCAGTTGGCGGGCTCGAGCCCGCTTTGCGAGAGGGCGCGCACGCACTCTGCGGCGGTGGCGAAGTCGCTGAAGCGAACGCCTGCGGAGCGCTTGTGCTGCGGGCGTGGCTGCACGCGCATCCAGGCCTCTGTGATCACGCCGAGCGTGCCCTCTGAGCCGGCGAGAATGCGGTCGGGACTGACGCCGGCGCCAGAGCCTGGCAGCCTGCGCGACTGCCACTCGCCGGCAGGCGTGATGGCGCGCGCTGACTCGACGTAATCCTCGATGTGCGTGCGACCGGTGGCGAAGTGTCCGGCGGCGCGCGTGGCGATCCAGCCACCGAGCGTGGAGTACTCGAAGGACTGTGGGAAGTGACGCAGCGTCAGGGAATGCTCGCCCAGCTGCTCCTCGAGGAGAGGGCCGGCGGCGCCGGCCTGGATGCGCGCAGAGCGTGAGGCTGCATCGACCTCGAGCACGCGATCGAGCGCGCGCAGGTCGAGCGAGACGACGCCGTTGTATGAGGAGGGAACTTCTGGCGTGACGCCGCCGACGACTGAAGTGCCGCCGCCGAAAGGGATCGCGGCGACGCGCTCGCTGGCGCACCACTCGAGCAGCCGCTCGATGTCGGTCTCTTCTTGCGGGACAACGACGAAATCGGGTGGATGCCTGAAGCGACCGTAGAAGCCGTTGACGACGTCGGCATAGGACTTGCCGAGCGCGTGCGACGCACGCGCATGATCGTCGCTTGCGCACAACTCGGCGAGCCCGGCGGGCGGGCGCACGCGCGGCGGCGTGAGCTCGAGCTGCTCGAGCGCGACGGGCTGCTCGAGCCCGTCGAAAGGCAGCCCGAGGTGCTCGGCGGCGAGCTCAGCCGTCTGACGCTGTGCTTCGAGCGTGGGCTGCTGCTCCTCGTATCCCCAACCCCAGTGCTTCAAGCGACGTTCTTTCACGCGCGCGAGTCTATGCTCACTAGCCTTACTGTCGCCCGATCGGCGCCTTCGAACATGTCTGCACAACCAGATCCACAGGCCACCGAAATGCCAGAGGTGCTCGCCCGCGGCCCGTGGGAGCTCGACTGTGTAAAAGCGAGCTGGCGCAAGGAGGAGTTCGAGCCTCCAGCCACCCACACACAAGCTGCGGACGCGGCGATCGACGGCCTGCGCGAACGCGGTTCCCCCAGCCACGACGGCGTCGCTGCGCGCCTGGTCGACTTCCAGGCCGACGAGCATGGCATCGCGATTGAGCTGCAACCACTGCGCTGGGCATTGCGACTGGTGGCGGGGGATGCGTCGCGCAGCATGGCGGCGCTGTGCGTGACGCGCTCAGCCGATGGCCGCTGGCTGGCTGGCCGCCGCGCACCGTGGGTCGCCTCGTGGGCTGGGCGCTGGGCGCTGGGCGCTGGCGGCGCGGTCGATCTGGGTGAGAGCCCTGCTGAGACACTCGTGCGCGAGCTCGACGAGGAGTGGGCGGTGAAGCCTGAGCGCGTGCGCGGCGAGGCGCTGATCGCACTGCCGCAGCAGATGGTCATGTTCATCGGACAGGCGTGGATCGCGGAGGGCGAGGAGGACGCCGTGCGGCCTGACGCGGAGCACGATGAGTTCGCATGGTGGCCACGTGAGATCGACGACTGGCCACCGGAGGCGGGCGAGGCACTGCCGCGGATGGCACGGTGGCTCTCGGAATGAGCTCAGTGGCCCCTGCGCGAGCGACGGTGCGAGCGCTGCCGCGCCGCAAGTCGGCGGGACCGCTGACGTTCACGCGCCTGAAGTGGACGTCGTTCGTGCACTCGTGCGTCTACATCGCGCTGCTGATCTGCGCCTTCGCGGCGGGAAATCCGCAGCCGCTGACGTTCGTGCTCGGCCTCGCGCATGGCGTCCTGTGGATCTTCATGTCGCTGGCGTGTCTGATCGCAGCGCGTCTGCGAATCGTGTCCATCCGACTCGCGGTCGCTGTCGCAGTGCTCGGCGGAGTTGGCCCTTTCTTCGGCAGCTTCGAGTTCGTCCGCGAGCAACGTGAGCGCGCCGCGCTAGAGTAAAGAATCAATGGCCACAGGCACCGCGGCGGAGCAGATAGTCGACGTCGTGACCCCTGCCGCGGGCGAGTCGGTAACCGAGGGAACAATCCTCGAATGGCATGTCAAGGTAGGCGATCACGTCAAGGTCGACGCGACGATTGTCGAGATCTCGACAGACAAGGTTGACGTTGAGCTGCCGTCCCCTGCGACTGGCGTCGTAACGGAGCTGCTCGTCGAGGAGGGAGACACGGTCACGGTCGGCCAGGTGATCGCGCGGATCGCGGTCGGCGACGGTGCAGCGAGCGCTGGCAACGGCAGCAGCGACGGCACGAACGGCAAGCAGAGTGCTGAAGTCGCACAGAGCGGAGACGGCAATGGCGCGGCCCCGGCGAGCACCCCTGCGGTCGAGCAGCCAGCGAGCGCCGCAGCGCCCACTGCAGCGGCGACGGAGCAGCCGAGCGGGCAGCTGATCGACGTCGTCACTCCAGCGGCCGGCGAGTCGGTCTCTGAGGGCACGATCCTCGAATGGCTCGTCAAGCCTGGCGATGCGATCGAGGAGAACGACACGATCGTCGAGATCTCGACGGACAAGGTCGACGTCGAGCTGCCTGCCCCGGCGAGCGGCACGGTCGCGGAGCTGCTCGTGCAGGAGGGCGACACGGTCACGGTCGGCCAGGTGATCGCGCGAATCGCCCAAGGCACATCGACAGCGACCACCGCTGAGCAGCCGAGCTCCCCTGCGAGCGCATCATCAGCACCAAGCGACGGCGATGGCGGACAGGGAGCGCTGCCTGAAGGTTTGAAGGTTTCCCCGGTGGCGGCGCGCGTGGCGCAAGCTGAGGGGGTCGATCTGACGAAGGTCGCGGGCAGCGGCCCGGCTGGACGGATCGTCAAGTCGGACGTGCTCGCAGCATCGAGCGGCGACGGCGCGTCAAGCCAAGCGGTGGCTGCGACGACGAACGGCACCTCGGCGCCGAGCCAGCCTGAGTCGAAGCTGATGAAGGGTGGCGCGGCGGCGTTGGCGCGCTACATGGACCAGTCGCGCAAGATCCCGACGGCGACGAGCTTCCGCACGCTGACGGTGACGGCGCTCGACGCGCGGCGCAAGGAACTGAAGGCAGCGGAGCGCAAGGTCTCGTTCACGCATCTGATCGCGTACGCGATCGCGCGCGCGGCGGACGACATGCCTGTGATGGCAGACCACTTCGAAGAGGTCGACGGCAAGCCGCACCGCGTGCACGACGGCCAGGTCAACCTCGGCTTGGCGGTCGACGTCGAGAAGAAGGACGGCACGCGCACGCTGATGGTGCCGGTGATCCGCGACGCAGGGCGGATGCCGTTTGAGCGCTTCGTGGCGGCATACGACGCGCTGGTCGAGAAGGCGCGCACGAACACGCTCACTGCGGACGACCTGCAGGGCGGCAACTTGACGCTGACAAACCCAGGTGGGATCGGCACGATCGCATCGGTCCCGCGCTTGATGACGGGCCAGGGCACGATCGTGGCGACGGGCTCGATCGCCTACCCCCCAGGCCTCGCGAACATCGGCCAGATGATCGGCGCAGAGAAGGTCATGACGATGACCTCGACGTACGACCACCGGATCATCCAAGGAGCTGAGTCGGGCCGCTTCCTCGCGCGGATCGACGAATACCTCAGCGGCGAGCGGGGCTTCTACGAGGGCGTGTTCGCATCACTCGACGTCGAGCTCGGCCCACCGCCGCCGCCACCGGCGCCAGCGGCAGCGGCTTCGGCAGCAGCGGCCTCGGCTACGTCGTCCGCGACGAGCGCAGCGCCGGTCGGCGAAGACCTGCTGCGCGGCGTGCAGGCGGCGACGGTGCTCGTCAGCCGCTATCGCAGCCACGGTCACTTGGCGGCGCGCCTGGACCCGCTCGACTCGGAGCCAGAGGGCGATCCTGGGCTCGATCCGGAACCACTTGGCCTGACACCGGAGATCCAGGCAAGGATTCCAGCGAAGGTGCTGAACATGTACGTGCCTGGGGCGACGCTGGCGGATGCGCTGCCGCACCTGCGCGAGACGTACTGCGGCACGATCGCTTATGAGATCGAGCACATCGCTTCCCACCGCCAGCGCGTGTGGCTGCGTGAGCACATCGAGTCTGGAGCATTCCGCGAGCCGCTGAAAAACGAGGAGAGCCGTTGGCTCTTGCGCCGCTTGGTGAAGGTCGACGCGCTCGAGCGCTTCATGCACAAGGCCTACCTCGGCCAGCACCAGTTCTCGATCGAGGGCGTCGACATGGCGGTGCCGATGGTCGACGAACTGATCAGGCTGTCGGCGGCGCATGGCGGCAAGGAGGTCGTGATCGGCATGGCCCACCGCGGCCGGCTGAACGTGCTGGCACACAACCTCGGCCGACCGTACGAGACGATCTTCGCCGAGTTCGAGGGAGCTTCGACGCTCGAGGCGGTGACGACGATCCCGCAGGGCGGCACGGGCGACGTCAAGTATCACCACGGTGCCCAGGGCTCTTACGACTTGGACAACGGCGAGACGATCCGCGTCAACTTGGAGTCGAACCCGAGCCACTTGGAGTACGTCTACCCAGTCGTCGAGGGCGCGACGCGCGCGGCGCAGACGACGCGCCAAGGGCCGCACGCCCACCAAGACACAGACGCGGCAGTGCCGATCGTGATCCACGGCGACGCTTCGTTCCCTGGTCAGGGCGTCGTCTCGGAGACGCTCAACCTGCAGGCGCTCGACGGCTACAAGGTCGGCGGCACGGTGCACATCATCACGAACAACCAGATCGGCTTCACGACGGACCCGGACGACGCGCGCTCGACGCGCTGGGCGTCAGACCTGGCGAAGGGCTTCGACGTGCCGATCGTGCACGTCAACGCGGATGACGTGCAGGCGTGCATGAGCGCTGTGCGGCTGGCGTTCGCGTTCCGCCAGGAGTTCGGCCACGACGTGCTGATCGACCTGATCGGCTACCGCCGCTTCGGCCACAACGAGTCGGATGAGCCGGCTTACACGCAGCCTGAGATGTACGTGAAGATCAAGGGTAAGAAGCGCGTCGCAGAACTTTGGGCGGACAGGCTGATCGCCGAAGGGGTCGTCTCCAAGGAGGAGGTCGACAGCCAGGCGCAAGAGGTGTGGGACAAAATGACGCTGCTGCATCAGCGCTTGAAGGCGAAGATCGCGGCGGCTGCAGAAGAGCACGGCGACCACCCGACAGGCGAGTATTCGCTCGACCGCTCGCCGAGCCCGGAGGTCGAGACGGCAGTGCCGGCCGAGCGTCTGCGCAGCCTCGGCGAGGAGCTGCTGCGCGTGCCAGATGGGTTCACGGTGCACCCGAAGCTCGCCAAGCAGCTCGAGCGCAGGCGCGAGGCGCTGGGCGATGAGGGCCACATCGATTGGGCGCATGCAGAGTCGCTGGCGTTTGCGTCGCTGCTGACGGAAGGCACCCCGATCCGCCTGACAGGACAGGACACAGAGCGCGGCACGTTCAGCCAGCGCCACATGGTGCTGCACGATGCGAAGACGGGACAGACGGTCTGCCCGATCCAGAGCCTGCCGGACGCGTTGGCGCCGCTGGAGCTGCACAACAGCCCGCTGTCGGAGCTCGCGTGCATGGGCTTCGAGTACGGCTACAGCCAAGAGGCGCCGGAGACGTTCGTGCTGTGGGAGGCGCAGTTCGGCGACTTCGTCAACTCGGCACAGGTGATCGTCGACCAGTTCATCACCTCAGGCTTGGCCAAGTGGGGACAGACGTCGCGCCTCACACTGCTGCTGCCACACGGCTACGAGGGCTCAGGGCCAGAGCACTCCTCAGCCCGCCTGGAGCGCTTCCTCCGCTCAGCGGCAGAGGGCAACATTCGCGTGGCGAGCCCGACGACGCCGGCGCAGTACTTCCACCTGCTGCGACGACAGGCGCGGATCGCCAAGCAGCGTCCACTCGTCGTGATGACGCCAAAGTCGCTGCTGCGTCTGCCGCAGGCGACGAACACGATTGCGGACATGGCCGAGGGCACGCGCTTTCAGCCGGTGCTGGCGGAGCCGGGCGTCGATGACGCTGCGGTGACGCGCCTGTTGCTGTGCACGGGCAAGGTCTACTACGACCTCGTCGGTCACCCCGACCGCGCCTCCCACCCAGGCTTGGCGGTCGCGCGCGTGGAGTTGCTCTACCCCTTCCCGGAGGCGCAGATCCTCGAGCTGCTGCACCGCTACCCGAAGCTCGAAGAGGTCGTGTGGGTGCAGGAGGAGCCGCGCAACGCAGGCGCGCGAGCGCACATGTTCCCGCGGCTGATGCAGATCATGCCCGACGGGATCCGCTTTGGCTTCATCGGCCGACCTGAGCGCGCGAGCCCGGGCGAGGGCTATCCGGCAGCGCACATCGCAGAACAGAGCCGCATCGTGACGACGGCGATCGACCTCGACAAGGCGATCTCGCAGTACCCGCGCAAGACGCCGGGTGAGCGCTGATGTGGGCGCTGTGGAAGCGCTGGCTGGCGATCCGTCGCCAGAAGAAGCGCAAGAAGCTCAGCCGCTAGGCATCAGCTAGAGGGCCGCTGGGCAAGCCAGGCAAGGACGCAGCGAGCGCGCCGCGTGCTTCTGCACGTAAGCGAGCGAGGACGCCGCATGGCGCCGCTCAGCCGCTAGCCATCAGCTAGAAGGTCGCTGGGCAAGCCAGGCAAGGACGCAGTGAGCGCCGCGTGCTCTGCACGCAAGCGAGCGAGGACGCCGCATGGCGCCGCTCAGCGGCCTTCTAGCGGCCTTTCCAGACGGGCTCGCGCTTCTCCTTGAACGCGCTGGCCCCCTCCTTGGCGTCTTCGGAGGTCATCACGGGTCCGGTGATCTCGCCTTGCTTCTGCCACATGTCGGCGGTCGTCCAATCGAACTGCTCCTGCAGGATGCGCTTTGAGCCGATCAGCGCAAGCGGGCCGCTTTTTCCGAGTTGCGCGGCAAGCTCGAGTGCGACGTCGACGGCGCTGCCGGGCTCGGCGAGCCGGTTGACGACGCCGAACTCGTGAAAGCGCTCGGCGGGCATCGGGTCGCCGGTGAGAGCCAACTCCATGACCATGTGGTAGGGCATCCGCCGCGGCAGCCGCAGCAGCGCGCCACCGGCGGCGATCAGCGAACGTTTGGCCTCGGGGATTCCCATCTTGGCGCCCTTGGCAGCAACGATCAGGTCGCAGGCGAGCGCGACCTCCATGCCGCCGGCGAGAGCGAAGCCCTCGATCGCGGCGATCAACGGCTTCTCGGCAGCGCGCTGCGCGATGCCGGCAAAGCCGCGGTCGCCGAACCACGGCGATTCGCCCTTGACGAAGGCGCCGAGATCCATGCCTGCGCTGAAGAAGCCACCGGTGCCGGTGAGCACTCCGACGGACAGGCTGTCGTCGCCGTCGAGCTGATCGAGCGCCCCGGCAACTCCCTCTGCAACAGCGCCGTTGACGGCGTTGCGCACCTCAGGACGGTTGATCGTGATCAACAAGACGTTCCCGCGACGCTCGGTCAGGACAGCATCGGTGGAGACGGCGGCTACGGCACTCATCGGCAGTTGCTCCTTGGTCGGAAAGGAGCGTCAAGCCTACCCGGGCGGAGGCTGCCGGCTCTGCTCGGGAGAGCTGGCTGGCGAGGTGGCATCAGAGGCGCTTGGCGACGGCGGCGGAGCGGGCGTCGCCGACGATGCGCTGGGCGCCGACTCGACGCTGGCTGCAGGTGGCGGGCTGTGCTCCTCGCCGGCTGCGCCGATGTCGAGTGACTGGCGGAACTCGCGAATTCCCTGCCCGAGCGCACGAGCAAGCCCAGGCAGCCGCTTGGGGCCGAGCACGACGAGCGCGACGACGGCGATAAACAGGAGATGGACTGGGCTCTCGATGCCGATCGCTCAAGGCTAGCCCACCAGGGCGCGGCGACCGCCGCTGCTGGCCGTAGCCTCAACTGCGCTGATGAGCGAGCAATCGTCGAGCCCAGTTCGCACGTATCCACCGCCAGGCGATCCGGAGCCGTTCTGGCCGGCGCAGCTGACGGTGCTGGCGGCGATCGGCGTGCAGATCCTGCTGCCAGAGCGGCTGACGGCAGGACCGGAGTGGCTCGTGCCAACGCTCGAGGGAGTGCTGCTCGTCGGCATGTTCATCGCCACGCCAAACGTGGTCGAGGATGAGCGCAAGCGTCGCCGACGGGTCGCTTTGGGCCTGACGGCGCTGGTCAGCGCAGGGAACATCTTCTCGCTGGGAGCGCTCACGCACTTCCTGCTGCACCACACGGTCTCGGACGGCCGCAGCCTGATCATCTCGGGCGTGCTGATCTGGCTGACGAACCTGCTCGTGTTCGCACTGTGGTTCTGGGAGATGGACCGCGGCGGGCCGGGAAAACGCGCGACGGGAACCGACGGGCCTCCCGACTTCCTCTTTCCGCAGATGAGCGACGACACGATCGAGCCGCGCGATTGGCGTCCCAAGTTCATCGACTATCTGTACGTGGCGCTGACGAACAACGTCGCGTTCAGCCCGACCGACACGATGCCGCTGACGCCAACGGCGAAGATCCTCATGGGCATCCAGTCAGTGAGCTCGTTCTTGACGGTCGGCCTGATTGTCTCGCGCGCAGTCAACATCCTCTAGGGCGCGGGTCACCCAAGAGGGGCAATACAAGTAGACGCCGGCGAGTCGCCAGAGCTCCGCTTTTCTCCGTTCGCGCGATGTTCCCCATCCCCCAGATGTTTGGAAATGGTGAACAAGTTCGATCACTGGTAGGGTCGCTGCGTCGCCCGCAAGCGCTCGACCGGTGACTTGGGGTGACGTCTTCGACAACCCCGGGGGAAGGAACAGCGATGGCAAATCTAGAGGTGACGTTCCTACGCGACACCGCCCATTTCCCATCAGCAAGCCAGCCCGCTGACACGGCGATGATGCTGGCGCAGTTCGTAGAGGCTGCAAAGTCGAGTCTCGATATCGCGATCTACGACTTCAAACTGAGCGATGGACCGGGTGGCACGGTGGCGGATGCGTTCAAGGGCGCGGCCGGCAAAAACGTGAAGATCCGCATCGGCTACGACGCGAACAAGCCGACGGCGCAGACGATCACGGCGTTCGAGGCAAGCGGCGCCGACCCCGCGCCAGTGGGCACTGAGCAGTGGCTGAAAGAACACTTCGACGGTGTCGACGGGATCGAACTGAAGCCGATCATCTCGCCGGGCAGCAAGCTGATGCACAGCAAGTACATCGTCCGTGATCGCGACAGCGATGATGCGGCCGTGTGGATGGGCTCGGCGAACTTCACCGACGGCGCTTGGACGCGCCAAGAGAACAACATCGTGCGCCTCACCTCACCGACCCTGGCAAAAGCCTACGAGCAGGACTTCGATGAAATGTGGGCTAACGGCACGATCACGAAAGCGGGGGTCGGCGACGACGGCACGACGACTGTCGACGGGACAGACGTCGCTTGGCAGTTCTCGCCTGGCGAGGGCGCGAAGATCGACGCACATCTGGCGTCGGTGATCAAAACGGCAACCGCCAAGCTGCGCATCTCCTCGATGGTGATCACCTCGCACGCAGTGCTGAGCGCGCTCGACGAAGCGACCGCGAACGGCATCGAGCTCGACGGCGTCTATGACGGCGGGGAGATGAAGGGAATCGAGAAAGAGTGGGCAAAAAGCGCAGGGGAAGAACACCAAGCCAGCAAAGAAGCGCTGACGCTGTGGAAAAAGGTGTCCGCGCACTTGGTGGCCAAGCCTTCAGCTACTTACAGCGAAACGGGACCGCACGACTTCATGCACAACAAGACTCTGGTGAAGGACGAAGAGCTGGTCGTGACGGGCAGCTACAACTTCTCCAAGAACGCCGAGGGCAACGCCGAGAATCAGCTGACGATCACCGACGCGACGATCGCGACGGAGTATGCGGCCTACATCAAAACGCTGATCGAGAAGTACAGCTGAGCGCGAAGCGCGCGGCGCGGAAGCCGCGTTTCCCAGCCTCGCCGGCGAGCGCTAGCCGGCGAGGCTGGGCTCGATCGCGAGCGCCTGTTCGATCAGCTCGTGCACGTCCTGGCCTGCGCCGAGCGCGACGGCTCGCCGCAGCGCTTCGAGCGTGCCCTCACGATCCATCAGGCGCAGGCGCAGCCGCCCGAGCCGCTCCCAGGCGCCGGCGTCGGATGGCCCACGCTGCACGGCTCGCTCGGCGGCCTCCTCGGCGAGGTCGATGGCGCCGATGTCCTCGTAGATTCGCGACGCGAAGCGGTGGGCAGCAGGGCGTGCGCCGTCGACGCGCGCCCAGTCCCGTACGGCGCGGGCGGCCTCCTCCAGCTTTCCTGCCTGCCAGAAGGCGAGCGTCATCAGCCGCAGCACAGCGACGTTCTCAGGCTCAGCGTCACGTGCGTAGATCAGGCGCTGCGCGGCCAGCTCGTACTCGCCTTCGGCCATCGCCCGCTGAGCGGCAAGCGTGAAGCGTTCGACGCGCTCCTCGCCTGGATCTGGCTTGGAGAAGTCGACGAAGCGCATGCTCCCAGCGGGCACCGTGCGTACGCCGTGGCTGAATTTGACGCGTGCCCACTGCTGCACTTCCTCGCCGCCGTCAGGATCTTCGCTGAAGTAGATGCCTGCCACCGTGCCGACGCCCCACTCGGGGTACGTCAAGCAGCGCGCATAGCGGTGCACGACCGAGTGGTCGGGCACGCGGCTCGCGAACGGGTCGTTTTGAGCTTTGTCCGCTGCTTGAGCTCGGGCGCGCTGCTCTGCTTCGTAAGCGCGGCGCCCGGCCTCCTCGCGCTCACGGCGCGCAGCGGCGGCGCTGACGCGTACAGCGTTCTCCGAGACCTTTCCCCCGCGCGAGCCCTCCGCCAGTCGCTCGAGCTGGTCGGCCGCCTCGTTGATCGCCTTCAGGTGTCGCTCGTGCTCGAACTGGCGACCAGCAGGCGCGATGTCGGGGTGCCAGCGCTTGGCCATGCGCCTGCGCGCGAGCTGCACGTCGCGCTTGTCGAATGGCGCTTGCAGCTCCAGCAGGAGCATGTGCTGTTCGACATCAAGGACAGTCGTAGGCATGACTCGACAACGTTAGCGACCCCAAGGAGGTCCTATCCTGCCTGCCAATGTCATCTCAATACATCTTCACGATGCACCGACTGTCGAAGCTGCACCCGCCAGACAAGACGGTGCTCGACAACATCACGCTGGCCTTCTACCCAGGCGCGAAGATCGGCGTGCTCGGCTACAACGGCGCCGGCAAGTCGACGCTCTTGCGGATCATGGCTGGCGCAGATCAGGAGTACCGCGGCGAGGCACAGCTCGCGCCTGGTGCAAGCGTCGGGATGCTCGAGCAAGAGCCACAGCTCGACGAGTCGAAGGACGTCAAAGGCAACGTCGAGGACGGCGTTGCCGAGACGAAGGCGCTGCTCGATCGCTTCAACGAGCTGGCTGCGAACTACTCAGAGGAGAACGAAGAGGAGTTCGGCCGCATCCAGGCGAAGATCGAAGCGGCAGACGCATGGAACCTCGACACCCAGCTCGAGTACGCGATGGATGCGCTGCGCCTGCCGCCGCCAGATGCCGACGTGAGCAAGCTCTCAGGCGGCGAGCGCCGTCGCGTCGCGCTTTGCCGCCTGCTGCTGCGCGCGCCTGACCTGCTGCTGCTCGACGAGCCCACCAACCATCTCGATGCAGAGTCGGTGGCGTGGCTCGAGCAGCATCTCGCCGAGTACAAAGGCGCGATCGTGGCAGTCACCCACGACCGCTACTTCCTCGACAACGTCGCCGGCTGGATCCTCGAGCTCGACCGCGGCAAGGGCATCCCGTACGAGGGCAACTACTCGAGTTGGCTGGAGCAGAAGCAGGCCCGCCTGGCCCAGGAAGAGCGCTCTGAAAAGGGACGCGAACGGACGATTGCGGCGGAGCTCGAATGGGTGCGCACGAACCCAAAGGGCAAACGCACGAAGTCGAAGGCCCGTCTGGCGCGCTACGAGGAGCTGATCGCAGAAGAGCGCAACGTCAAACTCGAGGACGTGCAGATCCACATTCCGCCAGGTCCACGCCTGGGCGAGAAGGTGCTGACAGCGAACGACCTGCGCAAGGGCTTCGGCGAGAAGCTGTTGATCGAGGATCTGACGTTTGATCTTCCTCGTGCGGGCATCGTCGGCGTGATCGGTGCCAACGGCGCCGGCAAGACGACGCTGTTTCGCATGATCACCGGCGAGGAGACGCCCGACGACGGCTCGATCGAGCTGGGCGAGACGGTGCAGCTGGCGTACGTCGATCAGTCACGCGACGCGCTCGACCCGGCGAAGACGGTGTGGGAGGAGATCTCAGAAGGCTACGAGCACGTCAAAGTGGGCGACCGCGAGGTCAACTCGCGCCAATACACGGCGGGCTTCAACTTCAAGGGCTCCTCCCAGCAGGCGCGGATCGGCGACCTCTCGGGCGGCGAGCGCAACCGCGTGCACCTGGCGAAGCTGTTGCGCAGCGGCGGCAACCTGCTGCTGCTCGACGAGCCTACGAACGACCTCGACGTCGACACGCTGCGCGCGCTCGAGAACGCGCTGCTCGAATTCCCTGGCTGCGCCGTGATCATCTCGCACGACCGCTGGTTCCTCGATCGCATCGCAACGCACGTGCTCGCGTTCGAGGGCGACTCGCAGGTGACGTGGTTCGAGGGCAACTTCGAGGCGTATGAGGAGCACCGTCGCACGCTGCTCGGCGACGCAGCAGACCGTCCGCACCGGATCACCTACAAGCGCCTGGTCCGTGGCTGAGGCGAGCGCGCCGACTGCGGCGCTCGGCACGTTCGACGCCGATACTGCGGTGCGCGAGCTGCGGCGAACGGGTGGCGGCGAGCAGCCGGCCGAGGTCGAGCTGGCGGCTGACGTCTCGCCCGACTGGCGCGCAGGGCGCGGCCCACATGGCGGCTACCTCGCTGCGATGCTGCTACGCGCGCTGATCGCGACAATGGCCGACCCGCAGCGGGCGCCGCGCTCGCTGACGATCCACTACGCCCGCGCACCAGAGCCTGGGCCGGTCAGCATCCTCGCGCGCATCGAGCGCCAGGGCCGCTCGCTGAGCACGCTGTCGGCGCGAATGGAGCAAGAAGGCAAGCTGATCGCGCTCGCGCTCGCCGCCTTCTCAGTGCCGTGGAGCGCACCGGAGGTGCTCGAGTTGCCGATGCCCGACGTTGCCCCGCCAGACCCGCAGCAGCAGGCAGGTGCACCGCTGTTCAAGCACGCGCCGCCGTTCACGCGCCACATCGTCGTGCAGCCGCGGATCGGCGCCGTTCCGTTCACAGGCTCAGAGGAGCCGATGGAAATCGGCTCTTGGCTGGGCTTGGCCGAGCCGCGCGCGATCGACGCGATCTCGCTGGCGTTCTTCAGCGACGCGCTGTTCTCGCCGCCGTTCATCCGTCTGCGTGAGCCTGCAACGACGCCGACAGTCGATCTAACAGTGCACTTCCGCAAGGCGCTCACTGCCGCTGCAGCGCCGATCGGAAACGACGCTCGCGTCCAGCACGCGGAGGGTGAGCTGTGCTTTGCACGCTTTCGCTCAGGGCTCATCCAGGACGGCTTCTTCGAGGAGGACGGCGTGATCTGGGCGGCAGACGGCACGGTGCTGGCACAGTCGCGCCAGCTCGGCATCGTCATGTCACTCGCTTAGTCGACGCACGTGGCAGCAGCGAGCATGCGCCCCCTCCACACATCGGTTAGTGTCGACTAATGAGCGATTACACAGCGAAGCGCATCAAGGACATGGAGGCTGGCTTCGGCGGCGGGTTCGTAAAGGCCCGTGCTGAGCTTGGAGTGACGGCGTTTGGCATGCAGGTGATCCAGCTGCCGCCAGACTATTCGGACTACCCCGAACACGACCATGCAGAGAGCGGGCAGGAGGAGGTCTTCTCCGTGCTCGGCGGCTCTGGCTGGATGGACGTCGAAGGCGAGCGCGTCGAGCTCGACGGCGAAACGCTCGTGCGCGTCGGCGCTGAGACGAAGCGCAAGGTCCACGCCGGCCCGCAGGGCATCCGCATGCTCGTCATGGGCGGCTGCCCAGGCGCCGCATACAAGATCGTGCCGACGACCGAACTGGACGCAGCAGCCTGATGTAGATCAAGGCGGGCCCGTCGACGCGCGCCCGCTAGGCGCTGCGTCGGCGCGGCTCGTTTCAGCGCGTGAAGCTCGTCTCGCCGCCCAGACGCAGCGCGAAGGCGGCGACCAGCTTGGCCGTGTTCTCGACGTCGTCGAGCTGCACGAGCTCGACAGGCGAGTGCATGTAGCGCAGCGGGATCGAGACGAGCCCCGTCGGGATGCCACCGCGACTGAGCTGCACGGCGTCTGCATCGGTGCCCGTCGCACGTGCTGACGCCTCGATCGTGAACGGAATGCCCTCGGCCTCGGCCGTCTCGTGCAACAGCTCAAACACAGCTGGGTGCAGCGTCGAGCCGCGTGTGATCACAGGCCCTGAGCCGAGCGGGTGCTTGCCGATCTCCTTGATCTGGATCCCAGGAGCGTCAGTGGCATGAGTCACGTCGAGCACGATCGCAGCGTCTGGAGCGAGCGAGAAAGCACTCGTCCGCGAGCCGCCGAACGTGATCTCCTCCTGCGTCGCTGCCACCGCAGCGAGCTCCCAGCCACCGCCACCCGCCTCGGCGACAAGCCGAGCCGCCTCGAGCGCGACGTAGGAGCCGATCCGGTTGTCGAGCGCACGCGAGACAAGCCGACGATCGAGCAGCCGCGTGGGCTCTGCATCGATCACAGCGACGTCGCCTACGCGCACGTGCTCGCGCGCCTGCTCGCCATCGGTTGCGCCGATGTCGATGTGCAGCTCGCGGATCTCTGCGACCTTCTTGCGCTCCTCATCGCGCAGCAGATGAATCGGCTTCTTGCCGACGACCCCCCTGACCGGCCCGCCGCGCGTATCGAGCACGACGCGCTGGCCGACGAGGATCTGTGCGTCCCAGCCGCCAACTTCAGCGAACCACAGGTAGCCGTCGTCGTCGATGTGCGTGACGATCAGCCCGATCTCGTCGATGTGGCCCATGACGAGCAGCCGACGTGCGGGCGCCTCGACGCCCGACTTCGGCGCGACGAGCGCCAACGGCGTGCCGATCGAGTCGGTGCTGACATCGGCGAACGCACCTGCTGCCTCGCGCCAGATAGCCGCTGGGGCCTGCTCGTAGCCCGACGGACCGGGCGCAGCGAGCAGCTCCCCCAACACTGCAGGCATGCCCAGCTCAGAGGAGGCCGGCGTCTTCTCTGGATCGCTCATCGCGCGAGCAACGTTCGCAGGACGTACTGCAGGATGCCGCCGTGGCGGTAGTACTCGGCCTCGCGCGGCGTGTCGATGCGCACGCGCGCTTCGAGCTCGATCGGCTCGCCGCTATCGCGCTGCGCGCTCACGCGCACCATTTGGCCCCCACCCTGGCCACGTTCGACCGCTGCGACAGCGGTCGCAATGCCGTCGATCGAGAAGACCTCCTCGCCACCGATCCCGAGCGACTGTGCGTTCTCGCCATCGGGGAACTGCAGCGGCAGCACACCCATGCCGACGAGGTTCGAGCGGTGGATGCGCTCGAAGCTCTCCGCGATCACTGCGCGGACGCCGAGCAGCTTCGTGCCCTTGGCTGCCCAGTCGCGTGAAGAGCCCGACCCATACTCCTTGCCGGCAAGCACGACGAGCGGCACGTCCTCCTCGGCGTAGCGCATCGCTGCTTCGTAGATCGAGGTCTGCTCACCGTCCGGGAAATGACGCGTGACACCACCCTCCGTGCCAGGCGCGAGCTGGTTGCGCAGGCGAATGTTGGCGAACGTGCCGCGCATCATCACCTCGTGATTGCCGCGACGCGAGCCGTAGGAGTTGAAGTCGCGCGGGCTCACGCCCTGCTCCTGCAGATAAGCGCCGGCAGGACCGTCGCGCTTGATCGCGCCCGCTGGTGAGATGTGATCCGTCGTGACGCTGTCCCCCAGCAGCGCGAGCACACGTGCCCCGGCAATCTCATCGATGCCCGCCGGCTCGGCGGGCATCTCATCGAAATAGGGCGGCAGGCGCACGTACGTCGAGTCAGCATCCCAAGCAAAGCGCTCGCCTTGCGGCACGTCGAGGCCGTTCCAGCGCTCGTCGCCGGCGAACACCTCGCCGTAGCTCTTGCGGAACATGTCGGCGCGAACGGCCTCACCGACTGTCTGTGCGATCTCCTGCTCAGAGGGCCAGACGTCACGCAGGTAGACGTCCTCGCCATGCTCGTCCTGGCCGAGCGGGTCGTGGATCAGGTCGACGTCCATCGTGCCTGCAAGCGCGTACGCGACGCAGAGCGGAGGCGAAGCGAGGTAGTTCATCTTCACGTCTGGGTTGATCCGCCCCTCGAAGTTGCGGTTGCCCGACAGCACCGAGACGACGGCGAGATCGGCCTCGTTTACGGCGTCTGAGATCTCCTGCGAGAGCGGGCCAGAGTTGCCGATGCACGTCGTGCAGCCGTAGCCGACGAGGTTGAAGCCGAGCTGCTCGAGCGGCTCTGTCAAACCGGCGCTGTCGAGGTACTCCGTCACGACCTTCGAGCCTGGCGCGAGCGAAGTCTTGACCCACGGCTTGCGCTTCAGCCCGCGGGCGAGCGCATTGCGGGCGAGGATCCCCGCGCCAACCATCACCGACGGGTTCGACGTGTTCGTGCAGCTCGTGATCGCTGCGATGACCACATGGCCGTGGTCGAGCTCGTACGTCTCGCCGTCGACCGTCACGCTCGTCGCCGTGCCATTGTGCGGCAGCGTCGACGTGCCACCCGGCGGCAGCTGTGGCTCAGCCACACCGAGCGGCGCCGGCACGTGTCCCGGCTCGTTGGCCGGCGGGTCCGAGGCCGGATAGGACTCCGCGACCGCCTCGTCTTGCGCGTCGGCCTGCTCGCCGTCGTCCGGCATGTAGTCGCGCAGCGCCTCCTGGAAGACGACCTGCGAGCTGCTCAGCGCGACGCGGTCCTGCGGGCGCTTCGGGCCAGCGAGACTTGGCTCGACGCTTGCCAGGTCGAGCTCGATCTCGTCTGAGAACGTCGGCTTCTCCGAGGACTCGTCGTGCCACAGACCCTGCTCCTTGGCGTAGGCCTCGACGAGCGCGATCTGCTCTTGCGGGCGACCTGACAGCTCGAGATAGGTGAGCGTCTCTGCGTCGATCGGAAAGATCGCGCACGTCGAGCCGAACTCAGGCGACATGTTGCCGATCGTCGCCCGGTCGGCAAGCGGCAGGCCGGCGAGGCCAGCGCCGTAGAACTCGACGAACATGCCGACGACGCCGCGTGCGCGGAGCATCTCGGTGACCGTCAGCACGAGGTCCGTTGCCGTCGCCCCCTCAGGCAGCTCGCCGTGCAGGCGGAAGCCCAGCACCTGCGGGATCAGCATCGACATTGGCTGGCCGAGCATCGCCGCCTCAGCCTCGATCCCGCCGACGCCCCAGCCGAGCACGCCAAGGCCGTTGACCATCGTCGTGTGCGAGTCCGTGCCGACAAGCGTGTCAGGGTAGGCCTGTCCAGTCTTCTCGTTGGGAAAGACGACGCGGGCGAGATACTCGAGGTTGACCTGGTGGACGATGCCCGTGTCTGGCGGCACGACGGCGAAATCGTCAAATGCACCCTGCCCCCAGCGCAGGAACGAGTAGCGCTCCTCGTTGCGCTCGAACTCGCGCTCTGCGTTTACGCGGAACGCGTCGCGCGTGCCGAACGCATCGACCTGCACTGAGTGGTCGATCACGAGCTCAGCAGGCACGAGTGGGTTGATCTGCGCCGCATCGCCACCCATCTGGGCAATCGCGTCTCGCATCGCTGCGAGGTCGACGACCGCGGGAACGCCTGTGAAGTCCTGCATCAAGACGCGTGCCGGCGTAAAGGCGATCTCCTTGCTCGGCTGCGCCTTGGCGTCCCAGCTCGCGAGCGCTTCGATGTCGCTCGCGACGACCGATCCGTTGCCCTCAGTGCGCAGCAGATTCTCGAGTAGCACCTTCAGCGAGAACGGCAGGCGCGCGACGTCGAAGCGCTGCTGCAGGGCATCGAGGCGATAGATCTCATGGCGGCGGCCACCGGCGTCGAGCGTGCTCTTCGCGCCAAAGCTGTTGTTCGTCATCTGCATCTCCCGACGGTCTGACTGGACTCTGCTGACATCTCGGCAGTCTCGCAGAGTCGCGCGCCGCTTCCAGCGCTGCCGCTGACGTTCAGACGACAGGCTCAGAGGCGCGCGTGACGCGCCCCTTGCCCTCGCGCTTTGAGCGCAGCAAGGCTTGGTCGCACGCTTCGAGCAGCTCATCCACACCCATCGGCGCACGCCACTGGGCAACGCCGATCGACGCGGCGATACCCGACTCACCGGCGACAGACGGCACGGCGTGCATGCGCGCGAGCGCGCGATTGGCGGCCGCCGCCGCACTGCGCAGGTCAGCGTTGGGCAGGATCACGACGAACTCGTCGCCGCCATAGCGGGCGACGCGATCGAACGCGCGGAACTCGCCGACGAGCGCCTGCACTACCTGGCGCAGCACGATGTCTCCCGCCTGATGGCCGTGTTCGTCGTTGACGCGCTTGAAATCGTCGAGGTCGATCAGGATGCAAGAGAGCGGGCTGCCTGCGCGCGAAGCGCGCACGATCTCCTCCTCCAGGCGTCTGCGCATCGCGCGGTGGTTCATGCAGCCTGCGACCGCATCGGTGCCCGCCTCTGCACGAGCGCGCACGAGCGCAAGCGCCGTCGTCGCTTGATCGACGAGCGTACGTGCCAGCTCTCCTGCGCGCTCATCGAGGGCCGGTCCTGTGCGGCGCACGAGCATCACGACGACCTCGACCTCGCCGCGCTCGATGAGCGGCAGCAGCAGCGCACTGCTCGCTGCGCCGATCGCCGGGACGCGGGGAATGCTCTCAGCGAGCTTCTGCTCGTTCGCGATCAGCACGTTGCGTCCAGTGCGCACGACCCAGCTGACGCCCGGTGGACGCTCGCTACGGGGTTGGATATAGCTCAGCCGACCGTCGCCGTCGTGCAAGTAGACGGTCACCAGCTCGTCCTCAGAGCCCGCTGTCGCGAGCCGGTAGACGTGCACCTCCTCTGTCCCCAGCGAAGTCAGCAACTCGCGGGCGAGGGCGCGGTAGACAGCATCGGCGCTGGACGCGCCATCGGCGAGCAGCGTCAGCCTGCGGACGCCGGCGAGCACAGATCTGACCCCCGGCGACGTTGCGGTATCCATACCGGTTACAACGTCCATTGAGATCAATCTAGGGCATCGCGCAGTCGGAGACAACGAGTTCACAGCTGGTTCACCCACCGGTCCCCGCCACTTGCAGTGAGTTCGCCTGCCCCATTCTCTCGCCAGATCGGTCCCCAAGACACGCCGGGGGCGGCCACTGGCCGCCCCCGAAGTTCAATGCCCGTGTGAAGCCGTCGGCGCTAGAAACGCACCGTCACGAACGACACCGAGCTCGGCTGGCCCTTGGCCTTCGGCACGAAGCCGATGCGGAGCTTGACGTTGAACGGGCGGTGCCGGTTGCGGCCGTTACGCGACAGCGGCACGATGATCGTCGCCTTTTTCTGCGCTTTGCCGAGCTTGCGGAAGCGCGTCGCAAGGCTCGCGCCTTTACCGCTGATGCGGCCAGGCGCGAAGGTCTGCACGGTGATGTACGCGTTGCTGCCGACCACCTTGTGGCCGACGACGCGCACGCCGCACGTGTTGACTTTGATCGTCGTGTTCTGTTTGACGACAGTGCCGTTCTGACCGGTCATCGTCGTCGGCATCACCAGCGGGTTCGCACACAGGTTGCCGTTCGCCGCCAGCGCGCTGTGCGCACCGATCGGCAGGTTCACCGTGATGCTCGACACCGGCACGTCCGGCGTCGAAGCGAACGTCGTCGTCGTGATTCCTTTTTTGATGTCCGTGTTGCCGACCAGGACCGAGCGCACACCGTTCGCTTCCATCACGAGGTCGAGGTCTGGGAAGGCCTCAGCCGCGTGCGAGACGAGGATTGCCGGACCCTGCAGTTTGCCGGGCAGCGTCGGCGTGTTGGCGCGTGCGCCGCCGACGAACGAGCCAGGCGGGCACTTGCGGTAGTCGGCTTCGAACGTCGCCGCCGGACAGGCTTTCTGCAGCGTCGTCAGACGCGATGGAAGCGCCTTCGGCAGTTGCACCTTGACCGACTTGACGTTCGCATCGCCCGGCACCTCGTTGAGCGTCGTTTCGAGGCTCGCGCCATTTGCTTTCGAGGTCCGCGAGCTCGTCACGGCCTTGAACGTCGGCTTGAATTTGAGCGCGTTGCAGTTGCCGACCTGGAATGGAGACGACAGCGTCTGCGTCGCCGACCCATCGTTGTTGGCCGGGTTGATGAAGCCCGTCAGCGTCGTGTCCGTCGCCTGCGCCGCGCAGCTCGTCGGGTTGAACAGGAAGCCCGGCTTGTTGATCGTCACAGTGATGCCGCGCAGGCGCAACGGCACGCCCTGCTGGATCCGCGGCAGCACCGTCGTCGCCGTCACGCGTGCCGTGTACGGGTCGATGTCGAGCTTCGAGCGGGTGATCACCGTGCCGAGGTTGAACGGACCGGCGACAGCAGGGACCTGGATCGACAGGCCATACGGCGCGCCGCTGTAAGGACCAGTCAGATAGACCGGGCCTTTGAATAGATACGTACCGCCAGAGCCTGCAGTCACGTTGGCTTCGCCGATCTGGCTCGTCGCCGGGCAGCCGCCACCCGCCGCCTGCGCCTCTGGGCAGAGCGTCGCAGTTGGGATCGCGCCGACCAGACCCGCCGGCAGCGTCGCTTTCACCGTCGAGAGGTACTGGTTGCCCTCCGGCCGACCCAGCGAGAACGTGTAGCTCGTGTGGCCGCCGGCGTTGGCCGTCGCGTTGGCCGTCGTCTGCGCGACCGTGAGCGGTGGCGTCGCCGGGCAGGCTCCGCCGGTGCTCGCGTTGTCGACGATGAACGGCTCGATTGCCGGTGAGAATTCGTTGCCGGGATTCGCATACTGGTCGAACCTCGCCTGCGTCGCTGCCGCACCACAAGCAAGCGGGTTGGCGAGCGGGGCGTTCTGACCCGTGTTGAAGTGCAGCACGAGGTTGCTGAACGGCTGTTCAGGCGGCTGGCCTGGCGAGTCGCCGAACGTCGCCGTCAGCCTGCCCGTCACCGGGTCGGGTGTGACTTGGCCTTTCAGACGCACCGACAGCCCGTAGCGGGCCGACTCGGCGTCGATGTACATGACGTACGGCGGTTTCGTGATGATGCCGCTCTCGTCAGACGCGCCGAGATAGAGCGTGCCGTGCAGAGCTTCGGGTTCTTCTTCGTTCGTCGGCAGACCGGGCACATCGAGCGTGACCGTGCCGACTTTCGACTCCGCAGGGCACGTCACCGGCGCGAGCGTGCCGATGCCGATCTGCGAAGGCGTGCATGCCTTCGTGATTTCGTTGGCAGCCGCCGGGTTCAGCGTCAGGCCCTCCGGCAGCGTGATCGTCGCCGATTTGACCTGGGACGAGTCGGTTCCCGTCGGTGTCAGGTCATGCGCCTCGGTGACGCTCGTCGTGATTCCGTCAGGCGCGTCAGAGTGGGTGTTTTCGGGGGTCAGGCCGAACGTCGGACCAACCGTGTCACCGAACGGCACCGCGTCGCATTCGTCGATGCCGATCGGGGTTGTGTATTTAGCTTCAGCCTTCGCGCCTTCCTCAGATTCGAGCGTGATCTTCGACGTCGTCGCCGGACCCGCGCCGAGGCAGCTCGTCGCGTTCGTGAGGAAGCCGCCGCTGCCGAACGGAGCTTTGCCTTCGCCGATGTTGCCTGTGAACGAGAGGCGCGAGGAGATCAGCGGCAGCTCTGGAGAAACCTTGATTTCGAAGTAGTCGTGGTAGTCAGTCGCCGTTTCGACGTGACCTTCGATGATCGTGTGGGCGTAGAGCTGAGTCGGGCTTTTCGTGATGAATTCAGGCAGCGGTAGCGCGACACCGAACTCGGAGGCCAGGCCTTTGGCCTGCTCGAGGTTGTAAACGGTGCCTTCGATCGGGAGATCGAGATTCGCGAGTTCTACGTAGACCACCACTTTGTTCGTACCGATGATCGTGTTGGCATTGCACGTCGGGCCCGCGAATGTGCCCGGCGCCACTTCCGTGCCGAATTCAGCCAACGAGCACTTGGGCACGGCCTGCGGGTTCGTGCTCAAGCCGGGCGCTACGTCGGTGCGAACGTGGTCGACGACCCCTTCGGGCGCGACCATGCCGCCGCCCGATTCTTTCGTCGCAACCGTGAAGTCGGTTACACCGAACGGCGGATGCCCGCCGGCCTTTGTATAGCCTTCCGCTTCCGCCTTTTCCTTTTCTTCGCTTTCTTTCGCCGGTTTTTTGCAGTTCGGCGACGCTGCGTTGCAGTTCGCAGCGAAGAATTCAGCCACGCCGAACGCCTGCGCTGCGGACGCTGACATAGCCACGATCGCGCCTACGAGCAGCGCGAGCATTGAAAAGCGGAAGCTAGACCTCATACCGACCTCCCTGGATTGCGTCGGGCACCTACACCCATTACGACTCCTCTAGTCCCCAAAAGTTGCGAGTTCGCCCGACGTATTAGACGGATATCCGGGAACTCCTTCCAATCAGCCGAATCGGCAAAGACTGGGCTAGACCTTTAGGAACCTGGATGGTTTCTTCGTCAGATGTTTTTCTGCAATCCGACGAGCGCTACGTTCGGGAGCGCTTCAGCTACTGGCGTCTGCAAGCGCGTTGGCATCGCCCTGGCAGTCGTACAGAGCGCTGCTTGCACCGGTCGTCGCTTCACTCGAGCTCGAGCCGCCGCTCGACAGCGTGACCTTGCGGCACGCCTGCGTCACCGCCGTCATCGCTGCTCTCGAGCCCTTGCGCGTATCGCCAGGCAGGCCCGGCCCAGGCTGGCTGCCTGACTGTTCGGCGAGCACCCAACGGATCGCACCTGACCGCACTCGCTGCGCGAGCCAACTGGCAGTCACGTCGCTCTCGCGCCCAGAGAAGCCGCCGATGCCGGCCAGCTTGGCCCCACTCGCCACGATCTCCGTCGCCGCGCTCGACTGGCTCGACACCGCGATCGTGCCGCCGCCGTGCGCCTTGACGTACGCCAGCGCCTGCGTCGTCAGCTGGCTGTTGCCCATCGGGCCGCCGATCGCGCCGCCGCCGAAGCCCTGACGCCCACCGAGTCCTTGACCGCCGCCGAAGACAGGGCGACCCGCCGCCGCGGTGCCAGTGCCGGTTCCCCTCACAGAAGCTGGCGGTGCAGAGCCCGCCTGCGTCGTCGAACCGCTGCCGAACAGCGGCACAGCACCGCCAACCGCAGGGCCGGCGCCGGCCCCAGCCGAACCCGCACCGGACGGCCCACCGCCGAAGCCTGCCCGCGCGCCGATTGAACCACCGCGACCGCCGAACATGCCGCCAGCGGTCTGCACGTTCGCCGGGCCGCCTTCAGGGAAGGTGCCGTTCGTCGCGTGGCCGAGCGTGTCGACCGCCCAGACCGACGGAGCGGCGAGCAGCATCGCGATCGCCGCAGCAGCCGCCGCCAAACGCATGCGGCGCGAGCGCAGCACGATCAGCGCAAGCCCAGCGACGACGCAAACCACGATCAACACCGGCGGCAGCCAGCTCAGCTGGCCCGGGTAGTCGTGCAGCACCGCGAGCTCGCTCGCTGCACCTGCCGCCAGCGCCAGCGGCGCGAGGATCCGCGCAAGCACACCACCTGAGATCAGTTGCACCACGCCCGCACCCACGAGCGCCGCCGCAAAGGGCGCAAGCAACGAGACGTAGTACGGATGGAAGATCCCACTCGCACCGCTGAACAAGACGGCCGTCGTTGCAAACGCTCCGCCAACCGCTATCAGCCAGCCCGTGCGTGCGTCGTCGCGTCGCAAGCGGGTCGCAGCGAGCAGGCCAAGTGCGCTGACGAGCGCGAAGCCCAACAACCAACCCGCCTGACCGCCCAATGCCGAGTTGAGCAGGCGCAGCGGCCCAGGCTCGCCGCCGAACATGTTGCCGCCCGTTCCTCCTGGACCGCCTGCCTGGCCGTCGACACGGCCGAGCCCGTTGTATTCGAAGATCAGCGAGAGGATGTTGTTGTCGCTCGTGCCTGAGATCCACGGGCGATCAGCTGCGGGCGTGAGCGCGACGAGCAACGGCCAGGCCCCGCCGACGGCGAGCAACGCCACGCCGCCGGCGAGCAGCTGACGCAGCGCGCGCAGGTGTCCGCGCGGCGCCACAAAGAAGTACGCCAGCACGATGCCCGGCACGACGACGAGCGCCACGAGCATCTTCGTCTCGAAGCCCAATCCCACGCAGACGCCCGCCAGCACCAACCAGCGCGTGCGGCCGTCCTGCAGCGCGCGGACCGTGCACCACAGCGCCGCCACACAGCACAGCACGAGCAGAGCGTCTGGGTTGTTGTGGCGCGAGATCGCCACCGTGATCGGCGTCAACGCCAGCGCCGCGCCCGCCACGAAGCCGCCGATCCGACCAAAGCACCGACGCACGAGGTCGTACACGAACGCAACGCTCGCTACGCCCATCAACGCCTGCGGCACGAGCATGCTCAGCGAGCTGTAGCCGAACGCGCGCACCGACAGCGCCTGCACCCACAACGCCAGCGGCGGCTTGTCGACCGTCATCACGCCGCTCTGGTCAGCTGAGGCGAAGAGGAAGTTGTGCCAGCTCGAGCTCATCGAGCGCACAGCAGCGCTGTAGTAGTCGTTGGCGAAGCCGTTTTTGCTCAGCGACCACAGGTTGAGCGCCGCCGCCAGCACGAGCAGCAGCGCGAGCTCCGGACGCGGTAGCCGCTTGCTGAGCGCTGCGAAGCGCTCGCTCAGTCGCTCTGAAGTTCCTGCGAAGCCAGAGCCCGCAGCCGTCGAGGTCGTGGGCGCCGCCGAGCCGCCCTGAAGTGAATAGCTCATGGGCGCAGCTTCGAGGCCACGTGTAGGAGCAACGTGTGAGCGAACTGAAAGTTGACTAAGCCGCGCCTCTGCAGCGCGTCAGTCGATCAAGCGTCGACCGAGCTGCCAGATCGCCAGGCGCCACATCAACAGCGCGAACGCCAGCAGCACGCCTGCATGGCCGAGGTCGCCGACGTGCAGTGCACCCAGTGACGCGTCGCGCACGAGCTGCACGCAGTGATAAAGCGGGTTCACCTGCGCCACCTGGCGCACGCCCGCAGGCAGCGCTGAGACAGGAAAGAACGTGCCCGCCACGAGGAACATCGGCGTCAGCACTGCGCTCGTTATGTAGTTGAAGTTGTCGATCGTCTTCGCGATCGCCGCTACGAGCACGCCGAACGCCGCAAAGCCGAAGCCCGTCAGGAAGCCGATCGCAGGGACGAGCAGCATTCCCCATTCCGGCTGCAGTCCAAATGCAAGCCCCACGATCAGCGGCGCGAGGCCGTACACGCCCGCGCGCAGTGAGATCCACAGGATCTCCGCCGTGATCAGCTCTTCGACGTCCAGCGGCGTCGCCAGCATCGCGTCGTACGTGCGCTGGAACTGCCAGCGCACGAACGTATTGAACATGCCTGGGAAAGCCGAGGAGAACAGCACCGCCGTCGCCACCGTGCCCGTCGCGATGTACTCGATCGTCTTCACGTGGCCGATCGTTTTCACGAGCGTGCCGAAGCCCAAGCCAAACGCCAGGAGATAGATCGTCGGCTGTACGATCGACGAGAACGTCGTCGCCTTCCAATAGCGCCCAAAGATCACAACGTCGCGGCTCATCACCGCCGCCAGCGCCGCCGGTTCGAGCCGCCCAATGCGCCGCGCGGACCTCTGCGCCGCAGAAACTTCAGCCTGAACACTCATTGGCGCCGCCCGAAAATCGTCATCTCGATCATTCGATCTCCTCACCCGTCAGCGCCACGAACGCGTCCTCCAGGTTCGCCGGGCGACGCACGCCCTCCGGGGCATCGCCGTCGAGGGTCTCCGCGCGCATGATCGCCAGCGCCGGCCCACTGCGACGACTCTGCCAGCTCTTGCTCACCGCCAACTCGCCCAGCTGAGCCAGCTGCTCAGGCGGACCGTAGACCTCGATCACCTGCTCACCAGCGTGCGCACGTACGAGCTCAGCCGGCGTGCCCCGCGCGACGATCTTGCCGTGCGACATGACCGCGACGACATCCGCCAAGCGCTCTGCCTCCTCGATGTAGTGCGTCGACATCAGCACCGTCACTCCCTCCGCACGCAGACCATCGATCAACGACCACAGCTCTTGGCGCACCTGCGGGTCCAAGCCCACCGTCGGCTCGTCCAGCAGCACGAGATGTGGGCGGTGGATCAAGCCGCGCGCCACCAGCAGACGGCGACGCATCCCACCTGAGAGCTCGCGCACGATCGTGTCCGCTCGCTGCGTCAGGTTTGCGATCCCCAACGCGCGGTCGACTGCCGCACTGCGCTCAGTCGCCGGCACGCGGTAGAGGCGCGCAAACACCGTCAAGATCTGCCGGCACGTCAGCTCCACGTCGAGGTTGTCCAGCTGCGGCACCACGCCCATCTCCATCCGCGACTGCTTCGATTCCGCCGGCAGCCTGTAGCCGAGCACCTCGATCTCGCCCTCATCCGCCAGCGCCTGCGCCGTCAGCATTCGCATCGTCGTCGACTTGCCCGCCCCATTTGGCCCAAGCAGGCCGAAGCACACCCCCGTCGGCACCTCGAGCTGCAGACCGTCGACCGCCGTGATCGCGCCAAAGCGCTTGACCACGCCGCGCAGCGAGATCGCCGGCGAACCCGCGCGCGACGTTGCTGTCTGGTCATCGGTCCCCGCCGCCATCGGCAGAACACTCTAGGCCTGCAAGGACGTGGCGTGGGATTCGACCGAATCGCGTTGCGATAGCAATGGTATTTACGCCGCGTATATACGTTGGCTATCGCAACGCCAGATCGCAGAAACAACCCCCGCCACCAGCCCGCGCCGCCATAGGCATTCCTCAGCCGCCACGGCAGATGTCGAGTCCCAGCGACGCGAATCTCCGACGACAGTCCATATTCGCGCCCGCTCCACCCGGGCAACCTGAGGACGAAGCTGATCGAGGCACGCTCACCCATCCACGCCCAGCAACCAAAGCGAGCGCGAGACGAGCCATGCGAGGAAGAACCCCACAGATCGTCGCCCTCGGAGGCGGCGGATTCTCGATGGAGCGCGACAGCTCCCTGATCGACGACTACGTCCTCTCCTTGACCGAGACAGAACGCCCACGCGTCTGCTTCCTGCCGACCGCCTCAGGCGACGCTGATCACTATGTCGTTCGCTTCTACAGGCGCTTCGCCGCCAGCTGCGACGCCAGCCACGTCTCTTTGTTCCGTCGCGACCAGGGCACAGGCGGCGTCGAGGACGACCTTTCAACCCACCTGCTCGCGCAGGATCTGATCTATGTCGGCGGCGGCAACGTCGTCAGCATGCTCGGCGCGTGGCGTGCGCACGGACTCGACGAGGTCTTGCGCAAAGCCTGGCGCAAGGGCATCGTGCTCTGTGGTCCCTCCGCCGGTTCGCTGTGCTGGTTCGACGAAGCGCTCAGCGCATTTCACGGCGCGCCGCGCGGCGTTCGCGGCCTTGGCCTGCTGCCGTACTCCAACTGCGTCCACTACGACGCCGAGCCTCAGCGGCGGGCCGAGTACCACCGCTTCGTCGGCGATGGCATGCGCCCTGGCTTTGCCGCTGAGGACGGCGTCGCACTGCACTTCCGCCGCACGCGGCTGCAGCGTGCCGTCAGCTCGCGGCCCGACGGCGCCGCCTTCCGCGTCGAGCACAGCGGCGACGAAGTCGTCGAGACGCCGCTCGACGTCGCTTATCTCGGCGAGCTTCCCACGACCGGCGATATCCCCGCCGTCGCGCCAGAGCGCGCGGCGGCGGGCGCCGATCCTGCGTCAGCCCGGCGTCGTCGTCGGCGTTCAGTGCGAAGAGCAGCAGTCGCACCCGAGCCGCTGCCCGCTTGAGCTGCGAGCAGTACGCTCGGAAGATGAGCACAGAGCCCGAGACGCCCGAGGGGCAGACGCCTGCCGAGGTGCCGCTGTCACAGCGCCAGATCTTCGCGATGGGCGGTGGCGGCTTCACGATGGAGCCCACCAACCCGCTGCTCGACGACTTCGTGCTGTCGCTGACCGATGCCAAGCAGCCGCGCGTGCTCTTCCTACCGACCGCCTCCGGCGATACCACCGCGCAGATCAACGCATTCCAAGCGCGCTTCGCCGATCGCTGGTGCGTGCACGAACACCTTTCGCTGTTTCGCCTCTCAGAGGCGCGGCGCACGCTGCGCGAGACCGTGCTCGAGCAGGACATCATCTACGTCGGCGGCGGCTCTATGCGCAACCTGCTCGCCATCTGGCGGGCTCACGGACTCGATGAGCTGCTCGTGCAAGCATGGCGCGCAGGCACCGTGCTCGCCGGGCTCAGCGCCGGCGCGATGTGCTGGTTCGAAGGTGGCGTCACGCGCTCCTCAGGCCCGCCTGAGAAGCTCGCCGGGCTCGGGTTGCTCAAAGGCTCGCTGACCGTTCATGCCGACGGCGAGCCCGAGCGGCTCCCCGTCTGGCTCGCCGCCGTGCGCAACGGAGAACTGCCAGGCGGCTGGGCGCTCGACGACGGTGTCGGGCTGCTGTTCTCAGGACTGCAGATGACGCGCGTCGTCAGCTCGCGTCCAGGCGCAGGCGCACAGCGCGTCGATCAAGTCGCCGGCGAGCTCGTGCGCAAGCGGCTCGAGCCTGAGCTGCTCGGCGACGGCAGTCCGCGGACGCTCGGCGGCGTCGACGAGGCCGTGCAAGAGTTGCGTCGCGTGCATCGCATGCGACGTGGCCTCGGCGAGCGCGGTTAGGTCCGCGGCGCGCTCGTCAAATACGTCGCGCTGAGGTCCTTCTCACCGTGCTCCGACACAGCTTCGTGCATGCGGCTGGCGATCGCCTTCAGCACTGGTAGATCAAGTCCCAAGCGATCAGCCGACTCCACGGCCAGGCACGCATCCTTGGTCGCGTGCTTGAGCTTGAACGTCGGCTCGAAGTCGTGCTCGATCATCGCGCCACCCTTCAACTGCAGGTACGGCATGTCGAGCGGTCCACCGTCGATCGCCTCGAAGAACAGCGACCCGTCCAGGCCGAGACCCTCCGCCAGCGCGATCGTCTCCGCCGCGCCCTCAACGACTGCGACGATCCAAGCATTCGTGACGAGCTTCAGACGCGTACCCACTCCCGCCTGCTCGCCAACCCACATCGTGCGACGCGCGACCGCGTCAAACACCGGCTGTACGCGCTCGCGCAACTCGCCTGGACCTGAAGCCATCACGACAAGCTTGCCTTCTTGCGCCGGCTGCTTCGTGCCGAGCACCGGCGCGTCGATGAAGCCGATGCCGTGCTTGCGCGCCAGCTCGATACAGCTCGCCGTACCACGCTCGCCGATCGTCGCCATCTGAGCCCACACGCTGCCTGGTTGCACGCCAGCCAGCGCTCCCTCCGCTCCCTGCATCGCGTCGAGCACCGAGTCGGCATCGGAGAGCATCGTCACGATCACTTGCGCAGACGCCGCAGCCTCAGCCGGTGAGCCGCAGATGTGCGCACCGACGCCTGCCAACGGCTCTGCCTTCGCGCGCGAGCGGTTCCACGCGATCAGCTCCAGCCCCGCCTGCGCAATGTTGCGGGCCATTCCTGAGCCCATCATCCCGCCCGCGCCCAGTACTGCCACCGCGTCGCTCATCGCTCGCTCAAGGACGTACGAAGGTGTTCGGGTCCGGCCCGATCCGCTGACCGGCGTCGAGCGCCGCCAACGACTCCAGCTCCTGCTCGCTGAGCTCGAAGTCGAACACGTCGATGTTCTCCTCGATCCGCTCCTGCTTGACCGACTTCGGGATCACCACGTTGCCCAGCTGCAACTGCCAGCGGATGATCGTCTGGGCTGGCGTCTTGCCGTGCGCGCGAGCGATCTCGCCGATCGTCGCATCCTCCAGCTCGAGCCCGCGCCCGAGCGGGCTCCATGCCTCCGTCAGGATGCCCAAGCGCTCGTGCTCGCGACGCAGGCCCACCTGCTGGAAGTATGGGTGCAGCTCGACCTGGTTGATCGCCGGCGTGACGCCCGTCTCAGCGATCACCCGCTCGAGGTGCTCTGGTTCGAAGTTAGACACGCCGATCGAGCGCACGAGCCCTTCCTGCTGCAGCTCGACGAACGCCTTCCACGTTTCCACATAACGATCGTGCGCCGGCACTGGCCAATGGATCAAGTACAGGTCGAGGTGGCTCAGCTCCAGGCGCTCGAGGCTCGAACGACAGGCGCGCTTGGCCTGCTCGTAGCCTTGGTCGTCGTTCCAGCACTTGCTCGTCACAAACAGCTCGTCGCGGGCGATGCCAGATGCGTGCAGCGCCAAGCCCACGCCTCCCTCGTTGCGGTATGCCGCCGCCGTGTCGATGTGGCGGTAGCCAGCTGACAGCGCTTGTGCAACCGCCAGCTCAGTCTCCTTCGGCGGCACCAGGAAGACGCCGAAGCCGAGCTGCGGAATCTGCTCGCTCGGCGCGATCGGGAGGGTTGGGGTCTGCTGGGCAGAGGTGCTCATGATCAGCTCACTGCCCAACTATGCCCGATGCAAAACGCCCAAGCAGCGTCGTCGAGGACTCCGCCCGCACACGAGCCGTATAGTCGAGCCATGGGGGAGCAGCAGTGAGCGCGACGAATCGCCAGGTGCGTCTGGCCGCACGACCCTCCGGGCTGCCCAAGCCTTCCGATTGGGACCTCGTCGAGCAACCTGTGCCTGCACCCGGCGACGGCGAGTTCGTCGTCGAGATCTCCCACATCTCACTCGACCCTGCGATGCGCGGCTGGATGAACGCAGGTGCCTCCTACATCGAGCCAGTCGAAGTAGGTGACGTGATGCGCGCCGGCTGCGTCGGGCGCGTCAGCGCCTCTGCCCACCCTGGCTTCGCCGTCGGCGATCACGTCTACGGCACTTTTGGCGTGCAGCAGCATGCGCTCTCAGACGGCAAGGGCACGATCAAGGTCGACCCGTCTCTCGCACCGTTGCCGACGTATCTCGGCACGCTCGGGATGACCGGCCTGACGGCTTACTTCGGCATGCTCGACGTCGGCAAAGTGAAAGATGGGGACACAGTCGTCGTGTCCGGCGCAGCAGGCGCCGTCGGCAGCGTCGCCGGGCAGATCGCCAAGCTCAAGGGGGCCCGCGTCATCGGCATCGCCGGCGGCACCGACAAGTGCGACTGGCTCGTGCACGAGCTCGGCTTCGACGCTGCCATCGACTACAAGTCAGAGGACGTGCGCAAGACGCTGCGGACGCATGCGCCAGACGGCGTCGACGTGTTCTTCGACAACGTCGGCGGCGAGATCCTCGACGCCGTATTGACCCGTCTCGCGCGCGGAGCGCGCATCGTCATCTGCGGCGCCGTCTCCCAATACAACAACACCGAGCCAGTGCGCGGTCCGTCGAACTACATGTCGCTGCTCGTCTTCCGCGCGAGCATGATCGGGATGGTCGTGTTCGACTACGCCGCTCGCTATGGCGAGGCGATGGCCGAGATCGCAGGCTGGATGAACGAAGGGCTGATCATCTCGCGCGAGGATGTCATTCAAGGCGAGGTCGAGGACTTCCACGACACGCTGCTGAGGCTGTTCGACGGCGCCAACGTCGGCAAGCTCGTGCTCGCCCTCGACCACAGCTGAGCTGTCGGCCGCAAGCGCGTCAGTCGCCGCTCGGCACGAGCGCATCGATCAGCTCGCGCCAGCAGCGCTTTAGCTCTGGCTGCGGAATCGACAGCTCGCGACGCTGGAACAGAACCAGTTCGCTGACCAGCGCGCCGAGCAGCACGTCGGCGAGGTAGCTCACGTCACCTTTGTAGGAACTCTCGGTCAGCAACGCAGTTACGTGCATCCGGTAGGCCGCATAGACGCTGTGGCGAAGTCGCTCCCCCGGCGCGCCGTTCTCAGCGGCGAGCAGCAAGTCGCCTTGGATCTCGATGTGCTCGAGCATCTGTTCACCGAACGCGACCAGACGCGCATGCGCCGACGCGCCCGGACCAAACGGCGCTGGACCGCGAATAAAGCCCTCCTGGAATGCGCGCTCACGTTCGTCGAGCAGCGCACGCATCAGCCCGCAGCGGTCGCCGAAGTGACGGAACAGCGTGCCCTTGCCTACCTCAGCAGCACGTGCGACCTGATCCATCGTGACGCTCTCCGCACCCTGCTCAGCCACCAGTCGCCCAGCCGCCGCAAGGATCGTCGCGCGATTGCGCGCAGCGTCAGCACGCTCGTGCCGGACCGGCTCGAGCATCGGCAACCCCCGCTGCGCGACCTTGCCCTCCACTGGAGGAATCCTATCTAGGGTTATTACCGGACTACGGTCCATTTGTGTTAGTATAGCCCTATACGGACCATAGTCCGGTAATAACCACATAGGCCCAGACCCCCCAAGGAGCCCAAATGTCAGCCACAGCCACAGAGACAAAGCTTCCCGTCGGCACCTGGAAGCTCGACCCAACCCATTCCTCAGCGAGCTTTGCCGTCAAGCACATGGTCGTCGCCACATTCCGCGGACGCTTCGAGGACATCGACGCGACGCTCACCGTCGGCGAGGATGGGGCCGGTGAGCTGCACGGCACCGTCGACGCCAGCTCGATCGTCGTCAAGGACGAGAACCTCCAGGCCCACCTCGGCTCGCCCGACTTCTTCGACACCGAGCGCTACCCCCAGCTGCGCTTCTCCTCCAGCTCGATCCGCCGCGACGGCGATCAGCTCGTGCTCGACGGCGAGCTGACGATCAAGGATCACACGCACGCCATCGAGGCGCGCGGCACGATCACCGACCCGCACGAGACGCTCGGCGGCGCAGTGAAGATCGGCGTGACGCTCGAGACCGTGATCGACCGCACCGAGTTTGGCCTCGAGTGGAACGCGCCGCTGCCCAAGGGCGGCTTCGCGCTCGCCAATGACGTCAAGCTGACAGTTGAGCTCGAGCTCGCGCAGGAGGGCGAGTAACGCGCCATGCGAGTCCTCGGCATAGCCGGCTCATTGCGCAGCGACTCGCACAATCGACGCCTGCTTCAGGCGGCAGCAGCCCTGCTGCCGCCTGAGGTGGAGTTCGTGCAGTTCGACGGCCTCAAGGCGATCCCGCCGTTCGACGAGGACGACGAGCACGCACCTGGCGACGCCGTCGAAACGTGGCGAGCCCAACTGCAGGATGCCGATGCGCTGCTGTTCGCCACGCCCGAGTACAACCACTCGATCCCAGGCGCATTGAAGAACGCTGTCGACTGGGCGTCGAGACCGTTCGCGACAGCAGCGCTGCGAAACAAACCAGCAGCCGTGATCGGTACGAGCACCGGCATGTTCGGCGCAGTGTGGGCGCAGGCAGAGCTGCGCAAGTCGCTTGCCGCAGCCGGCGCGCGAGTGATCGAGAACGAACTGCCCGTGCCCGACGCCGAGAACGCATTCACCTCAGGCGGAGCGTTGGCTGATGACGATCAGGAGCTCGCACTCGGCGGAATCTTGGCTGAGCTGCTCGCCGAGGGCCGCGCTCGCGAGGCAACGCTCTCGCGCGCAGCCTGAGCAGCAATCGGGGTTCGCCCTGGCACGTTGGGGGGCGATGAGCCGCCGCGTCCGCGCCAAACGGCGCGGCGGCTCACAATTGAGCGATGGCCGCCCAGCAGAAGCTAGCCCCGCCACGCGTCAGCGACGAGCTCGAACAGTGGCTCACAGGAGATGAGTCAAAGACGCTCGGCGGACTGATCGACGTGTTCGGCGCACGCAGCTTTGCGCTCCTCTTCGTCCTGCTGATGGCCGTGCCCGCGCTGCCACTTCCCACTGGCGGCGTCACCCACGTGTTCGAGATCATCACGATGCTGCTCGCGCTCGAGCTGATCGTCGGGCGCCGTTCCGTATGGCTGCCCGAGCGATGGCGCCGACTCGAGCTCGGCGGCGAGAGCAGGCGCAAGTTCATCGACACCCTATTGCGCAGGATCCGCTCGCTCGAACGAATCTCTCGCCCGCGTGGCCGCTGGCTGTTCGGGCATCGTTTGAGCGGAAGCGTGTTCGGCCTCGCCGTGCTTGGGCTTGCGCTCGCCGCCTTTCTCGCGCCGCCCTTCTCTGGGCTCGACACGCTGCCCTCCATCGGCGTTGTGCTGCTCGCGCTCGGCTACCTGCTGACCGACGTCGCCCTGGCAGGTGCCGGAGCGCTCGTCGGTGCAGGCGGCGTGTTCACTGTGATCTTCCTCGGAAGCGTTGCAGTGAAGTTCTTCAAAGGGCTGTTCTGAGAAATCCGCCAAACAGCATCATGGTTTTATTAACCGGATCAGCCGGTATGCCGTCCTCTGCAACGATTCGCGGAGATGAGAATGCTGATATGGGGGATTATTGGGGTATCTGGGCTAGCTCTCGGAGTCCAGGCCATCGGCGTACATGGGGCAACCAACGAGCGTCCCGCGATCGCCCAGGCCGTCCGCGCGCCGTTTCGCGATCTACAGCGCCGCGATCCGCGCGCGCTGTGTGAAGACTTCACCCCTGCTGTCGCCTCACACTTGACACGTGCTGCAGGCAGTTGCGTGGCCCAAGTGCGCCGGCTTTTTCAGCTCGCAGCCGCTGAAGGCGAATACGTGCTCACCCAGGGTCCTCCCAAGCCTCAGCGGTTTGCCCAAACCGGAATCACCTGGCACGGCGATCGCGCGATAGCCGACGCCACCAGCATCGCTCAGCGCGCCCGCACCGACCGGTGGGAACTGCAGCTCGTCGGCAGCCGCTGGCGCATCGCAACGCCTACCTGGCTGCAGATGCGTCCCGTTTGCAGCTCACATGCTCCCGCTACCAAGCATTGCCCAGGAGCGCTCTCGATCCGATCTGCCGGAGTCTGAGACACAGCTCCGAGCAAAACTGCTCAGGGTTCGAGCTCTTCCTCCAGATCTTCCACCTCGGCCGCAAGATCTGCGACGCTCACTTCCAGTGCGTCAGCAATGCGCCTGACCGTCGTCCAGCCAGGGCTGTTCAGCCCACGCTCGATTCGTGACAGGGCTGAGGAGGTGATACCCGCATCGAAGGCCAGCTCTTCTTGTGTGATCTCGCGCTCCTCGCGGAGGCGTTTGAGTTGAGCCGCCAAAAAAGGATCTGCTTGTTCATGCACCCAAGAAACATCGCCTACCGTTGGGGTCAATGTCCAGGGGCTGTAGTCCTAGGAGTTTAAGACAGGTATCCTCTTAAGCGCACAATCATCCCCACAGATGGTCACGTGCATCGTTTCGGCAGAGCGCTTCGCGCGACGCCGGGCGCGCCACGGGTCCCCGGGAGCTTGCCCCCCGGGGACCAGGTGGTGCCGCTGACTTGCTTTCAGTCCGCGCGCACCTCAGATGCCGATGCAGCGCGTGCGTTTGCGGGCGGCCGTCCGGGGCAGGTTTTCGAGCCGCTCTGCCGTCTCAACGGAGGCGCCATCGAGTGCGCCGCTCAGCAACCGCACGGCGTCAGCAACTCAGCGTCATCGGCGAACATCGGGGCGCCGAGTCTGCGGCCAGAAGGGCTGCCCAAGCGGTCTGCGACCCGGCCGTCGGCCAGGATCGCAGTCGAGCGAAATGACGGAGGGGGGGAGATTCGAACTCCCGGTACGCCAATCAGACGCACAACGCTTTTCGAGAGCGCCGCATTCAACCACTCTGCCACCCCTCCATGACCTCGATCGGGAGGACAGATCGCTGATCTTAGTCGAGTCGTGTCGCCGGTTCACGACGACGACTCAGCGACGACGCGCAGCGAAGAACGAGCTCAGCAGCTGGCCGCAGTCAGGCGCGAGCACGCCCTCGAGCACCTCCGGGCGATGATTCAGCTGCCCGCCGCCCTGCGAGCGCTCGGCGAACACGTCGAGCACGCTGCCGCAAGCTCCCGCCTTTGGGTCTGTCGCGCCGTAGACGACGCGCGCAACCCGCGCCAGCACCACCGCGCCAGCGCACATCGCGCACGGCTCGAGCGTGACGTACAGCGTCGCATCGAGCACGCGCCAGCTGCCAAGCGCGCGGGCTGCCTCGCGTAGGGCAAGAACCTCCGCGTGCGCCGTCGGATCCTGGCGCAGCTCGCGCTCGTTGTGGGCCGCCGCCAGCAGCTCGCCGCCGAGCACGACGACCGCGCCAACCGGCACGTCCTCATGCGCGACCGCCAGCTCAGCCTCGCGCAAAGCGAGCCGCATGAAGTAATCGTCGTCCGCTAAACGCCTGCCGCTCACAATTCTCGCCGCGCTCTCTGCGACAGTGGCCTGCCGCCTGCAGATCCCAGCCGCTTCATCATTATCGGAGAACTGTCCGATGAGTCCAGGAATGCCTGCTCCACACGCCCGCACCGCCACCCGTGGACGGCGGCTCGTCCTCGCCTGCTGCGCGAGCTTCGTGCTGCTGCCTGCCGCCGCTGCGCTCGGGGCTCCCCGTCCGTATACGCCTGGGCGCATCCTCGTGAAGTACACGACCGTCGCAAGGCCGCGTGCTCGTGCGGCAAGGACCGCTGGCGCGGCAATCCCGTCGGTCGGCGCAGAAACGTCGACGAGCTCTCACTCCCGAGTCCGCTTGCTGCGCTTGGCGCCTGGCGCGAGCATGACAGCTGTCCTGCGGCGGCTGCGCCGCCAAGCGGGTGTCGCTTGGGCAGTGCCCAACTATCGCGCGCGAGCAGCCGATGGGCCCGGGTTGGTGCCCAACGATCGGGGCGAGGGCAGCGCGACGGGCGATTGGCAGCAGCTGCAGTGGAACTTCTCTGGACCATTTGGCGTGAACGCTCCACAGGCCTGGGCCAATGTAGCCGCCGACGGCGCCCCTGGAGGCAAAGGGGTAATCGTCGCCGTGCTCGACACTGGCGTCGCGTACGCGACGCGCGGACCCTTCCGACGCTCCCCCGACTTCTCCCGCTACGGCTTCGTCGGCGGCTACGACTTCATCGCGCACAACCGCTTCCCCAATGATCGCAACGGTCACGGGACGTTCGTCGCCAGCACGATCGCCGAGGCGACGAACAACCACTACGGACTCACTGGACTGGCGTTTGCTGCCCGCATCATGCCCGTCCGCGTGCTCGACACCCAGGGCGAAGGCGAAGCCTCGACGATCGCCGAAGGCGTCCGCTTTGCCGTCAAGCACGGCGCGAACGTGATCAATCTGAGCCTCGAGTTCTCGAGCAACGTGACCGCCTCCGACATTCCCGAGCTGATCGAAGCGCTGCGCTATGCACGGCGCAAGGGCGTGCTCGTCGTCGCAGCCGCCGGCAACGAGGCGCACGACGCGATCGCCTACCCCGCACGTGCCCCTGACGTAGTCGCAGTAGGCGCGACAACCGAACACGGCTGCCTGGCCGACTACTCCAACGACGGCAGCGGCCTGACGCTCGTCGCGCCAGGCGGCGGCGCCGATGCGAACCTTCCTGGCGACCCCAACTGCCACCCCGAAGCACCCGCTGGCCGCGACGTCTTCCAAGTCACTTTCACCGGCGCCTCTCCGCGACGCTTCGGCATGCCATCCGGCTACGAAGGAACCTCGATGGCCGCTCCCCACGTCGCCGCAACCGCCGCACTGATCATCGCCAGCGGCGTGCTCGGCGCTCATCCGACGCCCGCCCAGCTCGTTGCACGGCTGCGGGCGACAGCACGAAAACTCGGCGGCGGCGGAGACGAAGCGCTCTACGGCGCCGGGCTGCTCGACGCTGCAGCTGCCACAGCACCCGGCGGCCCTGGGTATGTCGGTCGCTAGGTGAGCACCTCCAGGGACAGACCCAATCTCGGTGCACAGCTGCGCAAGCTGCGCCCCGCGAAGATTCGCAACGCCGTCTCGCGCCGTTGGTTCGAGCACCAGGTACCGCGTCTCGATCTGCGCCCGATCGCTGGGCTCGTCGACCTTGGCGGTGACTACGGCGCCTGGCGGCTGCCCGTCGGATCGATCGACCCGTCGTGGGTCTGCTACATGATCGGCGCCGGCGGCCAGATCAGCGTCGACATCGCGCTCGCCCGCGACTACGGCGCAACCGTGCGCACGTTCGACGCCGTCGCAGCGTACGTCGAGCGCGCCCGCGAGCAAGCGGCCGACACGCCGCGCATCACCGCGTATCAGGCTGCGATCGCAGTCGAGGACGGGCCGATTCGCATGCAGGTGACGCACGACCCCAATAGCTTGTCGGTCTCAGCCGCGTCGCTGTACGAGTCTGAGAGCTTCGTCGAGCTGCCCGGCCGCACGCTGCGCTCGCTGATGGACGAGCTCGGCGACCAGCGGATCGACCTGCTCAAGCTCGACATCGAGGGCAGCGAGTACGAGGTCCTGCCGACGATCGACTTGCGTGAGCTGGGGGTCAAAGTGTTCGCCACTCAGTTGCACCACACAGCGCCCGTCTCGCGCGCCCGCGAGCTGATCGCCGAACTGGCTCGCCAGGGCTACGAGCCAGTTGCGTGCATCCCTGCCGTGAAGATCACCTTCGCCCACCGCGAGCTGCTGTAGCTCGCTCGCGGTGGCAGCTCAGGCTTCCGCAAGCGCGCGGAAGCCCAGCTTGTGCGCGCGCGTCTTCGTCTCGATCCCGTAGAAGTTGTTCGTGCCGTAGTCGACGTAGTTGAAGTAGAGGACCATCGGCACGTATTCCGTCTGCCGCGCCCACGCGACGAAGTTCGTGATGTTCTGCGCCTGCTGCGCTTCGGTCCACTGCTGGGAGTCGCCCGTCGATGGCTGCCCGACCGCAGTCGGCCAACCGATCTCCGTGATGTACACCGGCTTTCCCGAAGCCGCGTGCGCCCCGATGACGTCAGTGTGACCACCGAGCGCACCACCGTCCTGCCCAGTCGAGCCACCGTACGGATGCACCGTCACGCCGTCGACGTAGTTCAGCCCCCCGAGCGCCGCCCAGGATGGGCCCCACGTGCTGCTCGGCCCCTCGCCGCCGTCCCAGCTGGCGAGCACGCGTGGGCGGATCGCAGCAGGAAAGTTTTCCGCGAGCGCTTCGTGCACGACCTTCAGCAGCTTGACGTAGGCCGAGTAGTTGGTTGGGTCAGACCAGAAGTACGGATTGCCTGGCTCGTTGAGCACCTCGACTGCCGTACCACCCAAATCGGGGCGCCCGGCCCAGAATGTCCCACCCTTGCCGTAGCGCTTGAAC
>OUNM010441537.1_pt1 | contig 72295 bp, 64 predicted proteins | sample 1769961 | NCBI WGS metagenome assembly OUNM01 (sample SAMEA3914820, study PRJEB12502) | metagenome | biome: forest; material: soil | place: USA | collected 2012-03-12 | depth 0.3 m
AAGACCGGCGAGCGGATCGACACCGATGGTGACGGCCGCACCCGCGACCCCAACGACACCCGTCCGACCGACGACGGCGGTCGCGGCGAGCCTGTTCAGCGCTGATCAGGCGCCGAGAACTTGAGATAGGCCGGGCGCTCCGCCCGGCCTTTTTCGTGTGCGCAGGACGACCGTAAGATCGCGATGGGTCCGTGACGCGATGGCGAGCAACCCAAAATACGCCCTCCGCCGCATACAAGCGCGCGTCGATCTCAGCTCGACGAGCGTCAAGCGGTAGGCGAAAGCACAACGCCCCGGAGGAATCTCCGGGGCGTCTTGCGTCTGTCGATAGCAGGCTTAGCCGCGGCGGTGGTCACCATCGTTCTTTTCGTACTGGACGCTGCGGCTCAGCCGGTCGAAGCGACTGTCGAGGTCCGCGCGTTCCCGGGCCGAAAGGCCGCCCCCGCTGCGACGATACTGCGCCTCGAGCCGGGCCAAGTCCTTGAACTGGCCCTTCAGGCGAGCCGCTTCAGGACGCGTGATCTTGCCCGCGCGAATGCCTTGGTCGATGCGGCGATCGATGTTGGCCTGGCGCTGGTTCACCGACTGCCAGGGGGCGGCTTGAGCGGCGAGCGGAACGGTCGCGACGGTGGCGACGGCGACGACGGATATCAAAAAGCGCTTCATGGGAGGACTCCTTCCAAATTCGTGGGTGCCGGGGGGCGTTCGACGAGCACCATCAAGCCACGGCCGGGCTGAACGTTCCCGGACCTCGTCGTTGCGCGGCGTTCATGTCGCTCCGGGCACTGCCCTTGCGCCGCCAAGGTCGCCGTCGTCGAAGACCCGGAACCGGGCGCGGGTTGCCTCGCGCGAGATTACGGCCCTGAGCGCGGGGCCCGCCGGGGCGGCCGCCAAGAGATCAGGCTTTGGCGGCCCGACACGGTTTGGCCTGGCCCCGGTCGAACCCGTTGCCAATCACCCGGTGGTCGGGGATACGACACCCCGCTTGGTTTGAGGAGTTGGCATGCAGGCGATCGTATTCATGGCTGGGTTCGCGGCCGCGTGGTGGGTGGCGGGCATCGCGCTTGGGCACGAGCCTCTTGGACTGGCGGCGATTGGTCCGGCGATCTCGGCGGTCTTCATCCTGGCCGCGGCCAGGGGCTTGCCGAAGGCTGAACTCGACGCCGGCGAGCGGAAGCGTCGTGGCCGGACCGTGGCCTGGATCGGCGCGGTCGAAGGCGCGGCGATCGCCGTGGCGATCAGGCTCTTGCCCGGCCTGGGCTTGGCTGACCTGGTCTTTCCGGCCGTGGCGATGATCGTGGGTCTCCACTTCGTGCCGTTGGCCAGACTGTTGCCCATGCGGATCTACTATCTGTCCGCGGTGCTGCTCGTCTTGGTCGCCGTCGCCGGCCTGTTCGCGCCACCGGCCGACCGACCCTTCGTTGTCGGGGCCGCCGCGGCGATCACCTTGTGGCTCACCTGCCTGGTGCGCTTGGTCAAACCCACTCGGTCGGTCGCCTAGCCGATCCGCGTTCAGCGGCGCACAGTTGGGGTGGTGCGAGGACGATCCGCGGCCGCCGGGCTAGAGCAGCTTGTCCAAGGTGATCGGCAGGTCGCGGACACGTTTGCCAGTGGCGTTGAAGACCGCGTTGGCCACCGCCGCGCCCGTGCCCGTGATGCCGATCTCGCCAACGCCATGGGCGCCCATGGGCGCGTGCGGGTCGGGAATGTCGGTCCACATCACGTCGATCTGCGGCACGTCCATCTGGACGGGCACGTGATACTCGGCAAGGCTCGGATTCATGATACGGCCCTTGCGCGGGTCGAATTGCGTCTCCTCCATCAGGGCCAGGCCAAGCCCCATGATGATGCCGCCGCGGAACTGGCTGGCGGCGGTCTTGGCGTTGAGAATGCGGCCGCAATCGAACGAGCCCAGGAAGCGGCTCACCCGCACCTCGCCGGTGACGGCGTTGACCCGCACCTCGCAGAACATCGCCCCGTGGCTGTGCATCGACCAGTGCTGCGTCTCCAGCGGCATCGGAGGTTCGGCCTCGACCATGATGGTCTGACGACCCGCGCGGGCCAGGATGGAGGCGTAGGTCTCATGGCGATCGGGATCGTCGAGCGCGGCCAGGCCGGCGTCCTGGCCACCGACCTCGTCCGGATCGAGACCGGCCAGCACGGAGTCGTTGCCGGCGAGCTTGAGCAGTTCCTTGACCAGGGCCCGGTGGGCGGCGATCACGGACGCGCCGATCGAGGCGGTTTGCTGCGAGCCGCCGGCCAGGACCAGGCCCGGAAGGGAGGAGTCGCCGTAGTTGAACGTCACCGCTTCAAGCGGCAGGCCAAGGCGCTCGGCGATGACCTGCGTCTGGGCCGTGGCCGTGCCCATGCCCATCTCGTGGGCGGCGATATCGACGATGGCGTGGCCCTCGCGGGTCAGGGTCAGGCGCGCCGCGCCGCCCGGCATCCGGTAGTAGGGATAGGTCGCCGTGGCGCAGCCCACGCCCACCCACCATTCGCCGTCGCGCGTGGCGCCCGGGACCGGGTTGCGACGCGACCAGCCGAACCGTTCGGCGCCGGCGCGCCAAGCCTCGTCGATGTTGCGCGAGGAGAAGGGCAGGCCCAAGGTCGGGTCCTTGTCCGGCTCGTTGCGAAGGCGAAGTTCGATCGGGTCCACGGCCAGGGCGTGGGCCAGCTCATCAAGAGCGCTCTCCAGGCCGAACGTCCCGACAGACTCGCCCGGCGCCCGCATGAACGTATTGGCCAGCATGTCGAGCTCGACGATCTGCACGTCGAGCAGCATGGTTTCGGCGGCATAGGCGCTGCGAGCCGGCAGGATGAACGGTTCGGGCATGACGTTGGTGGCGGTCTTGGGCGTCACGCCGCTGTGGATCAGGGCCTTGAGCGTGCCGTCACGGTCCGCGCCCAGCGCCACGCGCTGCTGGGTGGGCGCGCGTCCGCCGACCATCCGATAGACGCTCTCTCGCGAGAGGACCAAACGCACCGGACGTTCCGTGAGCCGAGCGGCGCCGGCGGCCAGCACCTGATGCTGCCACAGGGTCTTGCCGCCGAAGCCGCCGCCGACGAAGGGCGAGGTCACGACGATCTGCTTCTCATCGACGCCGAACATCTGGGCCATCGTCCAGGCGGTGTGGGCCACGGCCTGGGTCGCGTCATGCAGCCGCAGCGCGCCGTCCTGCCAGTAGGCGGTGACCGCGTGCAGCTCGATGGCATTGTGATTGTGGCCAGGGCTGGTGTAGTGGGCGTCGACGGTGACGGGCGCCGCCGCCAGGGCCTCCTCGGCATCGCCGATGGCGTTGTGCAGGGGCTGACCCATGAAGACGCCCTGCTTCGTCCCCTTGGCCTTGGCCACCTCGATGTCCGTCACGGCCGGCGCGACCTCGTAGGTCGCGCGCACCAGGGATTTGGCGTGGTCGGCCTGCTCCTGGGTCTCGGCGACGATCACCGCGATGGGCTGGCCGTTCCAGTGGATCTCCTCGTCCTGCATGACCGGCAGATTGTCGCCGCTGGCGGCCTTGGGATCGGACAGGAAGACGGGCGGGGCCTTGAGCCGTGGCGCGTTGCGATAGGTCATCACCGCAATGACGCCGGGGGCGGCCTCGGCGCCGGCGACGTCAAGCGTGAGGATCTTGCCGCGCGCGATGGTGCTGTGGGCGACGGCGGCGTAGGCCATGGCCTGGATCGGGAACTCGGCGGCGAAGGGGGCCTTGCCGGCCACCTTCAGCGGGCCATCGACCCGGGTCACCGGCTTGCCGATGTGGCCGTGCTGGTGACGGATCAGCGGATCGGGCTTGCCACCGGGAATCCAGCTGTCGGGGGCCAGGGCCACGGCCTTGCCCATCAGGCCTTGCACCGCGCCCTGGATCAGTTGCTTGGCGTCTTCGGGCAGGCTCATACGGCGTCTCCCAACAGATCGGTCAGGACGGCCACGGTCGTTCGGCGGGCCAGCTCGACTTTGAAGGCGTTGTCGACCTGGGGCCGGGCGTCGGCCAATTCGGCGTCGATCGCGGCGGCGAAGGCGCCGGCGTCGGCCGGGCCGCCCCGCAGGGCCGCTTCGGCCTTCCAGGCGCGCCACGGCTTGTGGGCGACACCCCCGAGCGCCAGTCGTACATCCTTGACCCGGCCGCCCTCCACCTCAAGGGCGGCGGCGACCGAAATCAAGGCGAACGCGTAACTGGCTCGGTCCCGGACCTTGCGATAGGCCGAACGCCGGGCGACCGGTAAGGGGGGCAGCTCGACGGCGGTGATCAGCTCGCCCTCCGCCAGCTCGGTCTCCAGGTCTGGCCGCTCGCCCGGCAGCCGGTGGAAATCGGTCAGCTGCAGGTGACGCGCCCCTTGGGGGCCGTCCACGTGGACGACGGCGTCCAGCGCCGCCAAGGCCACGCACATATCCGACGGGTGCACGGCGATGCAGGCGTCCGAGGCGCCCAAGATCGCATGCATGCGGGCAAAGCCGCCGAGCGCGTCGCAGCCTTCCCCGGGCCGCCGCTTGTTACAGCGCGCGCCCTCGTCGTCGTAGAAATAGACGCAGCGGGTGCGCTGCAGCAGGTTGCCGCCGACCGTGGCCATGTTGCGAATCTGTGGGCTGGCGCCGGCGACGATGGCCCGGGTCAGCATCGGATAGCGCTCGCGCACCAATGGATGCTCGGCCAGCGCCGTGTTGCGGGTCGCCGCGCCGATCACGAGGCCGCCGTCCGGGCTCTGGGCGATCTCGCGCGACAGGCCGGTCACGTCGACCAGAGCCTTAGGGCGTTCGATCGTCTCGCGCATCAGATCCACGAGATTGGTGCCGCCGCCAAGATATTTGGCCTGAAGCGCAACGGCGCGGCGGACGGCGTCGGCCGCGTCTTGCGCCCGCTCATAGACGAACGGGATCATTCGGCCGCCTCCAGCTGGTCTATCTTGCCGGCATAGGTCTCGAGGATCGCCTCGACTATGCCGTTGTAGGCGCCGCAACGGCAGAGGTTGCCGCTCATCCGCTCGCGAAGTTCGTCGCGATCGAGGGCGATGGTTTGCGCGACGAGGTCGCCGGTGACGTGGCTGGGAACGGCGCGCCGGATTTCCTCGGCCATGGCGATCGCCGAACAGATCTGGCCGGGCGTGCAGTAGCCGCACTGAAAGCCATCGTGGTCCAAGAACGCCTGCTGCAGCGGATGCAGTTTGCCTGGCGCCCCGACCCCCTCGATGGTGGTGACGGTGCGACCTTCGCACTGCACCGCCAGCGTGAGGCAGGATAGGACCCGCTCTCCATCGACGAGCACCGTACAGGCTCCGCAGGCGCCCTGGTTGCAGCCCTTCTTGGTTCCGGGCAGACCCAGGGTCTCGCGCAGATGGTCCAGAAGCGAAACACGCGGATCGTCGGGCAAGGCGGCGGCCACGCCGTTGACGGTCAAGCTCATGGGACCCTCGCAGCAGCGCCGTCGCGCGCGACGCGGTTCGGCTTATGCAAAACGCCAAAGGTCGTGTTCGGTGCCGCTCGCGACAGCGCCGTCGACCCCGGTCCGCCTTGTAGGCGCCGCCGCGGCCCTCCAGCCCGCCAACCTTTCGCGGAAGGCTCCCAAGGATGAGCCGCCACCAGTTCGGCGGCCGGCCCCCGCGACAGCGCCTTGGAACGTTGCCGCAGGCGTGTCGTTCAAACGGCGTTCCCAATTTGAGGAGGCCGACCATGGCTCGACATTCCCTGCTCGCCGCCGCCGCCCTGGCGGCCCTATCGCTCGCCGCTTGTCAGAAGAAGGACGCCGCGCCCACGCCGGCCGATCCGGGCACGACCAACCCGACCGTGAACGCCGCGCAGGACGCCACCGCCACGGCGGTGGGGACCGCCGCCGCCGTGACCGGGCCGGTCTCCACCGACGCCTTCGTCGCCAATGCCGCGATCAGCGACATGTATGAGATCCAGGCCGGCCAGATCGCCCAGACCAAGGGTCAGACCGCCGCCGTCAAGGCGTTCGGCAAGCAGATGGTCACCGACCACACCGCACTGTCCAACGCGATGAAACCGCTCGTCATCGCCGCGGGCAAGACCGCCCCGACAGGCCTGGACGAGCGCCGCAAGGGCCTGATCGACAACCTCAACGCCGCCGCACCGGCTGATTTCGACAAGGTCTATATCGCCCAGCAGGACGCGGCCCACAACGAGGCCCTGACCCTGATGCAAAGCTATGCCGACCACGGGGACGACGCGGGGCTGAAAGCCGGCGCGATCAAGGCGCTGCCGAAGATCAAGGCCCACCTCGCACACGTCCAAGGCCTGGCGTCTGGCGCTCAGTAAACCCTTAGACAAGGAGCGCCCGATGGGCCTTTTCTCAAAGATCGTCGACAAGATCTTCCATCACGACCAGGCAAAATCCGCGCCGGCCGCGCCGGCCGCGCCGGCCGCGCCGGCCGCGCCGGCCGCGTCGAGCCCGGCGGGGGCGACGCCGGCGTCCGCGCCAACCCAACCGCCATCGACCGCGCCGACGCCCGCACCGGTCGATGTCGAGGCCGTGCTTTCGTCAATGGCCGAGATCGATGGGGGTGGGGGCAACTGGCGCACCTCGATCGTCGATCTCCTGAAGCTCTTGAAGCTGGATTCCAGCCTCGAGGCTCGCAAGGACTTGGCCCAGGAGCTGGGCGTTCATGCCGGTGAGGCCGGCAGCGCCGAACAAAACATCGCCCTGCAAAAGGCGGTGATGAAGAAATTGGCCGAAAACGGCGGGCAAGTGCCCGACAGCTTCTACCGGTGATCCGCGCGTCGGCCGGCCTGGCGCCGGCCGACGTTCATCCAGGCTAACTGCGCGTGATGGTGAGCCATGGGCTGGGACATCATCTCCGGCTAGCCGGTCCGCCGCGCGGCAAGTCCATGGCTATGCCGTTGGAACGCTAGAGAACTTAAGCGGTTGAAGGCGGGCAGAGGAGATCATCCATGTCCGACGAGACCGTCGCCCGCGCGCTGCAAAGCGATGCGCCGCTCACCGCCGCCGTCCACCAACGCGATGTCGCCCATGAAGTCGCCGAGGAGCGTGGCTGGCACGAGGCCGCCCTGGTCGGGCGAACCGTGACAATCAATCGTCCGCGTGCGGAGCTTTATGCCTTCTGGCGCGACTTCCGGAACCTCGCCCTGTTCATGGAGAACGTCGAGAGCGTCACCCCGGGCGACAATCAGCACTCGCACTGGGTGGTCAAGGCGCCGGCCGGCAAGACCGTCGAGTGGGACAGCGTCCTGACCGAAGAGGTCGAGAACGAGGTGCTGGCCTGGGAGTCGGTGGAGGGCGCCGATATCAAGAACGCCGGGCGCATCGAGTTCAAGGACGCCCCGCCCGGGCGCGGGACGCAGGTCACCGCCACCATCGTCTACGATCCCCCGGGTGGTGATCTTGGCAAGCTGATCGCCAAGCTCTTCCAGAAGGAGCCGAAGATCCAGGCCCGCCGCGAGCTGCGCCGCTTCAAGCAGCTGATGGAGACCGGTGAGATCTCCACCGCCAAATCCCAAGACGCCGCGCCGCAAGGCTGACCCAACCCCTTTCGTAGGAGACGCTCATGCGCGCCCTGACCTGGCATGGCAAACACGACGTCCGCATGGACACCGTGCCCGACCCCAAGATCGTCAATCCTCGTGACGCGATCATCAAGATCACCTCGACCGCGATCTGCGGCTCGGACCTGCACCTCTATGACAGCATGATCCCCTCGATGGAGAAGGGCGACATCCTGGGCCACGAGTTCATGGGCGAGGTCGTCGAGACCGGTCCGGGCTCGACCCTGGTCAAGGGCCAGCGCGTCGTCGTCCCCTTCGTGATCGCCTGCGGCAAGTGCTTCCATTGCGAGAAGCAGCAGTTCTCCGGCTGCGAGAACTCCAATCCGGCCGAAACGCAAGACCTGGGCGAGATCGCCTACGGCACGCCGATGACCGGCCTATTCGGTTATTCCCACATGACCGGCGGCTATGCCGGCGGCCAGGCCGAATATGTCCGCGTGCCCTATAGCGATGTGGGGCCGATCGTCATTCCCGACGGGCTTGAGGACGACAAGGTCCTCTTCCTCTCCGACATCCTGCCCACCGGCTGGATGGCCGCCGAGAACTGCCAGATCGAACCCGGCGACACGGTGGCGGTCTGGGGCTGCGGGCCCGTCGGCCTGTTTGCGATCCAGAGCGCCCTGATCCAGGGCGCCCACAAGGTGATCGCCATTGACCACCATCCTCACCGCCTGGAACTGGCCGCCTCGATGGGCGCGCAGGTCATCAACTACCACGACGTCAAGGTGCGCGAGGCCCTGATGGCCATGACCGGCGGCATCGGCCCCGACGCCTGCATCGACGCGGTCGGCATGGAAAGCCACGGCTTTTCGATCGACAACGTCGTCGACGCGGTGAAGGTCGCCACCCGCCTGAGCACCGACCGCCCCCACGTGCTGCGCGAGGTCCTGATGGCCTGTCGCACCGGCGGCCGGGTCTCCATCCCCGGCGTCTATGGCGGCATGGGCGACAAGATCCCGATCGGCGCGCTGATGGAGAAGGGCCTGCAGATCCGCACCGGCCAGACCCATGTCCAGAAGTACCTGCGCCCGCTTCTGGACCTGATCGGCGAAGGCGTCATCGACACGACCTTCCTGATCAGCCACCGCCTGCCGCTGGAGAGCGCGCCCGACGGCTACAAGATGTTCAAGGAAAACCAGAACGAGGTGACCAAGGTCGTCCTCAAGCCCGACTGGCAGAAGGAAGCCGCGTGATGATCGAAGACATTCGCCCCCTGGCCGTGGTGACCGGCGCTTCGTCCGGCATCGGCTACGAACTCGCCCGCCTGGCCGCCGAAGACGGCTACGACCTCGTCATCGCCGCCGACGAGCCGTCGATCGTCGAGGCCAAGGCCGGTCTCGAGCAGCATGGCGGTAAGGTCGACGCCCTGCAGGTCGATCTGTCGACCACCGAAGGCATCGACGAACTACTGGCCCTGATCGGCGGCCGCCAGGTCGACGCCCTGATGGCCAATGCCGGCCGGGGCCTGGGCCATGGCTTTCTCGACCAGGACTGGGCCGAAGCGCGGTTCGTGATCGACACCAACATCACCGGCACGGTCTATCTGATCCAGCAGGTCGCCCGCGACATGCGCGAACGCGATCGCGGCAAGATCCTGGTCACCGGCTCGATCGCCGGCCTGATGCCAGGGTCGTTTCAAGCCGTCTACAACGGCACCAAGGCCTTTCTGGACAGCTTCGCCTGGGCGCTGCGCAATGAGCTGAAGGACACCGGCGTCTCGGTCAGTTGTCTGATGCCCGGGCCGACCGACACCGAATTCTGCGAACGCGCCGACATGCTGGACACCAAGGTCGGCGCCGATCCGAAGAAGGCCGACCCGGCCGATGTCGCTCTGACCGGCTACCGCGCCATGCAAAAGGGCGAAGGCGATGTCGTCGCCGGCTTCAAGAACAAGTTGCAGGCGGCGATGGCGGCGGTGACGCCGCAGAGCGTGCTGGCCGAGCAGCATCGCAAGATGGCCGAGCCGGGGTCGGACAAGGCCTAGAGCGCACGGCGAGCGGTGGGAAACGACAAGCCGGAGCGGTTCGACCGCTCCGGCTTTCGTCCTACAGGCCGAAGGCGGCCTTGAGCTTGCCGGCGGCGTAGTCCTCAGCGTCCTTGGCCTTGGCCACCACCGAGCCCATGCCGAAGAACTCGTGCGTGACACCGGCATATTCCTTCAGATCGGTCTGGACGCCGGCGGCCTTGAGCTTGTCGGCCAGGTTGACGCCGTCGTCGTGGAGCGGGTCGATCTCGGCGACGATGATCGTGGTCGGCGGCAGGCCCTTCAGGTCGGCGGCCACGAGGTTGAGGCGCGGATCGAAGGCGTCGCCGGGCTTGGCCAAGGTGTTGGTGAAGAACCAAGCCAGCATCGGGGTGTTGAGCGGCTTGGCGCTCGCCTTGGCGACCTTCGAACCGGTGGCCATGTTGCTGTCGGCCACCGGATAGACGGCGACGACGGCCAACGGCGCCTGCAGCTTGTCGTTTCGCGCGGCGATGGCGACGTTGACGGCCATGTTGCCGCCGGCGCTCTCGCCGACCACGGCGACCTTGGTCGGATCGCCGCCCCAGGCCTTGGCGTTGGCCAGCAGCCACTTCCAGGCCGCGACGCTGTCGTCGTGGGCGGCGGGGAACTTGGCTTCCGGCGCGTGGCGATACTCGATCGAGACGACGATGGCGCCGGTGGCCTTGGCCAGGGCGCGCGGGCTGGAGTCATAGACGTCGAGGTCGGCGATCACCCATCCGCCGCCGTGGATGTAGAGCACCACCGGGGCGTTGGCGGCGACGCCGGCCGGCGTGTAGATCCGCGCCTTCTGGACGCCCGCGCCGGCGGGGTAGGTGACGTCCTTGGTCGTGACGGTGGTGTCGGCGGCGATGGCCTTGTCCGTCATCACGGCCTTGACCGCGTCGGCTGGGGTCGGTTGCGTGCGCGCCTCGGTCGGCGAGAGGGTCTCGATCGGCTTGCCGCCCAGCGAGGCCAGCTTGTCGAGCACGGCCTGCATGTCGGCGTCGGGCTTGCCGGCTTGCGTCGTTTGGCTGGCGGCCGCGGGCGTATCGCCCGTTGTCTTGGCCCCGTCGGTGTTCTTGGAGCAGGCCGCTCCGACCAGGGCGAAAGCGCAGACCGTGCCCAGCAGGGCGAACGCGTGGCGAGTTGTCATGGAAGGTCCCAAGGCTGGCGAGCCTTCGCCCGCGCGGATGTTTTCCCCGTTGCGAGCTAACGATGGAGGAGCGGCCAAGTTCCGGGCTCGTGGCCTCCTTGCCGGCCATGGCAAGACAGGTCGCAAGCCGAGCGTCTCAGGGCGCTGCACGTCGCGGCACTGGTCCGGCGCGTTGGTGGCCGCACCCGAGGCCGCACCTCAGCCATTGCCGGGAATACACTCTTGGGCGCGACGTCACGTCCCGCCTCGCCAGTGGATGGCAAATCGCCAGGGCCCGCAATCGCCGCGGAGACGGCGTCCGTAAATCCAGACGCGAACGTTTCGCAACATCGAGCAGTAGAGGAACGAGCGCGCCGCCTCCTCGTTGCTTGCAGCGACAGTCTCCCTGGCTGTGCGAGGAGAAAAACATCATGGCCACCGCCGCCCCTAAGCTCGACGCCGTCGCCTTGCTCAAGGCTGATCATCGCAAGGTCGAGGCGCTGTTCGCCCAGTTCGAGGCCGCCAAGGGCGATGGCAAGAAGAAGGCCCTGGCCGAGCAGATCTGCATGGAGCTGACCGTCCACACCAAGATCGAGGAGGACATCTTCTACCCCGCCTGCGAAGGCAAGGTGGAGGCGGATCTCTTGAAGGAGGCCTATGTCGAGCACGACGGCGCCAAGGTGCTGATCGCCGAGATCGAGGCTGGCGGCCCCGACGACGAATTCTACGACGCCAAGGTCAAGGTGCTCTCGGAAATGATCGAGCACCACGTCGAGGAAGAGGAAAGGCGCGTCGAGGGGATGTTCAGCCAAGCCCGCAAGGCGGGTCTCGACATGGACGCCCTGGGCGAGCAGATGGCCGGCGAGAAGGCTCAGCTGATCTCGACCTACAAGGCCGGCGGCTTGCCGGTCCCCGAGACGCCGACCCTGCAGAGCACGACGCTCGCGGCCCACTGACCATGGACAAGCTGTTCGCGAAGTTCGCGAACGCCACGGCCAAGGCGACGGGCAGTCCCGTCGCCTTTCTGCTGTGCGTCGCATCGGTGCTGCTCTGGGCCGTCACCGGCCCGCTCTTCAAGTTCTCCGAAACCTGGCAATTGGTGATCAACACCGGCACGACCATCATCACCTTCCTGATGGTGTTCCTCATCCAGAATACCCAAAATCGCGACGGCGCAGCCCTGCAGACCAAGCTCGACGAACTCATCCGCGCCTCCGACGCCATGGACGAGTTCATGGGTATCGAAAAGCTGACCGACAAGGAATTGGAAGCCTTGCACGCGCGGTGCCAGAAAGACGCCGAGCGAAGCGCCAAGATCGCCGCCAAGGCCCAGGCCGAGCGACAATCTCGCGCCGCGCCCGCGCCGCGCGGCGCGGCGGAGCCGGGCCCGAAGGCGGCAACCCGCGCCAAGCCTCGCGCCAAGGCCTCAAAGGCAAGACCTGGCAAGCGGAAGGCTTCATGACCGTCTCGGAGAAACCCGAGTTGTCATCCTCCAACGGCTTGGCCGATCACGTCGCTGAATCCGTCGAGGCAGTCGCTCAATTCCATCGCGAGCACTATCGCAACGCCTCGCCGCTGCAGCGGACCATCGACGCCCTGACGGATCGACTTGGCCGGCCCGCGGCCGTCATCGTCATGGTCATCGTTCTTGCCGGATGGTCGGGCTTGGCGGCTTGGCGCGGCGGCGGACGCGTCGATCAACCGTCTTTCGCGTGGCTGGAGCTGGCCGCCACCATCGCGGCCCTGGTCGTCTCGATCCTGATCCTCGTCACCCAGAGACGGGAGGATCAACTGGCCGATCGCCGCGCCCAGCTGACCCTGGAGCTGGCGCTGCTCGCCGACCGGAAAAGCGCCAAGATCCATCGAACTGCTGGAAGCCTTACGCCGTGACCAGCCCGAGGTCGCCGACCGCATCGACGCCGAATCCGAGGCGATGGCCCAGCCTACCGACCCGCAAGCCGTCGTGGCGTCGATCGACGAGCACGACGAAAAATCCCCAGACTAGGCGAGCGCGTGGCCGTCTAGGCGGCCATTTTGGTCTTGAACGCGTTGGCGATGGCTCGCTCGTTGACGGGCTTGCCGAAGACTTCGCCGGTCCTGGCCAGCCGATCTTCGGCGTCGGGCTGAACGGTGATGAAGATCACCGGGATCCAGCCATGGGCCCGATGGATCGCCGCCACTGCGGCCGGGCCGGTGCCGGTCGCCAAACCCACGTCGGCGGTGATGAAAGCGGGTCGTCTCAGTCTTGCCGCGTCGATGGCCTCATCCTGCGTCGCCACGATCATGGTGGACGTGGCGCCGTTTTCCTCGAGCAGCAGCTGAAGGTTCATGGCGATGAGCGGATCATCTTCGATAATAAGAACGTGGACCATGTCGCTACCGCCTTTGACCGGACCATAACCCGCCGATGGCATGAATGTTCAATTAATTCGCGGGCATAATAAAAATAAAGCGCACGGTCTTCTGTGTCGAAGTCGCTCGTAATACTCCGCCATGGGCCTTAGCGATCTCAGAGGAGATAAACAAACCCAGGCCCAATCCTTGTTTATTGGGTGTGACGCCGCCGCGCGAGAAGGGCTGGAATAGTCTTTCAAGCGTTGCTGCCGCAATGTCGTCGCCCGGGTTACTTACCGAGAGCTCGAACTCGCCGTAGTTATGTGTCGCCAACACGACAATGGGTCCGTCCTTCGCGCCGTGGGTCAGGGCGTTGCCTAGGAGGTTGGAGAACAGTTGAGCCAGGCGGGTGATGTCGCAAACGATCGGATCGGGCAGCGCCCAGGTCGTCTGGATCTCGCGATCGGGCCAGGTGGAGCGCAATTCGGCCACGACCTGTTCGAGGACGGGCTCGATCCGTTCGGGACGCAGGCGCAGGGCGATGCCCCCGCCCAAGCGCCCGCGCGCGAAATCCAGGACATTGTCGATCAGGCTCGCCATGCGCAGCACCGACTGCTGCATCATCGTGCTGATCGTGCGGGCGCGCTCGTTGGCCGGGTCGCGCAGTAGGATGCGAATGCCTGAATCGATGGAGGCCAGGGGATTTCTCAGATCGTGCCCGAGCACGGCGATGAACTGTTCTCGCAGCTCCGATACGCGACGCTCGTCCAGCAGGGAGGCGGAGGTGTCGTCATTGAGCTGTCGCAGGGCCGCATCGGTGGCGTGGCGCTCGCTGACGTCGCGCAGGATGACGCTCGCATAGGCCTGGGTCTGGCTCTGCCACCGCGAGGCCGACGCCTCGAGATAGCTGGTCGAGCCGTCGGGGCGGCGCACGATCAGTTCCGTGCGCTCGTCCTTCCCGCGCCCACCAATGGCGTTGCGCCAGACTTGCTCCCACGCCTGGCCGTGCTCGAACAGCGACGTGACGCTGGCGCCCACCAGACTGACAGCCTCGACGCCAAACTGACGTCCGGCCGCGGCGTTGACGTGCTGGACGATACCCGTCTCGTCCACGGTGAGGATGCCGTCGCGGGCGTTGTCGACGACGGCGGCGTAGCGGGCGTTCTGGCGCTCGCGCAACACGCGCTCGCGTTCGGCGGCCACGGTCACGTCGGTGATCTGCACGAAGGTGAGCGCAAAGGGGGGCTCGCCGACCGGGCCGTCGACGATGTCATGCAGCATGGGCCGGTCGGCGCGCGTGCGAAGCGGCAGCAGGCCAGGGTGCAGGGCGTGGCTCAGCAGGCGGGAGGCGCCGCTCTGCGCCGCCTCCCGCGCCGCGCGATCAAGCTTTGAGAGATCCGCGCCGGGGAAGAGTTCGCTCAGCGTGTGGCCAAGCGCGTGCGCCTCGCTAAGGCCGGTGGCGCCCGCTAGCCAGGCGTTCCAGACGGCCACGCGACGCTCGCGGTCCAGGGCCAGCACGCCGACGTTCAAGCTGTTGAGAAGATCGCGATGCATCGCCCGATCAGACCTGGGCCGGCGCGCCGGTCGCGCGGTCGATGAACTCTCCGATCAGCGCCTTCAGCGCCATCAGCGAGGGCATGTCCATCAGGAACACGATGTAGCCGCCGAGCGCGCGACGCCGCATCGAAAAGTCGATGTAGAGCAGCAGCACGACTTCCGTCTCCGCGGCGGGCGACAGCCCCAAGAGCTCGGCCCCATGGCCGCGCACCACGTCGGGCAGGGACATCTTCAGCGTCCGCTCGAGCATGTTGGCCATCGTCGCCAGACAGGCGTTCAGCACAACATTGCCCGTTTCGGCCAAGGCCTCGTGCTCGAGTTCGGCGATGTCTTCCAGCGACAGGTCCGCGCCCGCCACGGCGCGCACCAATTCAAGACTCTTGGCCTCGGGGAAGATCAGCAGGGCCCGGCCGCTGATATCGCCCTCAAAGCGCTGGTGCACGGCGATCAGGCGGTGGGGATCGCGAGCGGCGAGAAGCGCGGCGGCCTGGGCGCGGGTGACGAGCGCCAAATTCGGCACCGTCAGGTGGACTTGCTCCCCGACCATCGCGGCCAGTCCCGCGGCCGCGCGGCCCACGCCCATATTGACCAGTTCGACCAGGGCGTCGTGCTCGAGCGCGTCGAGCAGATCGTCGACCGGCGTCATTGGGTCGATGTCGCCAAGGCCGTGAGCGACGGCCGCGCTGCCAGGGCGTCTGGGCTCAACCGGCCGGTCCGCGCGCTTAGGTGGTCGCGGCGGTTTGGGCCATGGCCGGCAGCCGGAGAATCGTGCGCGGGCGCGGGGAAGCCGCTGGGCTGGCGATGGCGCGTTGCGGCGCCAGGGGGGCGCGGCGCGACCGGTTGGTCACGACGGTAAAGGTGTGCATGGGGGGTGGTTCCATGATCCGGCCGCCACGATGGCGCTCCAGGATCGGGAGAAGAAGCCTTGGGCCGCCCGACGGTTCCGACATCGACCTGCGTCACGCGGGCCGAGACCTCAACCGCAGGGCCGCCCCGGAGATGAAGCCGCGCAGAGTGTCCGGCGTCGCGGGCTTGGCCACGAAGGTCACGTCGATGGCGCGCGCGGCGCTGAAGATCTCGTCCTGGACATTGGCCGTGGCCAGGGCGAGCGGCATTTTCGGAAACTGTTCGCGCAAGGTTTCGGCCAGCGCCAGACCGTTTTGTCCCGGCATGTTGTAGTCGAGCACGGCCAGATCGATCGCCTCCTGATCGATCTTGGCCAGCGCTTCGACCGCATCGGCGGCCTCGAGCACGGTCCAGTCCGGCTGCAGGGCGCAGATGGCCTTGCGCAGGACAATGCGCGCAAGCTTGCTGTCGTCGATCACCAGCGCCGTTACCGTCATTTGAGGACTCTTCGCGGCTCAAGCGCCTAGCCCTGCAACCATAGACATCTGGAACGCGATGGCAACAAAGCGCGGACTTCGGCTTTCTTTCCGTGGCGCTTCCAGCATTGCGGTGCGGGCATTCAGCGATGGGTCAAGACATGGGCATTGGCGCGGCAATCGAGCTAGAGGACGCGCTCGGCGCGGTACGCGCAGCGCATCGCACCCCGCGCGATGTCGCGCTGCCCTTGCGCGCGAAGCTCGAAGAGCTGCTGCTGACCGCCGAAATCGCCTCGGGCGGGGGCATGGTCGCCTCGGTGCTGCTCGTGGATGAAACGGGCGAACGCCTACGACATGGCGCGGCGCCGAACCTGCCGGTGGGCTATTGTGAGGCTATCGATGGCATCTTAATCGGCCCGGGCGTCGGATCCTGCGGCACGGCGGCGTTCCTGGGCCACCCCGTCTATGTGACCGACGTGGAGCGCGACCCTCTGTGGGCCGACTTTCGCCATCTGGCGCTGCGCCACGGGCTGAGGGCCTGCTGGTCCAGGCCGCTCTTCGACGCGGGCGGCGCGGTCCTCGGCACGTTCGCGGTCTATCACCACACGCCGCGCAGCCCAACGCCGACAGAGTTGGACGCTATCGGCGTCATCGCCAGCGCCGTCGAGAGCGCGATCGTCGAGCACGCTGTCTCCCTCGGTTCTGGCCTCTTGCCTTGAGCCTATCCGCGATAGGATTGCCGTGGGGACAGCGCCGAACCAGAGGCCGGCTCACCCATCGCGAGCCGATACCCGCCCTGTACGATTGAAGGGCGTGTAAAGGATCGCCCCCCCCAGCATCCCGGACGGCCCTCGAACCCTGACGCTCGCCAACGAAGCAAGCCGCGGCGCGCGACTTCGATGACGCCCAGACGGAAGAGGTCGCCGCGAAAACCGTCGGGGCGGCGCGGCTTTGCAAGGCGACCCGTTCCGCGAAGCTGCGCGACGCCCTCGACGCCGCGTGCAGTCAGGATGGCCGCTGGATGTTGGGCCCCAGGCTCGAAAGAATTTCCCGGGCGTCGTAGGCGCGCGGGTCGCCGGCAGGCTTTGCGCCCTTGTGCAGGACGATCTCCGCGGAGGCCTCGAACTTCTCGACCGTTCGCACCTGAGCGCGATCAGCAAAGAACGGATCGCCCCAGAACGGATCCCAGCTGCGCCAGCCGCCATAGCGAGAGCCATAGTAGCGCCAAGCCGGGCGCCAGGAGCCGTAGCCCGCCCCATAGCCGAAGCCTGGCCGCATGAACGGGTCCTGTTCGATCGTGGTGCGCGCGTCGCGGTCGGTTCGCCGGTCGGCGGTCTCGAACCAGTCAAAGCCTTGCTGGGTCGTCAGCTCGGCCGAGCGATAGAGCAGGTAGCGCTCGACGGTTTCTCGCGACGTCAGGCTGTTGCCCGCGAAGGTCACCCGGTATCGATCCGGCTCCAGGCGCAGATCCGAAAACCCGCCCGAGGCGGTCTGGCCACGAACATTGGGCTGGTAGGGCGTGGCGGTGGCGCAGGCTGTCAGGCCGGCGGCAAGAATGAGCATGGCCGCCAGAGCGGCGCGTCTGATCGTCATGATTTTGCTCCTTCGAGTCTATATCGCAAGATACGCGCCAGGGACTGGCCTGGATGCCAAAATCCTCAGGAAAATTATAGTGTTAGGTTGCCGACAGTTTATGTCCGCCTGACATGGCGGAGACTGTGACGGAGGGCGCGCCTGTCCGGTTCTGTCGCGAGCGTGCGGCGACTTTCTTGAGCCCGCCGGGGGCAGATCGTCGACCCGAGTGACAGCAAGCCTTGCAAGGCGCTACGGTCGTCGTCATCGGTCTCCGGTCAGCTTAAGGTTCGCGTGGCGTCCTCCTTTCTTCCCAACCGCGATGATCTGGGCCGCATCGTCGCAACGACTGCAGGCTATGCGGCGCTGGGCGTCCTTGGGCTTGGGTGGGGCGTCTATCGCGGAGCGGGAACGGCGGTTTGGCCCGCCTCGGGCTTTGCCTTCGCCGTCCTCCTGGTCGGCGGCGTCAGGCTTTGGCCGGCTATTTTCCTGGGCCGGCTGCTGACGGCGATCCTCGTCTCGAGCGCCCCGCCGTGGTGGGGAGATCTCCTGGTCGCGGCGGCCTCGGCCCTGAGCACCGCCGCGCCGGTCGCCTGGCTCAAGCATCGCTCACGCTTCGATCTTCGCCTCGTCGCCGTCTACGATATCGTCGCCCTGCTCGCGGCGGGGGCGGCGGGCGCGCTCCTCTCGGCCCTCACGGGCCTCCTGGTTCTCTGGCTAAGCGGCGCGGCGCCCTCGAGCATGCCCATGGCGTTCGCCGCCTGGTGTCTTGGTTACACGAGCGGCGTGATCATTGTCGCGCCACTGATCCTGGCTTGGCGACGCGCCACCCAAGCCTCGCCGCGCGAGACGCTCGGCTTGGCGGCGAGCCTCGTCCTCCTCGCCGCCTTCAGCGTTGTGGTGCTGTTTGGCCTGACCCCCTTTCACCTGCGAACCTGGCATCTTTTCCCGGTCCTGGCGGCGATCGCCATCATCTTCAGCCTGCGCGGCGTGACGCTGGCGCTGCTGATCGTCTCCATCCTGGCCTTGGCCAGCGCGACCTCCGGCGTGGGTCCGCTTTCGGAAATCTATACCGGATTGGCGGCGCGCGCCCTCTACGCCCAGCAGTTCATCGCCGTCACCGGCGGCACGCTGATCCTGCTGGCGGCCGCCACGGACGAAAGCCGCGCCAAGACCATCATCGCCAACGCCCGCGCCGCGAAGGCGGCGGTGCTCGACGCGGCCTTGGACGCGATCGTCACCATGTCAGGCGATGGAAAGGTCGTCGATTGGAACGATCAGGCCGAGGTGATGTTCGGCTACACCGCGGCCGAAGCCATCGGCCAGGACCTAGCCGAGCTGATCGTGCCGGAAAGTTTGCGCCAGGCCCATCGCGATGGTCTGGCGCGCTATCTGGCCCAGGGGCGTGGGTCCATTCTGGGCCGGCGGCTGGAGTTGCAGGCCATCCGCGCCAACGGAACGACCTTTCCCGTGGAGCTGGCCATCAATGTCGTGCGGCTGGACGACGCGCCGTTGTTTACCGCCTACCTTCGAGACCAGACCGAAAAGCTCGCCGCCGCGGCCAGACTCAGGGTTCAGGACCAGCGGCTGCGGGCGACCTACGCCCATGCGCCGATCGGCATCGCCGAGGTCGACGCGGAGGGCCGCTTCCTCGCCGTCAATGCGCAGCTTTGCGAGATCTGTGGCCGAACCGCCCCATCCCTGATCGGGGTGAAGTTCTGGGACATCACCCACGAAGACGACCACGAGGCCGAACGTTACCTCTTCGCGCGGCAGATGCGCGGTGAACTCGATCACTACAGCCTGGAAAAGCGCTATGTGCGCCCGGATGGCGCGGTCGGCTGGGTGGAGCTTCGAGCGTCCCGTGTCGACGCCGCCGACGACGCGCCCGCCTATGGCATCCGGGTGCTGCGTGACATCACCCAGGAGCGACGCTTGGCCGAACAGCAGCAAGTGCTGATCAACGAGCTGAACCATCGGGTGAAGAACACGCTGGCGACCGTGCAGTCGGTGACGTTCCAGACCCTGCGCAACGCCGGCGTGACGGGCGCGGCCCAGCACGACATCGAAAGCCGCCTGGTGGCCCTGTCGCGCGCCCATGACGTCCTGACGCGCGAAAACTGGGATGGGGCGAACCTTGGGGAGATCATCGACGTCGCGGTCAAGGCCTACGCGCCTGCTGGCGCGCGCCTGAGCGTGCGCGGACCCGAGGTGCGGCTGGCGCCGCAAACGGCGCTGAGCTTGGCGATGGCTCTTCAGGAACTTGCCACCAACGCCACCAAATACGGCGCCTGGGCCAATGACGAGGGCGTGGTGGACATCGTCTGGGGAGACGCCGGCGGCGTCCTCGACCTGAGCTGGCGCGAACGCGGCGGGCCACCTGTCGTCACCCCGACCCGGCGCGGCTTTGGGACCCGATTGCTCCAGCGCAGCCTGGCCGCCGAGCTTGGCGGTGCCTGTACGATCACCTTCGCGCCCGAAGGGGTCGTTTGCCAGATCACCGCCGCGCTTTGAGCCTTTGGCCTGCGTGGCGCACGTAGGAAAGCCCGCCCGAGGACATCCTGGGCCTTGAGGTGCAACGGCTTTTGGCGGCCGGCGTTGGGTTGATCCGAATCCATGTGAGCATCCCATGAGTGACGTCGTCCTGCCGGCCCCCGGCCTCCACGGCGATGAGCCGGCCGCCTCGACCGCGAAGGGTCGCGCCGACCGCAAGGAATTGGCGTTCGTCGCCGTCGAGCGCACCCGCATGCCGATGGTGATCACCGACGCGCAGGCCCCCGACAATCCGATCGTCCTGGCCAATAACGCCTTCCTCGAACTGACCGGCTATGACGCCGATGAAGTCTTGGGCCGCAACTGCCGCTTCCTGCAGGGCCCGGAGACGGCCTCGGGGGCGATCGCTGAAATTCGCACCGCGGTGGCGGCGCAGCAGGAGTGCACCGTCGAACTCCTCAACTACCGCAAGGACGGCACGTCGTTCTGGAACCGCCTGCACCTTAGCCCCGTCCACGCTGACGATGGGCAACTCCTCTACTTCTTCGCCTCGCAGCTGGACGTCACCGAACGCCGACGCGCGCAATCCCTGCAGATCGTCGAGCACCGGCTCCTGCGAGAAGTCGATCACCGGGCGATGAACGCCCTGGCGATCGTCCAGGGCATCGTGCGCCTGAGCCGCGCCGACGATCCGGCGCGGTATGCCTCAGCGATCCAGAACCGTGTCCAGGCGCTCGCCACCGCCCACGCCCTGCTCGGGCGCGAGGGATGGCGCGACATCCTGCTTGAGGACCTGCTGAAGGCGCTGGTGGGGCCCGCCGGGCACAGGGTGACCTTGATGGGCCCGCCGTTCCAGGTCGCCGCGACCCTCGTCCAGCCCCTGGCGCTCGTGCTGCACGAGATGATCGCCAACGCCTGGCGCCATGGCGCCCTGTCGCAGGGCGCAGGACATGTGAGCGTCACGTGGCACCACGGCGGCGACACTGGTTTGGTGCTGTCCTGGGTCGAGACCGGCGGTCCCGAACCGGCCATCAGTCGTCCCCCCGGCTTTGGCGCGACCATGATCGACGCCATCATCGAGCGGCAACTTCGCGGCCAGGCCCAGATGCATTGGCGGTCCGAGGGTCTGGCGGCCCAGTTCACGCTCCCGCACAACGCCGCCGTCGAACCGTTCGAACTCTCTTCGGCGGGCGATCCCCGGCCGTGAGAACAATAGGGGTCGGGCACGCCTTGCCCGACCCTCGGGCGCGGCGCTGGCAGCGCCTTGCCCGCCGTGCGGAGCTGTTGTCGCGTCCTTAGGCTGGATCTTGTCGTAGGGCCGCGAGCAGGCCTTCGATGGAGTAGGGTTTGTGAAGCAGGGCAAAGCCGTGATTGCCCTTCTCCGCCAGGACGTGGCTGTAGCCGCTCGTCAGGATGATCTCCAGGTCGGGCCACAGGGCGCGGACCTGCTGGGCCAGCTCGATGCCGCTCATCCCCGGCATGACGACGTCCGAGAACAGGAGGTCGTAATCGCCCGCGCCCGCCTTCAGGATCGCGAGCGCCTTTGAGGCGTCGCCGACCCAAGTGACGGTCTGGCCAAGCTCGGTCAGAAGCCCCGCCGCAAATCGGCCCACGCCTTCATTGTCCTCGACCAAAAGGATGCGACGCGCCGGCAGGGTTTGCGGCGCCGGCGACGGAGCGGGAAGGGCGGTCTGCGTCGGCGCCTTGGCGCGCGGCAGATAGAGCGTGAAGGTCGTTCCGACCCCTTCCTGGCTCTCGGCGGCGATCTCGCCGTGGGACTGCTTGGCAAAGCCATAGACTTGGCTAAGGCCCAGGCCCGTGCCCTTGTCCACGGCCTTGGTGGTGAAGAACGGCTCGAAGATGCGCTGCAGGGTTTGCGGCGACATGCCCACGCCCGTATCGGCGATGCTCAGGGCCACGAAAGCGCCGCTGGCGGCGGCGTGGCCGCGCACCGGCGGCACCTGGTCGACCGACGACACCGACACCCGGATCGCGCCGCCCCTGGGCATGGCGTCGCGGGCGTTGATGATGACGTTGAGGACGGCCGTCTCGAACTGACTGGGGTCGGCCTCGATCCAGAAGGGCTCGTCTGGCAGCGACATCTGGACATCGACGACCGCGCCGACGGTGGTGGCGATCATCTGCTCCAGGCCGCGAAGACGCGCCCCGGCGTCAAAGACTTCGGGCTGCAGCGGCTGGCGGCGCGCGAACGCGAGCAATTGGCCGGTCAGGACGGCGGCCCGGTTGGCGGTCTCGGCGATGGCCTGGACATAACGCGTGCGCTTGTCCTCGCTCAGCCCCGGGCGCATCAGGAAGTCCGCCGAGGCCCGGATGACCGTCAGAAGGTTGTTGAAGTCGTGGGCGACCCCGCCGGTCAGTCGGCCAATGGCCTCTAGCTTCTGGGCCTGGTTGAGCGCCTCGCGGCTGCGTTCCAGCTCTTCCTGGGCCGCGCGCTTTTCAGTGATGTCGCGCGTGACCTTGGCAAAGCCGATGTGCTCGCCCGCGTCGTCGAAGATCGGATCCAGCAGGACGTGCGCCCAGAAAACCTCGCCGTTCTTGCGGACCCGTTGGGCTTCACCCTCGAACTTGCCGGTGGAGAGCGCCGTGGCCAGGGCGCGATCCGGCTCACCCCTTTCCCGGTCCTCGGGCGTGTAGAAGGTGGAGAAGTGGCGGCCGATGATCTCGTCGGCGCGGTAGCCCTTGATCGCCTCTGCGCCGGCGTTCCAGCTGGAGACCAGACCGTCCTTGTCGAGCCGATAGATGGCGTAGTCGCGCACCCCTTGCACCAGCAGGCGAAATTGCTGCTCGCTCTCGAACCGAGCCTGTTCCGCCGCCCGTTTGTCCGAGACGTCGCGTGTGATCTTGGCAAAGCCGATGATCGCGCCATCCTCGCCCACGATAGGATCGATGACGACGTGGGTCCAGAACCGCGAGCCATCCTTGCGCACCCGCCAGCCCTCGGCCTCGAACCGGCCTTCGGACGTGGCGGTCTCGAGCGCGCGCCCCGGCAGATCGATGGCGCGATCCTCGTCGGTGTAGAACTTGGAGAAATGCTGGCCGATGATCTCGTCGGCCGTGTAGCCCTTGAACCGTTCCGCGCCGGGATTCCAGCTGGCGACATAGCCGAGTGGATCGAGCAGATAGATCGCGTAATCCTTGACCGCTTGGATGAGCAACTCGAAGCGCTCGGCGTGCGCCAGGTCGGTCAGGGCTTTGGGACGAATGGCCTTCACCTGCAAGCTCCACGGGCCTTGGACGGGGGTCCGGCAGCGTAGGCGCGATAGCCCCGTAGGCGGTGACGCTATTTGGCGGATTGGCTGGGCCGGTTCAAGGGTTCTCATACGTGACAACCCCACGCGAAGGCGCTGCGCTTTCGGACGGGAGGCGTTGGACGCCTCAAATCGGATCGCCAATGAGCGTCGACTTGATCGTGAACTCCGAACGCGGCTCGGCGTTTGCACGGAATGACACACCAAACATTCGATACCCCGCTTAGCGCCGAACTCGTCGACGGCGAAGTCGTGCTGACAGGTCCTGATGGTTTAAATGGTTCCCTGACCCTGGACGCCGCCAGGAAGACCCTTGAGCACTTGCAGCGCGCTTTGGCGCCTGACGACGAACCGGCGCAAACCTATCAGAAGCCGCTCGGTTAGGCTCCGACGCCTGGCGCCTGCGCCGTGTATGCTGAAGCCGAAGGGAGCGTTTTTTAGCCTCCCTGGCGCGCGCCGACGGCCCGATTGGATTTCGGTGGAAGCGTCAGAGTCCACGGGTCTTGCCGCCGCTGGGGACGCGCGACGGACGGGGTCGTCGTGAGACCGCCTTACAAGGGACGGGCTGGCCGGTGCTCGGTGCTGACCATGGAATAACGCGCCGAAAAGCCCGAAAACCATTCGCTCAGGGCTGGGCGAGCCCGACGCCATTCGCGGTCGGGCCAACGAAAATCAAGATAGCCCAGCAGGACGCCCACCGAGATTTCGCCAACGGTGCAGATCTCAGGATCCAGGCGTTCGGCTTCCACCGCCGCGAGCGCGGCGGCCAGGGCCAGACGCTGGCGTTCCATGACCCCGTCGGATCGCTCGTTTCGGGGTCTGTGCTCATCGGCGAAAAGACGGCCGGCGGCGGCGGATGCGCCGTCCGCCAAGCCTTGAAGGCGCAAGGCGCGCCAGCGGCCAGGGCCGGCCGGCGGGATGAGACGGCGCTCGGGGCCGAGCGCGTCGAAATAATCGCAGATCACCGCGGACTCGTAGAGGCATTCGCCCTGGTCCAGCACAAGGGTCGGCACCTTGGCGAGGGGATTGAGCGCCCGCAGGCGCGTGTTGGTCCAGGGATCGACTTCGATCAGGTCCAGCCGGCTTGTCAGCCCCAACTCCTCGGCGGCGACGCGCACCTTTCGCGCGAACGGCGAGGTTGAGGCGTACCAAAGCTGCATGGCGCTCCTCCGATCGTGACCTTGGCGGCCGTACCTTTAGCCTTGGATTTCGTCGACGTCAGCGCCCGGTCCAAGAGCTTGGCGTTGCGCCGGCGAAGCTGAGGCGACCCTCGATCCCAACGCGCACGGAGCAGCCGGACTCGCCCCGGGGTGCGTGCGGCATCGACACCGGTCCGCTGCCTCTTACGCCAGGACGCTGTTAGTCGGCGCCGTTGCCAGGGTCATCCGCGGTCGGGTCGCTGGTCGCGTCCGTCTTTCGCGTCGAGTCCTGGGCGGGATGGGGTGGCGCTTCCAGGCCAGCGGGATGGGGTTCCTTTGGTTTGGGCTGATCGGTCGTGTTTGTCTCGGGCATGACGTTCTCCTGGAAGCGGACAATAAAACGCGCCGTGGCCAGACCCGCGCGCTCAGCCGGGCTTGCGATGGAACTGCTGGCGAAGCTCGGCCTTGGCTTCGTTCAGCTTATGCTTGCGCTCGGCCGAGAGGTTCTTGCCGGCGCGGTTGATGTAGAAGGTCAGCATCGACATCGCCGACTGGAACGGCGAGGCCTTGCGGCGGTGGCTGTGCTCGGCCGAGCGCTTTAGCGACGCGGCGATCTTGGCCGGGTCGTCCTGTTCGAAGACGTGCGCCTTCAGGTCTAGCGCATCGCTGGTCTCGGTGACCTCGGCCGACCATTTGCGGCCTCCATCCTTCTTGGCCTTCTTGGCCTTCTTGGCCATCACACATCTCCTTCGGGTCTAGGGTCCGCCGCGACCGCCGACGGCAGCGAAAACCTGGCCGGTCGAGTAGCTGGCTTCCGGCGAGGCCAGCAGGACGTAGATGCCCGCAAGTTCGGCCGGCTGGCCCGGACGACCCATCGGACTGTCGGCGCCGAACTGGGGAAGCTTGTCGGCGGGCTGGCCGCCGGTGACCTGCAGCGGCGTCCAGAAGGGCCCCGGAGCCACGGCGTTGACCCGGATCCCCTTGGGGGCGAGCTGCTTGGCCAGCCCCTTGCTGAAGATCATGATCGCGCCCTTGGTCGAGGCGTAGTCCAGCAGGTTTTCGCTGGGATCGTAGGCGTTGACCGAGGCGGTGTTGATGATCGCCGAGCCAGGCTTCAGGTGCGGGACCGCCGCCTTGGTGATCCAGAACATCGCGTAGACATTGGTCTTGTAGGTCTCGTCGAACTCGGCGGTCGTGATGTCGAGGATCGAGTCGCGCGAAAACTGCCGGGCGGCGTTGTTGACCAGGATGTCGAGGCCGCCCAACTCGCCCACGGCCCGCTCGACCAACTGCTGGCAGAAGGCCTCGTCCTTGATGTCGCCGGGGATCAGCACCGCCTTGCGCCCGGCCTCGCGGATCAGCTTGGCCACCTCCTGGGCGTCAGGCTCCTCGGCCGGCAGATAGTTGATGGCCACGTCCGCGCCCTCGCGGGCAAAAGCGATGGCGGCGGCCCGGCCAATGCCGCTGTCGCCCCCCGTGAGCAGCGCCTTGCGCCCCTGGAGGCGGCCCGAGCCCTTGTAGCTGGTCTCGCCGTGATCGGGCCTGGGGTCCATCTTGCTGGTCAGGCCCGGCCAGGGTTGTTGCTGCTTGGGAAAGGGCGGTCTTGGATAGGCCGTGGTCGGATCGGGCGGCGGAGCCATGGGCTTTGCTTTCTGGCTTTGGGCCGCCGCGGGGGCGGCGACGGCGAGGCCGCCGGTGGCGGCGGCGGCGAGGATCAGGCGGCGGTCCTTGTCAGGCGGCTTGGTCATCGTGGTGTTCCGGCAGGAGGGGGGGAAGCGACAGGGGGGTGACGGGCGTGAGGCGTGAGGCGCTCATTTCGTGTTCGAGCAGCGACGCGCCATCGATCCAGCGACCGACCCTGCGGCCTAAGCGGTCATGCACCTGCACCTCGCTGGGGCCGGGATGCAGGGCAGACAGGCGGCGCGCCTGGCGCTCGGCCTCGCCACCGGTCTTGAAGAACAGCACCTCGCCGGTGTCGCAGATCTTGACGCACCAGCCGCCGTCGAACGGCGCGACGTGGAAAACGCAGGTCATGACGCCCTCCTAGTGGTGGGCGTGGTGTTCGGCGTTACGCTTGCGCGTGGCGGCGGCCTTCTTGGCCGAGGCGGACCGCTCGGCCGCGCTGCGCGAGGCCGAGGCCTTGCCGCCCTTTTCGCCGCCCTTGTGCGCGGCGGGATGGCCGGTCGACTTGCCGCGACCCGAGCCGGATTTCTTGCCGCCGCCGTCGTCCTTGTTGACGGTGGCCCAGGCCCGGCTTTCGGCCTCCTTGGTCGAGACCCCCTTGTCCTTGTAGGACTCGGCGATGTGGTCGGCCTTGCGTTCCTGCTTGTCGGTATAGCTGGACTTGTCTCCGCGCGGCATGGCGCAACTCCCTGATGATAGCGTCCGGGCGGCGCCGCGCGTCGCCTGGCTGGCGTCGTCAAAACGTGCTGCGGCCAGCGCGGTTTCGCGCAGGCGCGCGAACCGCGGTCGTGACCGGGGCGCATTTTCGGCAGAACGCTTTGCGACCTGATCGGTCGGCCGGATCGAATTGGCCGCAGGCGCGGCGCGCGGGGGCCGCGAAGCGTAGGCTTTTACCGCCGCCGGCGATCTTGAAGGACCTCTCGCGCATCGACGGATCGTCTGCGGCGTTCGGCGGTTTTGAGTTGATCTCGGAGACCGCGAAGATGAGCGACGACATGGAAAACAGGGCCGTGCGCCTTAACCGCTTTGGCGAGCGGGACGTCCTGAGTGTCGAAACGATCGACATTCCCCAGCCTAAGGACGATGAGGTCCTGGTGCGTGTGGCGGCCGCCAGCGCCAACCCAGTCGATTTCAAGATCCGCCAGGGCAAGTATCCAGCCGTCAAGGAGGGGGATCTGCCAGTGACGCTGGGCCGTGACCTTGCTGGGGTCATCGAGGCCGTCGGCACGCGGGCCCACTATATGCTGAGCAAGGACGATGCGGTCTTCGCGTTCATCGGCCAGGATCGCGGCGCCCAGGCTCGCTTCGTGGTGGTCAAGGCCGTCGAACTGGTCGCCGCGCCCACCACCGTAGATCTCGTCCACGCCGCCGGCGTTCCCTTGGCGGCGATCACCGCGTGGCAAGGGCTGTTCGACCACGGTGGGCTGCAGTCCGGGCAAAAGGTCCTGATCCATGGCGGGGCCGGCGGCGTAGGGCATCTGGCCATCCAGCTCGCCAAGGCCAAGGGCGCGACGGTGATCACCACCTGCGGGGAAGATGACCTCGACTTCGTCCGCGAACTCGGAGCCGACACCGCCATCGACTACAAGAACCAGCGCTTCGAGGACGTGACCGGCGACGTCGACATGGTCTTCGACCTCATCGCGGGCGAGACCCAGGACCGCTCCTGGTCGGTTCTGCGCGAAGGCGGGATCATGGTCTCGACCTTGCAGGAACCGGACAAGGCCAAGGCCGCCGCCCACAAGGCGCGTTCAGCCCCGCGCTACACCGCCCAGCCCAACCCCGCCCAGCTGAAGGAGGTCGCCGACCTGATCGACGCCGGCAAGGTCAAGGTCGTGGTGTCCGAAACCTATCCGCTCGAAGAGGTCGCCACGGCCCACGCGCGCCTGGAGGACGCGCACGTCCGCGGCAAGATCGTGCTGACGATCGCCTAAGACCAAATGGGGAAAGGACTTGAGCTTGGTCCCTCCGGCCCCGCAGGGTCCTAGCTGCAAAGCCCGCCGGGGCCGACCTCCAGGTGCAGGTGGTTGGCGTGGGCGGCGTTGTAGTCTGGCGACAGCGTCACCCCGAACACCCGGCAGGCATCGTCGCGAACGCGGCGCAGGAACGCCGCCTCGGGCCCCTGGCCGCGCCAATCCCGCTCCACCGTGATCCGTCGGCCATTGGCAAGCCTAAAGCCCGCTACGTCGATGGCTTGCGCACGCGCATGGGCGCTGGGGCGACCGGTGACGGGATCGCCAACCCCGCGACAGGCATAGACGCCAAGATGGTCGATCTGCCGGACCTCCGCGCCCAGCAATTCCCGCGCGGCCGGCTCGACCGATTGTCGTCTCCACAGCGCCACGGCGGCGGCCAGATCACAGGCCATCATCGGGCGCGCGGGCGACAAGGGCGGGTCAATCCTGGGCGCGGCGTCGATCAGCGCGCCGGCCCCAGTGACCACGCAATAGGTGTCCTCGGTCCGGTCGGCCACGGGCCGGAACGTCAGGCCCGCGGCCGCCAGCCAGGCCGCGCAGGCGTGCGGCGTGTCGAGCGTGTTCAGCAAGCGCCCACGCGTCGAGCCGTCGATGGGCTCGGCGATGGAGACGGGGCGGCGATCGAAGCCAAGATCGGACAACGGTTGGCATCCGGCGCACGCCAGCGCCAGGATGAAAACGCCAGTCCAGAGGCGGGCGCGTCTCAAGGGACGGCGAGGTGCTGCGCGAAGGATGTGGCCGGCATGATGGACCTCCTGCTCAAGCGCCAGGATTTCAACGCCGGCCGCGAGGTGGCGTTCATCGCGCGGCCCTCGGGCGCGCCGTTCACGCTTCGGCGAAGTCGGCCTCGCGGTCGGCGGCGGCCGGATCGCACGGCTTGACCAGGCGCAGGATGGTCATGCCGAGCACGGCCGAGGCGACAGACCCGATGAGGACGCCGATCTTGGTCTCGTCGATGAGCAGGGGATCGCCGAACGCCAGGTTGCCGATGAACAGGCTCATGGTGAAGCCGATGCCGCAGAGCACGGCTACGCCATAGAGTTGGGCGGCCGAGGCGTCGCGGGGCATGTCGGCCCAGCCCAGGCGAACGATCGCGATCGCTGTCGCGAAGACGCCGACCTGCTTGCCGACGAAAAGGCCCAGGGCCACGCCGAGCGGCACGGGGTCGAGGATCGCCGAGGGGGATAGACCCGCGAACGAAAGGCCCGCGTTGGCGAAGCCGAACATTGGCACGATAAGGAAGGCGACGGGTTTGTGCAGGGCGTGCTCGAGCCGGTGCAGCGGCGAGGTCGCGTCATCGGGACACGCCGGGCTCCGGCGCAGCGGGATCAACATGGCCAGGGCCACCCCGGCCAGGGTGGCGTGGACGCCCGACTCCAGCACCAGCCACCACAAGACCAGGCCGCCCAGCAGGTAGGGCCACAGCGTCATGACCTTCAGGCGGTTGAGGGCGAAGAGGGCGACGAGCACCACGCCGGCACCGGCCAGATAGGCCAGGTGCAGCTGGGCGGTGTAGAAGATCGCGATGATGATGATCGCCGCCAGGTCGTCCATGATGGCGATCGCCGTCAGGAAGATCTTCAGCGAGGCGGGCACGCGCGACCCCAGCAGCGCCAGCACCCCCAGGGCGAAGGCGATGTCGGTGGCCGACGGAATGGCCCAGCCATCGCGGCTTGCCGGCGAGGCGGCGTTGAACACAAGATAGATCGCGGCCGGGACGAGGACGCCGCCCAGCGCCGCCAGGCCCGGCAGGATCACTCGCGAAGGCTTGGAGAGCTGGCCGTCGAGCACCTCGCGCTTGATCTCCAGGCCGACCAGCAGGAAGAACACCGCCATCAGCCCGTCATTGATCCAGTGCAGCGCGCTTTCCTTCAGATGAAAGCCGCCGATCGCCACGCCGAACTCCGCCTTGAGCGCCGCGAAATAGGATCCGGCCAGCGGCGAGTTGGCCACGACCAGGGCCAGGGCCGCGGCCGCCATCAGCACATAGCCGCCGGAGGCCTCATGGTGCAGGAAAGCGCGCAGGGCCGAAAGCGGGCGGGGCCGGGCGGAAGGCGTCATGCAGATTTCATCTCGATCCTGAGGAATGCGGCGGTCGCGGCCAAAGTCGCCATCGAGGCGGCGCGGTCAAGCCAAACCGGTCCCGGTGGCGCATCAGGGCGTTGGCGCTAACCGCTCGCCCTCCGATCGACAAAAGCCTGCACGCAATCACATGTTCAAAAGCGATCGTATCGGGTCGAGCCTTTCACTGGTCGTAGCGGGAGCGCCGCTGGACGCGGCTGGCCGAAGCGGCGCCTTTGGGGCGGGCCCAGACGGCCCAGTCGATGCGACCACTGTCACGGCCAGACGTCCGCGGCTGTCTCCTGCCTCGCTGCGGCTTCCGTCCCGGCCGCCCTGCAGGTCCATCCCGGGTGACGACGTGGCCGGGCGCAAAGACGCGGCCCTGAGAAGGCGCGGCGCCTCGATCGCCCAAAACCGCTCTTCGCGCGCTTTGTTCGATCGCGGATCCGGCAGCGTCGGATCGCGGCGCGGATCGCCGATCAGCCGCGAGGGTAGGTTTGGCCACTGGGTCGGGTTCAGCCTGCCAGCCTGGATCATCGTGCCGGTCAGCTTCTCCTGCGAGGCGCGCAGGTGCCCGCTGATCAGTTTGGCGCGTGTGATATAGCCGGCGTTCACGCCGGGAATGCTGTGGTTCATCAGCAGGTGCATGTCGATTTCCGACAGGCCGGCGATCTGGCCCATCGTGCGGTAGGTCTGGCGAAGATCATTGCCCCACTTGGACAGCACCTTGCGATACTCTCTGTGTTCGGACATATGGCCGTCGGCGCTGTCGGCCGCGAAGATCCAACCGCCATGATTATGAGGGTAGAGCATCCGGCTCGCGCGGATGGCGCGGATCAGGCAGCGTATCATCGGTCGCGACAGCGGTATATCGAAGGCCCTGTCCGCGCCGCCCTTGGGGCGCGGGATGTGAAGGATTCGAGCGCGCAAATTGAGGTGTTCGATGCGCGCCTGCAATTGGGCGCCGGGACGACCGCCCGAGAGCAGCGAAAAGAGATGAAACTCGCGGCGCACGGGATGACGCATCAACCGCGCCTGGGCAAACCAGGTCGGAAGGTCGTCAGGGCCCATCGCGGTGTCGCGACGCTTTTCGCTGTTCCAGTCCACGGCGAGCGTGGGGTTCTCGACGGGCAGGTCGCGGTGGCTCTTGCGCGCGTGGTTGTAGATCGCTCGCAACGTGCGCATGGCGCCGTTCGCGGCGGACGGGCCGCTGATTTCCGAGAGCGTGTCATGGCGCTCGGCCACCATCGCCGGGTTCTCGCCCAAGACCCGGAGCGGCAGATCGATCCATTCGACCAGGACGCGCTCGACGTGATCGGCGTAGCTTCTGATGGTGGCGGGGCTACGGTTCTTGCGCTCCATATGGGCGACGAGATAACGCGTCCAGGCCTGACGGAGGGTCACGCCGCCAACCACGCCATCGCCTTGCGGCGCGGGCTTCTTCTTGGGCGACTGCACCACGTTGCCCTGCCCGATCTTGGCAAGGAGAAGTTTGGCTTGGCCGCGCGCGTCCCGCGCCGAGATTTCGCCGGCATAGCCGATCAGCACGCTCTTGCTCTTGCGCACGCCATTGGCCCAGTGCTCGGCCTGGGCGGTGTAGGACTTTCGACGCCGGCCCACGATCACGACGAAGCCGGACAGTTCGCTGTCCCTGACCTTGTATCGATCGATGGTCGCCAGCGGCAGTTGCGCCACCGCACGATCAGTCAGCAGGATCCTTTTTTCCACCATTTCCACGGTCCCTAATCGCGGCTCCGAAAGCAAACTGTTCCGGGATCACTTTGTCCTGGGGTCCATTTTGTGCTGGGGAACTCCAGTACAAAGGTCTCTCGGGCGAAGTTTCCGAACGCACGATGGAGTGCGACGTTTGAAGCCAAAAGTATAGGGGATATAATGGCTTATCGGGCTCTGGCGTAAAGTGGCGTGAAGTGTCGAAAAATACTCGGAGCGTCTACGAATCTGAGGGTCGGACGTTCGAATCGTTCCGGGCGCGCCATTTTCTCCCAAGCCTTATCTTTCAAGCGCTTAGCGTGATGACGCAGGCGCGTTCGCATCGCTTTTCGGAGCGTGGTGGACAGGCTTTCGCGCCCGACTTTGCGGTGGCGGCGAGGGCCTCGAGCGCGGCGAGTCTTGCCGCCGAGCGCCTGTCATGGCCACTTCCGCACCGATGATCCCGGTTCCGACATCCCCCTTCGCGCATATCGTCTTCGATCTCGGCGGCTGGCTGAGCGGGCTGGCGCTGAGCGTAATCCTCTATCGCTGGCGTCTGAAGGCGCTGGCCGAGGGCGTGGCCCGCCGCGTCGATGGCGGGTATTTCGTGGCCCTGGCCGCAGGCGCGTTGCCGGGCGCCTGGGCGGCCGGTTCGCTGAACACCCTGCGATCGCAACATCCGTCGCTATCGCACAGCGTCGTGGGCGCCCTGGTCGGGGCGATCGTCGCCGTCGAGATCTACAAGGCGGTCAAGGGCGTGAAGCGCTCGACCGGCGGGGGGTTCGCCGGACCGTTCGCGCTGGGCGTGGTGGTCGGGCGGCTGGGCTGCTTCTTCGCCGGGATCCCCGATGGGACGTACGGCGCGCCCACGCGGCTGCCCTGGGGCGTGGATCTGGGCGACCATGTTTCGCGCCATCCGGTCCAGCTGTACGAGAGCCTGTCCATGGCGCTGTTCCTGGCGGTCTATCTGCACGGCCTGGCGGTGCGCGCGGACTGGGCGATGCGGCGTGGCTTCTACGCCCTGTGCATGGCCTACGGCGCGCAGCGTTTCTGCTGGGAGTTCCTGAAGCCCTATCCCAAGTTGATCGGTTCGCTTAACATCTTCCACATGTTGTGCGCGGGGTTGGTCGCCTATGGATGGATCTATGACAGGCGCGAGCGAAACCGCGAGCGCGCGCAAGTCCGCGCCCTACCTGTTTCTGGGCCAGACCACGAGCCTGTGTGAGGACTGCCTTTCGCTGGCGCCGGCCAAGATCATCGCCGAGGGCGACGATGTCTTCCTGCTCAAGCGTTGCCGGGAACATGGCGTGCAGAAGACGCTGATCGCCGACGATCTGGCCTATTGGAAGTCCCAGCGAGACTGGCTGAAGCCCGGCGATCGGCCGCTGAACGTCCAGACGCGCACAGACCATGGCTGCCCCTACGACTGCGGTCTCTGTCCCGATCACGAGCAGCACTCCTGCCTGGCGATCCTTGAGGTCAACGAGGCGTGCAACCTGTCCTGCCCGGTCTGTTTCGCCGACTCCTCGGTCAAGCGGGAGACCCACCGCTCGCTGGCCGAGATCGAGCGCATGCTGGACGTGCTGGTCGAGTCGGAAGGCGAACCGGACCTGGCCCAAATCTCGGGCGGTGAGCCGACCCTGCATCCGCAGTTCTTCGAGATCCTGGAGGCGGCGCGCCGGCGACCCATCCGCCACCTGATGATCAACACCAACGGCCTGCGCATCGCGCGCGAGCCGGGTTTCGCCGAGCGCCTGGCCGCCTTCATGCCGCGCTTCGAGGTCTATCTTCAGTTCGACAGCCTCAAGCGCGAGCCGCTGATGGCGCTGCGCGGCGCCGACCTGACCCGCGTGCGCCAGGAGGCGTTGGAAGCGCTGGAGCGCAACAACATCTCCACCACCTTGGTGGTGACCCTGAAGAAGGGTCTCAATGACGCGGAAATCCCCGACATCGTGCGTCACGCCCTGACCTGGCGTTGCGTGCGGGGGGTGACCTTCCAGCCGATCCAGGACGCGGGGCGCAACGACGGCTTTGACCCGCGCCGCGACCGCATCGTGTTGACGGAGGTCCGGCGGCGGATCGCCGAGGCCGGGGTCTTCGCGCTGGAAGACCTGATCCCGCTGCCTTGCAATCCGGACCAGATCTGCATCGGCTATGGCCTGCGCAACGGCGCCGAGGTGCGGCCGGTCACGGCCATGCTGCCGCGGGAGCTGTTCGTGGCCGCGGCGCCGAACACGGTGACGTTCGAGGCCTATCCCGAGCTGCGGCGTGGCATCTTCGACCTGCTGTCGCTGTCGACCGCCCAGGCCGACACCTCGGAAAAGCTGGCCAGCCTGCTGTGCTGTCTGCCCGAAGCCGCGGTGCCGGCCGATCTGGCCTATGAGAACACGTTTCGCGTCGTGATCTCGCAGTTCCTGGATCGCTACAATTTCGACCTGGGCACGGTGAAGCGCTCGTGCGTCCATTTCGTGGAGCCGGACGGGCGCATCATCCCCTTCGACACCTACAACACCTTCTACCGGCCCGGCGCGCCGGGGAACGAGGCGTTGCGGCGGGGACAGCGCGAGGCGGTCCGATGACCGACAGCCCGGCCAAAAAGTTCTTCGGTGGGCTGCTGATGGCGGCGGGCGTGCTGATCGGCGGGCTCGGCGGTCTGTGCGGCGGCCTTTTTCTATTCTCGCTGATCGGGGTTGGGACCAGACCCAATGGCGGCGCGGTGGTCGCCAGCTTCCTCACCCCGGTGATCATCTTCACCGTGCCGCCCCTCGTCATCGGCGTTCTGCTCTTTCTGGCCGGGCGTCGAATGGCGCGCGGCGCTCGCAACAAATAGACGGGATGAGGCGCCCGTCAGACGCCCGTTCGCACCCGGGCGCGACAAACGCGCGCGATCGCTTCACGACCAGCTTGACAACGTTCTTCGGCAGGCGCATCCCGCCGCCGCGCTCCCAGCCGCGACGCAGCAAGAGCGCGCTCAACGGAAACCCAAGCCCCATGCCCAGCGACAGTATCAGTCGATCCATCACGCCGCGAAAGGCGTCACGCTAGGGGTTTAAGGGCTCCTTGCTGACGGCCGGTCGCGGCCCTAGTCACAAGGTGAAGCCCCATGGTTTTCCTCTCCGGAGACCTCAAGGCCGCGCGTCCGCTCGCGCGCTTTCGTCCCGCCGGCGCCGTCCCGTCCTGGGCGGACCTGGTCGCATTCCTGCTGCTCGCCGCCTGCGCCATCCTGATCGTGCGCGGGGCCGAGGACATGAGCCAGCCCCTGGCGGCCCTGCACGCCACGCCCGTCACGCTGGATCCCGCCCGCCTGCCCGAATACGCCCTGCGCACCACGCTGCGCATGTTCCTGGCCCTGGGCGCCTCGCTCGTCTTCACGTTCACGGTCGCCACCCTGGCGGCCAAGAGCCGCAAGGCCGAGCTGCTGATCGTGCCCGCGCTGGACATCCTGCAGTCGGTGCCGGTGCTGGGCTTTCTGACCTTCACGGTCACCTTCTTCATGGGCCTGTTCCCCGGCCGCCAGCTGGGGGTGGAGTGCGCGGCGATCTTCGCGATCTTCACCAGCCAGGCCTGGAACATGGCCTTCAGCTTCTACCAGTCGCTGCGCACCCTGCCCGCCGACCTGGACGAGGTCAGCCGCCAGTTCGGCTTCTCGCCCTGGCGCCGGTTCACGCGGCTGGAACTGCCATTCGCCACGCCCAGCCTGGTGTGGAACGTGATGATGTCGATGTCGGGCGGCTGGTTCTTCGTCGTCGCGTCCGAAGCCATCACCGTCGGCGACACGACCGTCACCCTGCCCGGCATCGGCTCGTGGCTGTCGGTCGCCATCGCCCGCCAGGACATGAAGGCCGTCGCCACCGGCGTCGGGGCCATGGCCGTGGTCATCGTGCTGTACGACCAATTGGTCTTCCGCCCGATCGTGGCCTGGGCCGACAAGTTCCGCTTCGAGCAGACCGCCAGCCAGCAGCGCCCGGCCTCGTGGCTGTATGACCTGCTGCGCCGCGCCGCCTGGACCCGCTCGCTGAGCCAGCTGCTGGCCCCGCCGCTGGCCGGCCTCTCGCAAGCCGCCGCCAGCCTGCGCTCGCCCGTGCGCCTGCCGCCCCTGCGCCTGCCCGCCCCGCATCCGATGCTGGGCAAGGTGATGGACGCGCTGTGGATGGTGCTGGTGGCCATCACGGTCGGCGGCGGCGTCTGGCTGCTGTGGTCGTTCCTCAGCCCGCGCCTGACCCTCGGGGACCTGGGACAAGTCTCGCTGCTGGGCCTGGCCACGCTGGTGCGGGTGGTGGTGCTGATCGCCATCGCCACGGTGATCTGGGTGCCGATCGGCGTCTGGATCGGCCTGCGTCCGGCCTGGGCCGAGCGCCTGCAACCGATCGCCCAGTTCCTGGCGGCCTTCCCGGCCAACGTGATGTTCCCGTTCGCGGTGGCGGCCATCGTCGCCCTGCGTCTGAACCCCAACATCTGGCTCTCGCCGCTGATGGTGTTCGGGACCCAGTGGTACATCCTGTTCAACGTCATCGCCGGGGCCAGCGCCATCCCGGGCGACCTGAAGGAGGCCGCCGGCATGTTCGGCCTCAAGGGCTGGCAGTGGTGGCGCCAGGTCGCGATCCCGGGGATCTTCCCCTACTACGTGACCGGCGCGCTGACCGCCTCGGGCGGGTCGTGGAACGCCAGCATCGTGGCGGAAGCCGTGAGCTGGGGCCACGAGCACCTCGAGGCCGCGGGCCTGGGCAGCTACATCGCCAAGGCCACCGCGGCCGGCGACGCCGCCCGCGTCGCCCTGGGCGTGGCCGTCATGTCCGTCTTCGTCATCGCCTTCAATCGCGTGCTGTGGCGGCCGATGTACCGCTTCGCCGAACGCCGCCTCCGTCTGGCTTAAGGGAGAACCGTCCCATGACCTGCATGACCCCGATCCAAGCCCCGCTGGTCGAGGCGAAAGCCGTCCGCCACCTGTACGGCAAGGCCGAGGGCTCGAACCTGCTGGTGCTCGACAATGTCGACCTGACCCTGAGCGAGGGCGAGGTCGTCGGCCTCTTGGGCCGCTCGGGCTCGGGCAAGTCGACCCTGCTGCGCTCCATCGCCGGCCTGATCAAGCCGACCTCCGGCGAGATCGCCTTCCCGCCGCGCGAGGGCGGCCCCACCACCGTCAGCATGGTGTTCCAGAGCTTCGCGCTCTTCCCCTGGCTGACCGTGCAGCAGAACGTCGAGGTCGGGTTGGAAGCCAAGGGCGTGCGTCCTGACGAGCGCCGCCGCCGGGCGCTCGCCGCCATCGACCTGATCGGCCTCGACGGCTTCGAGAACGCCTATCCCAAGGAGCTGTCGGGCGGCATGCGCCAGCGCGTGGGCCTGGCCCGCGCTCTGGTGGTCGACCCGTCGATCCTGCTGATGGACGAGCCGTTCTCGGCCCTGGACGTGCTTACGGCCGAGACCCTGCGCACCGACCTGCTCGACCTGTGGAGCGAAGGCCGGATGCCGATCAAGGCGATCCTGATGGTCACCCACAACATCGAGGAGGCCGTGCTGATGTGCGACCGCATCCTGGTGTTCTCGTCCAATCCGGGCCGGGTGGTCTCGACGATCAAGGTCGACCTGCCCCAGCCGCGCAACCGCCAGGATCCGGCCTTCCGGGAGCTGGTCGAGCGGATCTACGCCCAGATGACCCGCCGCGAGCTGCCGCCGGCCACGGCGGCGCAGGGCGGGGTGCTGCCGGGAACGGGCCTGTCGATCGAGCTGCCGCGCGTCTCGACCAACGTCATGGCCGGCCTGATCGAGGCCCTGCACGCCGCGCCGTTCGACGGTCGCGCGCCGATGTCGGACCTGGCGTCGGACCTGCAGTACGAGGCCGACGAACTGTTCCCCATCGCCGAGACCCTGCAGCTCTTGCGCCTGGCCGAGCTGCGCGAGGGCGACCTCGTCCTGACCGCCACGGCTCGCCGCTACGCCGAGGTCGACGTCGACGCGCGCAAGCAGATCTTCGCCCAGCAGCTGCTGACCCACGTGCCGCTGGCCGCCCACATCCGCCGGGTGCTGGACGACCGCTCGACCCACGTGGCCCCCGGCGGGCGGTTCCGCGACGAGCTGGAGGACTTCATGTCCCCCGACTACGCCGACCAGACCCTGCGGGCGGTGACCAACTGGGCGCGTTACGCCGAGGCGTTCTCGTACGACGAGGGCGCCGACCGCTTCTCGCTGGAAGACCCGACCTAACGCTCACCGAAGGGGGCGACCATGATCGTGAAGACCTTCCTGGGCGCGGCGCTGGCCGCGTCCAGCCTCTTCGCCGCGTCCAGCGTTCGGGCGGCCGGCAACGAGCACGTCATCGACGACTCGGCCGTCGAGACGCCCGGCGTCTGCCACCTGGAGGCCTGGACCACGCGGTTCGACCCGCGCCAGGGCCTCGTCAACCTGGCCCCGGCCTGCACCCGCAAGGCCTGGCCCCGGCTGGAACTGGGCGGGGCGCTGGAGCGGACCTGGGCCGCTGATGGCGCGTCCGACACCCTGGTCGGCCCGGCTTTCAAGCTGAACCTGCTGCCCGACGAGAAGGGCCTGGGCCTGGCGCTCGACGCCTCGGCCGCCTACGGCCTGCGCGCCGGTCGGATGGAGACCGCCGCCCTGATCGTCCCGCTGACCCTCCCGGTCGGTCAGCATCTGCGCGTCAACCTCAACGCCGGCTGGAGCTACAGCCGCGCCGCCGCCCGCCGCAACGCGTTGTTCCTCGGCGCTCAGGCCGAGCTGGCCTTGCCCCGGAACCTGACCGTGATGGTCGAGACCTTCCGCCGTGACGGCAGCCGAACCGGCGGTCAGCTGGGCCTGCGCTGGACACCCCACGATGGTCGCCTCGACCTGGATCTGGTTGCTGGCCGCCGCATCGACGGGGAGAGCCCTAGGGCGATCAGTCTGGGGCTCACCGTGCGGCGCTAGCGCCCGCACTCAATTGCTGATTTGAAATTTTCCTTGGATTTTAGGTGCATAACCCTTGTCATCCCGGAAGCCTCGAAGAGGCTATCCGGGACCCAGGGGCCAAGCGCAGTGCGGTGGCCCCTGGGTCCCGGCTCTACGATTCGCCGCGCGAGCCTTCGGCCGGGATGACACGAGGATAGAGCTCTTCCTCTTGAGTTCGGGCGCCAGGCTGGACCAGTTTGCGACCTGTGTCTGTCGCGCAGCTTGACCATGTCGTCGCCGTATCGTGCTGATACAAAGCCAATACGAACGCGCCCCGCTGGTCCCACAATCGAGTCGTCTACTGCCTGCTGCCGAGGCTCGTCGCCCGGTGTGGCAAGCAAGGCGTGGACATGTTCCGCAACATCCGGACCTCGTCGTCGATCTTTGGCGCGCGCCGCTGCGCGCCGAGCCGGCGCTGAGCCCCTGGCCTTGGGTGTTGCGGCCGTGAAAGCGATCCTGCTCTCCCGCAAGGCGCCGTCGCGATCGCTGCATAGCGAGCGATCCAGGGCGCCGATGTTGCGACGCACACGAAACGATGTGACCTCGCGCGCACGGTCGTGGTTTACTGTCGGGGTCATGAGCTTGTCCCCAGAAGCCACGCCCGTCGCCGAGATACTGCTGGTCGAGGACGACCTGGAACTGCGAGCGGAAATGGCGGCCTATCTGACCGACAACGGCCATGTGGTGCATGAGGCGGGCGACGTGCCGACCGCCCGCAAGATCCTGGCCGAGCAGCCCGTCCACGTGGCGGTGCTGGACGTCAATCTGCCCGGCGAGGATGGGCTGTCGCTGTGCCGCACCCTGGCCGGCGGGGACGGCCCGGCCATCCTGATGCTGACGGCTCAAGGCGAGCCGATCGACCGGATCCTGGGCCTGGAGCTGGGCGCCGATGACTATGTGGTAAAGCCGATCATGCCGCGCGAGCTGCTGGCCAGGGTCAAGGCGCTGATGCGTCGGCGGCCGGGTGAGGCGAACGTCCGCCGCAAGACCGTCTACCGCTTCGCCGACTTTCGCCTGGATCTGGCCGCCCGCCAGCTGCGCGCGCCCAACGGCGCCATCCTGCTGCTGACGCGCAGCGAGCTGGCGATCCTGGCGGCGCTGCTGGAACGCGCCCAGCAGGTGGTGCCGCGCGAGGACCTGATCGCCCTGCTGCGCTCGGACGAGGCCGAGGAGATCGGCCGCGCCGTCGACCTGCACATCAGCCGGCTGCGTCGCAAGATCCAGGACCAGACCGACCAGGAGCTGATCCGCACCTATCGCGGCGTCGGCTACATGTTCGACGCCCGGGCGGTGGGCGAATGATCGTCCCGGGTCTTCACAAGCGGATCAGCGCGCCGCTCTGGGTGCAGATCCTGGCCGTCGTGATCGGCGCCCTGGCCGCCGCCCAGCTGGTGACGCTGGCGCTGACCGTTTTCTTCCCGCCGGCCCCGCCGCAGCAGTACAGCCTGTCCGATATCAGCGCGGCCCTGCGCGGCGGAGGGGTGTCGGATGACCGCGCCAAGCCTCTGGTGCTGAGCTTCGAGACGGTCGCGCCCAGCCTGCAGAGCCCAGGCTGGCTGGTCTCGCCGCCCGCCACCCGCGACCTGGCCAAGCTGGTCGGCGTGCCTGAGACGGACGTGCGGCTGCTGTTCTACATCCCGCCGCCCCTGGCTGGCGCGCCGGTTCCGCCGCCGCCCGGACACGAAGCCGCCTATCGTCCGCCGATGTCGGGCGTCGTCCAGGTCGGACAGGCCGGCGGCGCGGGCGGTTCCGGTCCGGGACCGGGCGGCCCGGGCGGTGGTCCGTGGGGCGGAGGCGGCATGCCGGGCGGTCCGATGGGACCCGGCGGCCAGCGCCCGCCGATGACGGGCGGCGGTCAGGCGCCGGTAGTCATGGCCCCGCCGGCCGGTGGGCGTTTTCCGCAGAACAGTTCGTCGCCGATGAGTGGTCGGCCCTCCGGCCAGTCGTCGCGCCCCTACGGCGGCGCGGCCTCGGCCTCTGCCCCGGGCTCGTTCGGGCATCCCGGCGATCGCGGGGCGGCGTCCGACATCGGCGCGCCCGGCGCACAAGCCTCGCCTGGCGGAAACACGGGCTTTGGTTCGCCGCGCGGCATGATCATTCGCACGCCGGTCGATGCGGCTGTGTTCTCGCGCCGGTTCGAGGCGACCACCTCCGCGACGGTCAGCGCGCCCGTCGTGACGGCTCCGCCCCCCGTCGACGTTCAGCCGCCGGCCCGCGCGCCGGTGCGCGAGAAGGCCACCGTCGCCACGCCCGCGCCGATCGAGCTTGCTCGCCCCGCCGCGCCCGAGCATCTGGCCACCCTGCCGAAGCCGCAGGCCCACGCCGCCGCCCAAGCCGCGCCGATCGTCGATCGGCCCCTGTCGCCGCCGGCTCAGGCGTCCGGTTTCAATTTTGGCCGCGCCCCGTATGTCGAAGGCGAGTTCGTCGCCGCCATGCGCATGGACGACGGGCGCTGGGCCACGGTGCGCCCGCGTCCCGAGGGCTTCCCCAACAGCTGGCAGCGCCGCGTGTTGCTGTGGTTTGGCCTGTCCCTGGCGCTGATCGCGCCGCTGGCGCTGTTCGTGGCCTGGCGACTGGCCGCGCCGCTGAAGGTGTTCGCTGAGTCGGCCGAGCGCCTGGGCCGCGAGCCGTCGGCCGACCTGCCGCCGCTGACCGGTCCGGCCGAGTTCGGCAAGGCCGCCGACGCCTTCAACGTCATGCAGCAGCGGGTGAAGCGCTATGTCGAGGACCGCACCGGCATGATCCGGGCGATCTCGCACGACCTGCGTACGCCCCTGACCCGCATGCGCTTCAAGCTGGAGCGCGCGTCGCCGGCCCTGCGCTCGGCGATCAGCCGCGACATGGACCAGATGGAAGAGATGATTTCCTCGGTCCTGGGCTTCCTGCGTGACGAAACCCAAGGCGCGCCGCGCCAGGTGGTCGACCTGCGCTCGCTGCTGGAAGTGGTGGTCGACGACGCCGTCACGCCGGTCAGCCTGGAGTCCGGCCCGGCCGTGCTGGCCGAGATCGACGTGATCGGCGTGCAGCGCGTGGTCGAGAACCTGATCGACAACGCCATCAAGTACGGCCAGCGCGCCCGCGTGCGTCTGGGCGTGCTGGAGGACGAAGCTTTCATCGAAGTGGCCGACGAGGGCCCGGGCCTGTCGCCCGACGACCTGGAGCGCGTGTTCCAACCCTTCTACCGCAGCGCCGGCGCCAAGGCGTCGGGCAAGTCGGGCGTGGGCCTGGGGTTGTCGGTGTCGCGCGCCACGATCCGGGCGCATGGCGGGGACCTGCGTCTGCGGTCGGGCGAGGGCGGGCTGGTGGCGGAGATCCGGTTGCCGTGCGCGCGGGCGGTGCGGGCGGCGGCGTAGGGGGGAGATTCTGGCGCTCTGAAATCCTACAGAGATTCCAAGCTTCAAATCCGTGTCATCCCGGAAGCCTCGAAGAGGCTATCCGGGACCCAGGGGCCAAGCGCAATGACGCGGCCCCTGGGTCCCGGCTCTACAGTCCGCTACGCGGCCCTCCGGCCGGGATGACACGAGAAATGTTCGTATTGAGGGTGGGTCCCAGGACCGGACAGCTATAGCGAACGCCGATCCCTCACTCGTCCGCGAAGCGCTCCACCGGCGCCGTGAACAGATACCCCGCATAGCGCACGGTGCGGATCAGGTGATCCCCGCCACGGCCCCGCGCCAGCTTGGCGCGCAGGCGGCTCATGGCCACGTTCAGTTGCAGGTCGCCGGCGCGGGCGTCGCCGTTCTTGACGCCGGGGATCAGGTCCGAGCGAGCGATCACTTCCTGCGGCTTGGACAGCAGGGTGCGCAGGACGGTGAACTCCACCGACGACAGGTCGACGCTGTGGCCCTGCGGGTCGAAAAGCTGGTGGGTGGCGGCGATCAGGCGCCAGCCTTCGAAGCGATAGTTGCGGGTCAGGTCGCGGTCGACGGACTGGCGCGTGGCCTCCTGGCGGCGGCGCAGCACCGAGCGCACCCGGGCCAGCAACTCGCGCGAGCGATAGGGCTTGGCCACATAGTCATCGGCGCCGATCTCCAGCCCGACGACGATGTCGGTCTCGTCGGCGATGGCGCTGACCACGATGACGCCCGGCGCGGGGCTGCGGCTGCGCAGGCGTCCGCAGATCTGCAGGCCCGTCTCGCCCGGCTGCATCAGGTCCATCAACACCGCGTCGACCTGGGTCCGGCCCAGCAGCCGATCCATCTGGCTGACGGACGACGCCTCGAAGACCTCGTATTCGTGACGCGCCAGCAGATCGCTGAGTTGCGCGCGAGCCTCGATATCTGAATCGAGAAGAAGAATCCTTTGGCGCACTATCTGCTCACTCATTTCCGGAACAGGTTCCGGAGTAGCGAACGGGAGTGGCGAAATTATCAGGGCTTTGTATTGCTAAAACAGTGATTGTGACGTGATTGTGGCAAATGTGCGCTGACTGACACGCGTGTCAGAACATGGCCCGGCCCGCGAAGCGCACATAGTAACGGGTCTGCTTCTTGGCCGCCTCGGCGCCGCCCTCCAGCGACAGGTACGACAGGGCGGACCCAACCCGGATCGCAAAGCCCAGCGTGGCCGCGCCCTGCTTGTCGGCGACCGAGGTCAGGGTGAAGGCCTCGCCGCCCCGGAAGCTGGCGACCGTGTCGCCGATGTCGCCGGCCAGGGTCTGGCGATAGCCGACCCGGATCTCGGGTCGCCACCAGACCGCCTCGCCGAACTGGGCGCCGAACACGACGCCGAGGTCGCCGCTGAGATTGCTGAATTGACGTGAATTGACCGTCAGGTCGAAGCCGTCGCCTCCGCCGGTCTCCACCTGCTTGCCCTCGGCGAAATAGAGGTAGTCGAGACGCGCCTCGGGCCGGACGAAGTAGCGGCCCAACTGCTGCTCGTAGGCCAGGCCCGCGAAGGCGTTCAGCGTCGCGCCGTTCCAGCGGGCGGTGCTGGTGGCCGAGGCGTCGGCCTTGCCGTCGCCGTCGACGTCCTCGCTGTAGAAGCTGCGATGGCCGGTCAGCCAGCCATAGCCGGCCCCGCCGCCGAGGTTGAAGCGCCAGCCGCCGACCGCGCGCCGCCAATAGACGCCCGCCTGGACCAGGGTGTTGGCCGTGTGCTCGCCGGCCTTGGCGTCGGTGTCGTGCTCCTCGACGCTGACCAGGGCCAGGGTGACGCCCAGCGCCCCGCCGGCGTCGCCCATCGCCTCGTAGCCGGCCACGAAGCCGACGGCCTGGGTGTCAGAGCCCTGGTCCGAGTCGTCCTTGCGCCGCACCAGGCTATTGATCTGCTGGGCCCAGACGCTGTCAGGTCCATAGCGGTCGCCGAGGTCAGGGCGCACCGCCGTGGCCGCCGAGATCTGCTGGTTCACCGCCTGCAGGGCCGAGAACATGCCCAGGCCCTGGCTGGGCAGCATCTGGTTGTAGAGGTTGTAGAAGCCGTCGCGGGTGTCCTGCTTGAGGAAGGCGTCGGCGATGCTGCCGTTCTTGGAGAGGGCGGCGAACACCGCGTCATAGGCCGAGGCCTGGTTGGCGGTCATGCCCGCCTCGCTGGCCGTGCGGCGGCGCACGTCGATGTCGATGCTGTTTCCCGATTGATAGGCCTTGGCGACATAGAGGTAGGGCGCATCGCCCAGCAGGTCCTGGCTGATGTCGCCGGCCGTCAGGGTCCCGGCCTTGATCACCTCGAACGTGCTGGCCTTGGTCAGCAGGTTGTTGAAGACGAGGCCCAGATTGGCGCCGGTCTCGATCGTGGCGGTGTCGGCCAGGATCCGCGTGGCCGTGCCGGCGGCCGGATCGACGCTGAAGATCAGCTTGCTCTTGGCGCCCAGCGACAGGCTGGTGACCTTCAAGTCGCCGGTATTGGTCAGGCCCAGCGTGCCGTCGCCGATGGTGATGTCCAGACGCCCGTCGCTGTCGCTGAGCTTGGTCAGCACATAGCCGCCGCCGTCGATGATCAGCTTGTCGGCCCCGTCGCCGAACGAGATGTCGCCGATCACCGTGCCGTTCAGCACCTTCAGCGTGTCGTCGCCCGAGCCGAACAGGATCTTGCCGACGATGGCCGGCTCGTCGGCGTCGTCGACCCCGTCGCCGTCCGCATCCGGATCGGCCACGCCGTCGTCCCCGTCATCGCCGTCATTGACGCCGGTCTGGATGATGGTGACGCCGGTCTTGTTCTTGGACACGTCGATGGCGATCGCCTTGCCGGTCACCACCTCATTCGAGGCGTCGGTGTCGGCGTCGTCGGTGTCGTATTCGTCGTCGGTGGCGACGACATAGGCGCCGATCGTCTTGGTGTTGTTGATCGTGGTCAGGGTCCCCGACTTGTCGAGGATGGCGTAGGACGTACCCTTCTCGCCCGAGACCGTGGCCGAGATGACGCTGTCGTTGTTCAGGGTGCGGACGGTCGCGCCTTCTTCGATCACCAGGGCGCGGGCCGAGAAGTCGCCTTCCGAGATGGTCGTGCTGCTGATCGTGCCCGAATTCCAGATCGTATCGGCCACCGCGCCCGACATCAGGTGCAGGGCGGTGGTCTGGGCCTCGTAGGCGGAGGAGGTGACCGAGCCGCTGATCCGGATCCCGCCGGTGATCAGCGCCTGGTAGCCGGCGTCGCCGCCGATCTGTACGCCCGTGGTCTCGATCCCGTCATAGACGCTGGCGGCGCTGACCGTGCCGCGGATGATCAGGCCATAGGCGTCGTCGCCCGTCCCGACCGCGCCGATCGTGATGTCGCCGGTGTTCGAGCCGATCTTCAGCGCCGGCGCGCCGCCATAGACGGTGACCGAGGCCGTGCCTTCGGCGCTGTCGGTGACGCCGTCGCCGTCCTCGTCGTCGCTGGTGTCGTCGTTGGTGTCCGTGGGCGGCGTATCCAGCAGGACCCCGCCGGTGACGCTGGCGGCGATGTTCACGCCGCCGCCGCCCTCCAGCATGTCGTCGGCGTCCAGCTTGGCGCGGTCGTCGGGGTCGGTGTAGCGGGTGGTGACGCGATAGCCGGTCGAATAGACCGAGCCCTGCACCACGAAGGCGCCGTCGATCGGCGCGTCGACGGCCACGCCCACCGAGCCGGCGCCGAGGACGGTGGTCGAGCCTTCGATCCGGACATTGCCGGTGACGGGCGCGGCGATGTGGACGCCATAGCCGCGATCGCCCGTGACGCTGATCGTACCGGAGTGTTCCAGATTACCGACCAGCGGCGCCTCGACGCTGATCCCGGCCGAGTCCATGCCCTCGATGGTGATAGTGCCGGTGTTGGTGATCGCCCCGGCGAAGGCGTCGGTCCCGGTGACCCGGATCCCATAGCGGCGATAGCCCTTGGCGAAGAGGCCGTCATAGTCGCCGTCGTCGTCGCTATCGACGTAGGTGTAGTCCTCGTTGAGCGTGATCGTCCCGGCGTTGGTCAGGGCGCCCGTATGGCCGCCCAGGACCAGGACGCCGACCGAGTCGTCGACGCCGGTGCTGGAAAGGCCGCCGTTCATCGTGACGGTGTTGTCGCTGTTCAGCGTGACCATCGGTCCGGCGGCGCTGAGCGTGATGACGCCGTCGCTGGTCACGGTGATGTCGTCGGCCGTCCCGCCGTTGGGGGTGGCCGTGGTGATCGCGGTGGTGCGCGAACTGCTGGTGACCTCGACTTCCGCGAGGGCGTCGCCGGCATAGAAGAACATGGGGGCGACGGCGGCCGTGGCGACGAGGAGCTTGCGCGGCATGGAGGACCTTCGGATGCGTGGTCCTCTTCCCTAGACACCCGGCTTGGCCAGGGCGTGTCGCTGCTATTTCCCTGTGAACTCCGGCGGTTATCGCCCGCAGCCTTCAGCGCGGAACGATGGCGTCCGATTACCGCAGATACTGCATCAGGCTGACCGACGAGAGCGTGCTGATGGTCGAGTACAGCGCCTCCAGCTGGGTCTGGTAGTTGGTGACCAGCACGGCGGCCTGGGCCAGGTCGGCGCCTTTCAGCTGGGTGGTCAGGTCGCCCAGCGTGTCGATCTTGGTCCCGTTGCGGCTGACCAGGCTGGAGAGCTGGCTGGCCTGGACGCCCAGGGCTTCCTGGCTGGAGCCGATGTCGGTGACGGCCGAGCCGACCAGGTCGAAGGCCGAGGACAGCGTCGCGCTGTCGCTGGGATTGGCGATGATCGACGACAGCGCCCGCGCCAGCTCCTCGAAGCCCGAGGATTGGGCGGTGACCGACAGTTGGACCTTGGCGCCATCCACGCTGGTGAAGCTCCGGTTGGTGTCCGCGCCCTGGTAGTAGCCGGTGTTCCCGGCCGTGGTCGGGTCGTAGCTGGCGCTGGAAAAGTCGACCGGCGCCTGGTCGGTCGCCTCGCCGCCGAACAGGTAGACGCCGCCGACCTGGCTGTTCAGTTGGGTCTGAAGGTCGTCCAGCCAGCCTTGGGCATAGGTGGCCAGGCTGCTGGAATCCAGGTTCGCGCCGCTGATCTGGGCGGCCAGCTGCGACTTGATGGTCGAGGCCAGGTCGGCGATGTCGCCGACCGTCGAATAGGCCGACTGGACGTAGTTGGACGCGACATTGGCGGCGGTGTTGTCGGCGGTCAGCCGCGCCGACTGGCTGGACAGTCGCAGCAGCGATGAAGCGTCCCCGCCCAGGCCGCCGAACGTGGTGGACTTCAGCCCGGTCGACTCCTGGTTCTGCTGGTCGGCCATCTTGGCCTGGGTGCGCAGGCTGGCGCTGATCAGGGCCGTGGTGTGGGCGAACGAGCCGATGCGAGAGATCATGGGCGCGCCTTCAATTGAGCATGCTGACCAGGGTGTCGAAGAGGTCGCGGACCATCGACACCAGCTGGGCGTTGGCCTGGTAGGCCTGCTGATAGGTCTGGAGCTGGGCCATCTCCTCGTCGAGATTGACCGCGGTCAGGTTCGACAGCCGCGAGGTCGCCGCGTCGTAGGTGCTGCTGGACGTCTGGGCCTGGGTCGAGGCGTTGGAGACTAGGGTGGCGGCCGACGAGACGAAGCCGGCGGCGTAGTTCAGCAGGCTGGACTTGCCGCTGGAGAAGGGGGTGTCGCTGGACAGGGCCTTGGAGATCTTGTCCGCCGTCGCCGATGAGCCCGCGGCGATGGCGACGGTCCCGACGCTCAAGATGCCCGTGGTGCTCAGCGCCGCCGTCGCCAGGCTGGAGGGATCGGCGGTCAGCTTCGAGGAGACGGCGATGGTGCTGGCCGAGGTCCCCGAGAAGACGTCGTTGAAGCCGAAATAGTCCGAGACGCCCTGGCCCGAGACGGAAGCGTCGATGTCGCCCAGCGCCACGCCGTTCGAGGACGAACTGGCGGCGATCACCAGCTTGCCGTCGCTGATCGAGGCGTTGACGCCGTCGATCGTGTTGAGGTCGGCGACCAGGTCGTTGATTGTCGAATAGCCGGAAAGGTCGAGGTCCTTAGTCGAGACGACCGCGCCGCTGGTATCCGTCACCGCCACGCGCAGCGACCCGCTGGCGCTGAAGGCGTCCGAGCCTGAGACCGCGCTCGCGCTGGTCAGGGTGTTGGCGGCAGGGCTGCTGGAGCCGCTGTTGGCGGCGGTGTTGACCTGGTCGATCAGGCTGGACGCCAGCTGGTCCAGCGAGGTCTGCTGGCCGGGCAGGGTGGTGTCGCGCAGGCTGATCAGGCCGCCCAGCTTGCCGGTGGTGATCGAGGGGGTGATGTCCTGGCCGTTGACCGTGATCCCGGAGATGGAGCCCGGATAGGTGGCGTCGGCAGACAGGGTGCTGGAGGCGCTGTACGACAGGGTCGCGGCCGAGGTGCCCAAGAGCTGCTGGCCGCCGGTCGTGTAGACCATCACCCGGTTGTCGGAGGTCGTGTAGGTCGTCACGCCGATCAGGGAGGACAGGGTGGTCACGGCGGCCGCGCGCTGGTCTTCCAGGTCGCTGGTGTCGCCGCCCGAGGCCGCGGTGCTGACGATCTTGTCGTTCAGCGATTGTAGGCTCTTCAGCGTGTCATTGACCGTGCCGACCGTGTCGGAGATCTCGGTGTTGGCCTGGCTGCGCAGGGATTGGATGTCGCTGGACAGCGAGGTGAGGGACGAGGCCAGGCTGGACGCCGCCGACACCGCCGAGGCCTTGGTCGAGGCCGTGCTGGACGAGGCCAGGTTGGTCAGCGCCGTCTGGAAGGCGGTCAGCAGGCTGGAGACGTCGTCCCCGCCGTCCACCGAGCCCAGGCTGGAATCATAGGACTGCAGGTAGGTGTCGATGACCGCGTCGCGCCCGTTGGCGGCGGCGGTCTTGTCGACGGTCTTGGAGAGATAGGCGTCGGCCGCGCGGGTCACCGTCGCCGACGACACCGTGTTCGTGGCGGTGGTCGCCGTCGTCGAGACGGTCTTGCGGCTGTAGCCGGCCTGGTCGGCGTTGGCGACATTGGTCTGGGCGACCGCCATCTGATACTGCGCGGTCGACAAGCCAGAGCTTGCCGCGGTCAGGATGGAGGTCAGGGACATGGCCTAGCGTCCCCGCCGAGGGCCGCCGTAGCCATCGACCGCCTTCAGCCCGCGATGGACGGCGTTCAGCCGCGACTTGTGCTCGGTCATGTCGGCCTGGAGCCGGCTCATGCGGCCGTCCAGCGCGCGGCGGACGTCGTCCAGGTTGGACATCATCAGCAGGCGCGCGTCGCCCGACAGGCCGTCCAACTGCTGAGCCACGGCGCGGGCCAGGACGATCGCGTCGGCGACCGTCTCGACCACCGGGGTCTGGCCCTGGCCCAGGCGCGAGGCCTCGGCCTTGCCGGAGAGTTCCTCGAACGTCTCCATGGTCAGCGCATCGCCTGGGTCAGGGTGTCGAACATCTTGCTGGCGGTGCTGACCACCTGCGACGCGGCCGAATAGGCCTGCTGGGCGATGATCATCTTGTTGAATTCGCTGGAGATGTCGGTCGTGGAGCCCTCCAGCGCGCTGGCCACCAGCGAGCCGGCCCCGCCGTCGCCGGGCAGGTTCAGGTGCACCTGGCCCGCGGCGTTGTTCTCGTCATAGGTCGTGCCCGACACCAGGGTCAGGCCGTTCGGGTTGCTGAAGGTCGCGATCGGAATCTGGTAGATCGCCCGGCTGATGCCGTTGTCGAAATTGGCGGTGACCAGGCCGGTGGAGTCGATGCTGATCCCCGACAGCTCGCCATACAGCGCGCCGTCCTGGGTGGTGGAGACGTTGGTCAGGCCCAGGGTCGAGGTGGTCGAGGCGTACTGGGTGACCCCCGACGTGCCGCCGATGTCGCCGATGTCGAGATTGATGGTGCTGTCGGCCGCGCCGCTATTGAAGCCGCTGACCGAGAAGTCGAGGTCGGGCGACACCGAACCCAGCGAGCCGTCGGTGTTGAAGGTGACCGTATAGGGGCCGCCGCTGATCGTGCCCGACTGGGTGGTCCCGTCCGAGGTCAGGACCGGATCCGACAGGCTCAGCGACCAGGTGTTGTCGGCGGTCTTGCTCCAGGTCTGGCCGATCGTGTGGCTGACGCCCAGCGAGTCGATCATCTGCATGCTGGTCGTGTAGGACGCGCCGGTGGCCGCATCGGCCGGCAGGTTGGCGCTCATGTCGATCTTGGTGGTGGCCTTGGCCGTGCCGCCGATCGAGCCGAGATTGATCGCCGACAGCCCGGTCAGGTCGTTGGTGTTCGAGGCCAGGACGTTGCCGTCCGAGTCCGTCGACCAGCCCATCAGGTACTTGCCCTCGGTATTGACCAGATAGCCGTCGGCGTTTTTCTCGAAGCTGCCGTTGCGGGTGTAGAGGTCCTCGGACGCCGCGCCCTTCGGGTCGCCGGTCACCACGAAGAAGCCCGAGTCCTGGATGGCCACGTTGGTGGCGACGCTGGTTGAGGCGATCGTGCCCTGGACGCTGAGGCCCTGGCTGGACTTGGCGGTGACGGCGCTGCTGGACGTGGCCGAGCCCGAGCCGCTGACCAGGGTCTGGAAATAGACGTCCGTGGTCTTGTAGGCGGTGGTCGACGAGTTGGCGATGTTCTCGGAGATGGCCGAGAGCGCGCGGCTCTGGGCGGTCAGGCCCGAGACGGCGGTGGAAAGGGCGGACGAAAGGCTCATCGGTCCGTCCCTCAGCTCTGCTGTTGCTGGGAGACGAGCAGGGAGACCTGCGTCAGCACGTTCGACATCGTGTCCGACAGCGTCGACAGCGTGCTGTTGGTGTCGATCTGCTGTTCCAGCTGGGAATAGGTCGCCAGCTGGCTGGTGAACTCGGACGGATCGCTGGGATCCAGCGGGTTCTGGTTGGTCAGCTGGGTCATCAGCAGCTTCAGGAAGTCGGTCGTGCCCAGCTTCAGGCCGCTGGACGACGAAGAGGTCGACGTCGTCGCGCTGGTCGTCGTCGTCGCCGCGCTGTTCGCGGAGGTGATGGCGGTCATCGGATACCTCGGGGTTCGAGAGGCGAGACGCCCTGCGGCGCCGATGACCTGTTGAACGGAGGCTCCCCGACCGATGGGGCGCAAAAAATTTGGGGGGAGGCGGAAGAAAAAAGACCGCCCCATCCGCGAGGGGCGTCTCGTTCAAATCCGTGAAGCTCGTCCGCGAAGAACCGCGGGGGCGCTTTCCGGTCGGGACTTCCCCCGGTCGGCTTCCGAAGAGAAGCGGATTAGAAGATGCCTGTTATCTCGACCAACACGGCGGCCAACACTGCCCTGCGCTATCTGAACAACAACTCAGCGGCGCAGAGCGAATCCCTGGCCAAGCTGTCGAGCGGCTCGCGGATCGTCAGCGCGAAGGACGACGCCTCCGGCCTCGCCATCGCGACGTCCATGAACGCCGACATCACCGTGCTGAACCAAGCCGCCACCAACGTCACCAGCGGTACTTCGGTGCTGAACACGGCCGATGGCGCTCTGTCCAACATCGCCGATATCCTGCAACGCATGAACTCCCTGACGGCCCAGGCCCAGTCGGGGAGCTCCAGCACCGACGATCTCAGCTACATCGACGCTGAGTATCAGCAGCTGGGCGGGGAAATCGACGACATCTCCAAGACCACGAACTTCAACGGCGTGGCCTTGCTGGATGGCAGCAGCGACTATTCGTCCGGCGTGAACTTCCTGGTCGGCACCTCCAGCGCCGACACCATCACGGTGCAGCTGGACGGGGCCACGACCACGGATCTCGGCATCAACGGCACCTCGATCACCGACGCGACCTCGGCGGCGTCGAACATGGACCTCATCAAGACGGCGATCTCGTCGGTGTCGAAGATGCGGGCCAATGTCGGCGCCACCCTGTCGCGCTTCGATTTCCGGGGCGACGTGATCAGCACCTCGCTGGAGAACCTGCAGTCGGCGAAGTCTTCGATTTCGGACGTCGACATCGCGACCGAGCAGACCAACTTCACCAACTATCAGACGCTGACCAGCGCCGCGATTTCGGCCCTCTCTCAGGCCAACTCGATGAGCCAGTCGCTTCTGAAGCTGATGCAGTAGTCGGCTCGACATCTGGCGGGAGGGCCTGATCGTCCTCCCGCCGCTTTTCCGGCGAACCCATGACCACCACCAGCACCGTCGCGACCAACGGGTCGTCCACCTATCTCAGCGGCGCCGTCTCGGGCATCGACACCGACTCGCTGGTCACGGCGGCGGTGGCGCAGAAGACGGCGCGCGCCGATACGCTGGACGCCAAGGTCACCGCCAACACCAAGAAGATCAGCAGCTACCAGAACCTGCAGACGCTGCTGAACGCGGTGACCAGCTCGATGTCGACGCTGAAGTCGGTGGCCTATACCAGCCTGGCCGGGGCCAGCGGCAACGCCTTCGACGAGAAGGAAGCCTATCTCACCGCCTCCGACGGCTCGACGGCGACCAACGTGCTGGCCGTCAGCGCCGACGACACCGCTACCGCCGCTTCCTACACGGTCACCGTCAGTCAGTTGGCCAAGGCGATGAAGGTCGCGTCCAGCTCGCAGGACGACGCGACGGCGCTGGGCGCCAGCGGCGACATGACGATCGGGGTCGAGGGCGGAACGACCGCGACGATCGCGGTCACCTCCGACATGACGATGTCGGACCTGGCCACCGCCATCAACGCCCAGAGCAGCACGACCGGCGTCAACGCCACCCTGCTGAAGGCCACCGACGGCGACTACCGCCTGGTGCTGTCGGCCTCCGACACCGACAAGGACATCCAGATCACCGACGCCAGCGGCGCGGCCCAGACCATCGGCCTGACGGATTCCGACGGCGCCTTCTCCAACGTGCTGCAGGCGGCCCAGCCGGCCATCGCCACGATCGACGGGGTGCAGGTCACCAGTTCCAGTAACCAGCTGACCGACACCATTCCGGGCCTGTCGATCTCGTTGCAGCAGGTCACGACCTCGGGGACCAGCATCACGCTGGACATCGAGCCGAACTATTCGGACATCAAGACGGCGGTCACCGGCTTCGTTACCGCCTACAACAACCTGCGCACCTTCGTGGACACCAACTCCACCGTGGCCTCGGACGGCACCGTGTCGGACGACGCGGTGCTGTTCGCCGACTCCCTGCTGCGCGGCGTGACCAAGCAGCTGTCCGACGTGCTGGGCAAGACCGTCGCCTCGGGCGACAGCGGGACCAACCTGCTGGCCTCGTTGGGCGTGACGCTGAACTCCAGCAATCAGCTGGAACTCTCCGACGAGGACACGCTGGACAACCTGCTGCTCGAGAACATGGACAGCGTCCGCGACTTCTTCGAGAGCAGCTTCACCACCAGCAACAGCGCCCTGAAGCTGCTGAAGAACAGCTCCACCGCCTCGCTCGACTTCACCATGGACGTCAACGTGACCGACGGCGCGATCAGCGACGTGACGGTCAACGGCCAGAGCGGGCTCTTTACGGTGTCGGGCAGCCGCATCGTCGGGGCCACGGGCACGATCTACGAGGGGCTGTCCTTCGCCCTGGTCGCCAGCCAGAGCACCTCGATCGACGTCAGCATCAAGCAGGGGTTCGCCGACCTGGTGACCAACACCCTGAACGCTTACGCCGACACCACCAGCGGCTCGATCCAGCAGGAGATCGAGAGCCTGAACACCACCGACAGCGACCTCTCGGACAAGTCGAAGACCATCCGGTCCGACGCCGAAACCTACCGCACCAAGCTGATCCAGAAATACTCGAACATGGAGCAGGAGCTGTACGCCGCTCAGGTGCTGCAACAACAGATCAAGGCCATCCTAGGGAACACAAGCGATGACAGCAACTAACGCCCAGGCTCTGCAAGCCTATCGGGCTTCTCGGCAGCTCAACCAAAATCCTCGCGACGTGCTGACGGCCGTCCACGAGGAACTTTATCGCGCCGTCGCCTCGGCAAGATATGCCCATGAGCAAAAAAAGCTCGATGAAATGTGCGCCAACGTCATCCGGGCCGTTCGGATACTTACCGTGCTTGTTACGACCCTGAATTTTTCCGCAGTCGGACGAGACGGCGCGGCGCTACAGAACTTCTATCAAAGATTGCTTAACCTTATGAATGGTCGCGATCGTGCGAAGAATACATCCGAAGCGTATCAATCGGCTCTCGAATTGCTACGCCCGCTATGTCAAGAATTTCGAAAACAGACTCAAGACTAGAATTCGATATATATCGACAGATATAAAATGACTTCACTTATTTTCATTCGTAACCGGCACGGCGTTTGCTTGGTGATGTCCGAACAAAAATTCGGATCGACCCATGTCAAATCTGATTTCGAGCGATCATCGTTCCGCCGGCCGCGACGCCCTGGCGCTGCTGGCGGACGAGGCCCTGTTCGAGGCGTCGCGGGACGGCGATGAGCAGGCGTTCCGCGTCCTCGTCGACCGTCACGCGCGGATCGTCCGGCGGCTGGCGCTCAACATCCTGGCCGACGCGCACGAGGCCGAGGACGTGGCGCAGGAGACCTTCGTCGCCGCCTGGCGAGCGCGGGAAAGCTGGTCGCCGGACGCGCGCTTCACCACGTGGCTGCACCGGATCGCGGTCAACAAGGCCATCGACCGCTATCGGGCCCGCCGCGCCACGCCGGAGTCGCATGAGGTCATCACCCGCCTGGCCGAGGCCGCGCCCGCCGCCGCGCCGTCACCCGACCAGCATCAGGCGCTGGAACTGCGCGAAAGCGCCAAGTCCCTGCGCGACTGCCTGGCCCGGCTGCCGGAAAGCCAGCGTCAGGCGCTGACAATGTTCTATTTCGAGGACCAGGACGTCGCTAGAATAGCGCGCGTCCTGGACACCACCGAACAGGCCGTGCGTTCGCTCCTCAAGCGGGGCAAGCAGACGCTGCGGACCCTCATCCAAAGGCAGAAGAGCCTCCGTGGTCATGGATCTTTCCGAGTTTCGCCAACGCCTCTCAGCGCTGGGTCCCGATCTTAGCGCCTGGCCCGACAGCGACGCGGCCGTGGCGCTGCTGGCGCAGTCCGACGAGGCCGTGGCCCTGCTGGCGGCCGCGAGCGCCGACGCGCCGCTGGATCCAGGCCTGACGGACGCCATCCTGGATGCGGCGCTGGGCGCGTCACCGGACAAGGGCGGGTGAGCCGCTAGGGTCGAGGCTCAATCGGCGCTTGAAATCGTCCTTGGATTTCAGAGCCCCAAATCCGTGTCATCCCGGAAGCTCGCAGAGGCTGTCCGGGACCCAGGGGCCAAGCCTGCTGCGGCGGCCCCTGGGTCCCGGCTCTGCGGCCCGCTGCGCGGTCCTCCGGCCGGGATGACACGCTGATGGGTTGCTTCTTCTTGGGGATGGACTCTAGCCGGCGAAGATCCTGGCCTTCGCGCCCTCCGGTGGAATGGGGACGCGCAGCGCTACGGCCTCCAAACCCGGAACCAAGTTGAAGATCCGCGCGTCCGGCCCTTCCACGCCTTCGCCCTCGACGATCACCCGGCCGCCGGTCTTGGCGATCTCGATACGCCCAGGCGCGGGACGCGACACGGCTTCGTCGCGGCGTGAAACCACGGGCAGGACCAGGCGCGCGGTGACGCCCGGCGGCAGACCGGTGACGCGGGCCTCGATCGCCAGGCCTTCGGGCGTCACCTCATAAGTCAGCACGTAGCGCGGCCCGCCGTCCGGCGCCTGACCGTCCGGCGTCAGCAGGCGACCGCCGGCCTTGGCGCGCACCTTGTCGGCGGTCCCCTCGACGACCAGCTCAGCGGAAAGGTCGTTGAGGCTGGTGACGTCCTCGCGGCCCACCAGTTCGATCCGCGCCGTCAGCGGCTGGTGCGAGGCGTCCTGCGGCGTCTGCTGGTTGGCGGTCTCGATGACCTTGTAGCGGGTCATGCTGGCGGCCAACACGGGCCCCAGCTTCGTGTGGTGCAGCAGCGAGATCGCCCCGCCGCTCGCATGGGTGCCGCCCGGCGGGCTGAGATAGTCGAACTCGTAGTCGGTGAAGGTCGCGCGCCACGGACCGACGGCGGCCAGGTGCGTACCGACCTCCGGGAAGCGCTTCAGGCCATAGGCCGTATCGCGGGGCAGGGCCGTCGGCGCGGGCGCAGTAGCCTTGGCCAGGTCGACCACCGTGGCCAGGGCCTTGGCGTGCGAGAAGGTGTGATGGATGCAGGGCGCATAGCCGTGAGCGCGATAGTGCGGGCCGCCGTACAGCAGGCCGTCGTGCGTGCAGGCCGCCATCAGGGCCAGGTTGCGGCGCGAGACCTCGGCGAAGCGCGGGTCGCGGTCGGCCAGCAGGCGATAGGCCGGATGACAGCCGTCGCTGGTGCGGCTGCCCCACCAGGTCCACTTGTAGTTCCGCGAGCCCCAGCTGTTGTCCCAGCCGCCGTCGGGCAGCATGAATTCCATGTGGGCCCGCAGGCTGGTCACCACCTTGTCCAACACCGCCTCGTCGGGGGCGCGAAGGCCGTAGAGCGCCAGGGCCGGCAGGGATTCCTCGACATTGTAGCCGAGGTCGACGGGGCGATGGCCCTTGGGTGTCAGGCGATCGCGTGGATGGCCCTCGCCATACAGCAGGCCGTTCTGGGTGAAGAATTCCAGGCTGGCGTGAGCCAGGCTCTTGGCGCGGTCCTCGTAGTCGTGACGACCCAGCGCCTCGGCGCTGAGCGAGAAGGCGTAGGACGCCGAGACCGGATAGTTGATGTTGCCGGTGTCGATCGTGATGAAGCCTTCCAGGAACCTGCAGGCGCTGGCCAGCCGGTCGCGCCAGGCCTGGCGGGTGGCCGTGTCCAGCAGGTCGCCGTGATGCAGCAAAGCCTCGGCCAGGGCGGCGGTGCGGAAGACGGTGATGCCCTTCCAGTCGCTGAGCGCGGCGTCATTGACCCAGCTGCCGTCGGCGCGGCTGACATGGGCCTCGCTCCAGGTGTGGACCGCGCGGGCGGCGTCGATATAGCGGGCCTGGCCGGTCGAGCGCGCCACGCGCAGCAGCGGATAGACCGCATCGCCGCAGCGGCCATGGACGATGCCGCAGGCCGGGCACAGCAGGCCGCCGTTCAGGCCCGGCGCGCGCAGGCCGCGCACCTGGTGGTCGAGTAGCGCGTCGCACCAGGTCTTCAGCAGCGAACCGTAGGGATCGGCGCTGACGGGCTTGGCCTTGGGAGCGGCGGCGGCCGGCGTGGCCAGCAGGCCGACGGCGGACAGCGCCAGGAGGTCGCGGCGATCGATCTGGGGCATGGCTTTACTCGGTCACGGGAGATCAGTTCGGCAGCGGCAGGGCGAACGCCAGCAGGCTGTCGCCGCCGCCCGGACTTGCCAAGTAGGAGCCGCCGGTGGCGACCACGGCGACGAACTGCCGGCCGTCCGCACCTTGGTAGCTCATCGGCGTGGCGTGGGCGGAATAGTCGAGCACCCAGGTCCAGACCTCGCGGCCGGTCTTCGTCTCGAAGGCGCGAAAGCGGTGGTCGTCTGTGCCGGCGATGAAGATCAGGCCGCCGGCCGTCACGATTGGGCCAGCGTTGCTGGGCCGGCCCGTCGCCTGCTTGCCGGCCGGGAAGGCATCGGTGACGCCCAGCACCGAGCGCCAGGCGACCTCGCCGGTGTTGACATTGACCGCGATGAGTTCGCCCCACGGGGGCTTCTGGCAGGGCGAGTGGGTCTCCTGGTCGCGGAAGCGCACGCCGTCGACCGAAAGCTCGCCGCCGTCGCCGACCAGCTGCTCGATATTGCCCATCTGGTTGACGTTGAAGACGTACAGCCCCTGCGTCGGGTCGAAGGCGCCGCCGCCCCATTCCGGCCCGCCGGCCGAGCCGGGGAAACGGATGATCGGCTTGTCCGCCCGAAGCGGCTCGTACACGGCCGCGCCGACCGCTCCAAACTTGTCGATCAGCGCCTGGCAGCGCGCGCGATGCTCGGGCGTGACATTCGCGAGGGCGTCCGGAGTGAAATCCATCCGGATCAGGGGACCCGGCTTTTCGGGGAACGGTTGGGTGGGCCAGGCCCGTTCGCCCGGCGCTGCCGACGGCGGCACAGGGCGTTCGGTCACCGGGTAGAGCGGCTCGCCGGTCTCGCGGTTCAGGATGAACAGCAGGGCGGTCTTGTTCATGGCCACCACGGCAGGGATCGCCTTGCCGTTCCGCATCACGGTCACCAGCGCCGGCGGCGTGCCCAGATCGTTGTCCCAGATGTCGTGGTGCGTGGTCTGGAAGTGCCACAGATACTCGCCCGTGCGCGCGTCTACGGCCACCAGGGCGTTGCCGAACAGGTTGGCCCCCTTGTGGTCGCCGCCGTAGCGGTCGGAGCTGGGCGCACCGAAGGCCAGGTAGGCGATCCCCCGCTCGGTATCGACCGTCGGCATGTTCCACATGTTGACGCCGGAGCGCTGCCTCCAGCTGTCGCCCTCCCAGGTGTCCTGGAACCGCTCGCCCTCGCGCGGGACCGAGTGGAAGGTCCAGACCAGCTTGCCGGTGATCACGTCCCAGGCGCGGGCGTCGCCGGCGGGACCCTTGCCGGGGAACTCCTGCAGCTTGCTGCCCAGGATGGCCAGGTTCTTGTAGAGGATCGGCGGCGCCGAGTAGCTGTAAAGGCCGGGATGGCCGTTCATGATCTCCGGCGTCTTGGTCTCGACCACGCCGTTCGCGCCGAAGTCGGGAATGAAGGCGCCGGTGCGGGCGTCCAGGGCGATCAGCCGTCCGCGCGCGGTCGAGACGAGGACGCGCGGGCCATGGGTCTCGTCGCCGGGCCAGTAGCCGACGCCGCGCTGGGCGGCCTGGTCGCGGTCAGGCAGTTCGCGGACCCACAGCTCCTTGCCGGTCGTCGGGTCCAGGGCGACGACGCGGTGATAGGGCGTGCCCAGATACATCCGGCCATCGGCGACCAACGGCGTTGTCGTCGAGAACGGCTTGTAGCCCTCGCCCGAGGCGCCGGGCGCGGGATCCATGTGATAGGTCCAGGCGACCTTCAGCTTGTCGACATTGGCCGGTGTAATCTGGTCCAGGGGCGAAAAGCGCAGGCCGCCCGCGTCGTGGCCATAGGTTGGCCAGTCCTGCGGCTTGGGTTGTTCGGCGGCCTGGGCTGCGGTGGCCAGGCCCAGCAGCAGGGCGCCCAGCAGCAGGGATCTCATCGCCGCACCGGCAGGAAGTAGAGGCCGCCGGGCGTGTCGATCTTCGCTTCATGGCCGGTGAAGGTGAGCCCGCCGGTCTTGGGATCGATCCGGAAGACCGTCAGGTTGCCGCCGTCCTCGTTGGCGCTGATCAGGAAGCGGCCGGTCGGGTCGATGCGCAGGTTGCGTGGCGTACGCCCGCCCGCCGGGATGTTGGCCGTCAGGGTCAGACGCCCGTCCTTGGGATCGATGTCGAAGACGGCCAGGGTGTCGTGGCCGCGATTGCCGACATAGAGGTGGCGACCGTCCGGCGTGATGATGATCTCGGCGGTCTTGTTGGCGACGGTCGTCCCCGGCGGCAGGGTCGAGACCGTCTGGATCTCCTTCAATGTCCCGCCGTCCACCGCGAAGACGCTGACCTCGCCGTCGGTCTCGTGATTGACGTAGAGGCGGCGGCCGTCCGGCGACAGCTGCAGACGGCGCGGTCCCGACTTGGCGTGGACGGCGACGAAGGGCGTGGCGGCCGGGGCGATGGTCCCGCGCGCCGGATCGACGTCGTAGCTGTAGACCCGGTCCAGCCCCAGCTCGGCGACGAACATGTGGCGGCCGTCCTGGGTGAAGATGACGCCGTGGGCGTGCGGCGCGCCGTCCGGCTTGACGTGCTGGTCGACGTAGAAGGCCTCCGACAGCTTGCCGTCCGGCAGCACGTGGAAGGCGGCGAGGTTGCCGGTCGTGTAGGTGACCGTGATGGCCAGGCGGCCGTTCGGGCTGAGCACGACTTGATTGGGCTTGTCGCCCTGCGAAGCGACGCGATTCAGCAGGGTCAGGGCGCCGGTGCGCGGGGCGATGCGGAAGGCGCTGACGCCGCCGGGGCTCTGCCAGTTCACCGCGTAGAGCGTCTTGCCGTCCTGCGCGATCCACAGATGCGCCGGCTCGGGCGTGGCGGCGACCAGGCCCAGCGGCGTCAGGGCGCCGGAGGCCTCGTCGAGGCGGAAGGCGTAGATCCCCTTCGACGTCTTGTCCGTATAGCTGCCGGCGTAGAGCAGGGCCGAGGCGGCGCTGGCCGAGGTGGCGAGGCTCAGGGCCAGAAAACCGGCGGCGGCGAGGATGGACTTGCGGGTCATGCTGCTACTCCGCTGACAGGGCGTACTTTTCGCGGACGAGGACCAGGTAGGCGCCGACGCCCAGGGCGATGAACACGGCGACGGCCTTGATCGGCGCGTCGTAGCTGTGGGTGGCGTCGACCAGCCAGCCGGTCAGGATCGGGGCGACGATGCCCGCGACGCTGGCGGCGGCGTTCTGCACCCCGACGATCCGGCCGATCGACGAGCCGGGGATCAGGGTCTGGGTCAGGGCCCAGTAGTTGGCGGTGGCCAAGCCTAAGCCGCTCAGCGACAGCACCGAGAACGCCAGCGCCACGTTCAGCGAGGTTGCGCCGGCGGCGATCAGCACCGTGGTCGACAGCAGGAAGCCGGCGATGGTGAAGGCCTTGCGCACCTTGGCTGCGCCATGGCCGCGCGCGATCAACCGGTCGGCCGCCCAGCCGCCCAGGATCGAGACGGTGGCCATGCCCGCGAAGCTGAAGGTGGTGAAAAGGCTGCTGGATACCAGCGACAGATGTCGGGACTCGTTGAAATAGGCCGGCATCCAGGTCAGGCAGAAATAGACGAAGTACATGTAGCAGAAGGTGCCGATCACGGTGCCCCACAGCACCGGGCTGGCCAGCAGCTTGGCCATGGGAATGCCGGGTTCGGGCGTGGCGGCCTGGACGGTCTTGGCGCCGCCGTCCGGCTTGACCATCAGCAGCCACGGGACCAGCCAGGCCAGCGCGGCGACGCCCATGATCACGAACATCGCTTGCCAGCCGCGGCGCTCGATCAGCCAGGCGGCCGCGACCGCGCCGATGGCGGGACCGAACTTCGAGCCAGACATGAAGACGCCGATCGCCAGGCCGCGTTGGCGCTCTTCGAAGTTGAAGCGGATCCAGCGCATGCTGGCCGGGTGCATCACCGCCTCGCCGAAGCCCAGCAGCAGGCGCACGGCGAACAGGGCCGAGAAGCCGGTGGTCAGGGCCGTGGCGGCGGTCAGCAGGCTCCACACCAGAAAGCCGATCGCCATCGGCCGCTTCGAGCCGAAGCGGTCGACGATCCAGCCGGCCGGGATCTGCAAGACGGCGTAAGACCAAAAGAACGCTGAGTTGGTCAGGCCCCGGTCGGTGTTGGTCAGCTTGAAGAAGTGCTTGAAGCCGGGGTCGATCAGGGCGACCGACAGATTGACCCGGTCGATGTAGGCGAACACGGCGGCCAGGGCGAGCAACACGACGACGCCCCAGCGGCGCGCGGCGGAATAGGTCGGGGCCATGGTCAGTCGCCCCACCAGCGTTGGCCGGGCGCCAGGTGCGCCTCGACGACCTGCCGATTGAGTTCGACGCCCGTGCCGGGCTTGTCGGAGACCTTGACGTAGCCCTTGTCGATATAGGGGCCGTCCAACTTGAGGACCTGATCCATCCAGCCGCCTTCGCCCGTCACGGTCTCGCACATCACGAAGTCGCGGATCGAGGCGGCCCACTGGCAGATTTGCCAGGTGTGCAGCTGGCTGGAGGTGTTGTGCGTGGTCAGCGGCACGCCATAGACGGCGGCCAGGTCGGCGATGCGCTTGGTTTCCAGGAAGCCGCCGCTGTTGCGCAGGTCCGGATTGACCAGCTGGCAGCCCTGGTTGCTGAGGAACGGCAGGAAGCCTTCGCGCCGCGCCAGGTTCTCGCCTGTAAGGATCGGCACGGGCGAGCGGGCGGCCAGCAGCTTCCAGGAGTCGTTGTAGTCGACGCCCAGCGGGTCCTCGAGCCACAGCGGTTTGACCGGCGCGACCACCTCGGCCAGCTGCAGGGCCGAGGGCAGGTCCAGCTCCCAGTGGCAGTGGACCATCAGGTCGTGGTCCCAGCCGATCGCCTCGCGCATGTTCTCGAAGGCCTGGCCGATCTGGCGCAGTTCCTGGGTGGTCAGGCGGCGGTTGCCGGGATCCTTTGCGAGGTCGAGTGGGCCCTTCCCAGTCGAACCGGGCGCCAGGGTGCGGGGGATATCGACCTTGTGGGCGGTGAAGCCGCTGGGATGGGCTTTGACCTTGTCGGCCCACTCGCGGCAGGACGCCTTGTCCAGCGGATCGCGGGGCCGGGAGTGGTCGTAGACGCGGACCTGATCGCGGAAGCGGCCGCCCAGCAGCACGCTGGTCGGGGTGTCGAGTAGCCGGCCGGCCAGGTCCCAGAGCGCCATCTCGATGCCGCTGGCCGCGCGCATCAGCTGGTGGGCCGAGCCGTCCGTCCGCGAGCCGTAGAGCCCCGAGGCGCCGTCGCCCATGAAGGTGTAGAGCTTGTCGATCTCCAGCGGATCCTTGCCGATCAGGGCCGGCTTGATCGCCTCGATCTGGTCGGCCACGCCGATGCCGGGCGAGCCATAGGCCTCGGCGATGCCGAAGGCGCCGTCGTGGGTCGCGACCTTGACGTAGACATAGGTCCGCCCGGGCCCCTGGACCGTCATGGTCCGCACGTCGCTGATCTTGGGCCGGATCCGCTCGGCCGCGATCGCCGCTTGGCGGGCAAGGGCCAACGGCGCGGCGGCGCCGACGGCGCTCAACAGTCGACGGCGCGACCAGGGCGGAGACGTCCGGGGCATGGGCGGGTTTCTCATGGTCGGAAAAGCGCGAAACGGCCGCCCGAGCCGAAGCCCGGGCGGCCGAAGCGGTCACTAGAAGCGGGCGCGGAAGCCGACCGTGTAGTAACGGCCCATGATGTCCTCGCCCGGAGGGACCGGGAACGTCAGGCCGATCGAACCGGCCTGCGGCACGATCTCGGGCTTGGCGTTGGCCACGTTCTGGATCGTGACATAGGCCGTGTAGTTGTTGGCCTTGCCCAGCTTGTACTCGACATTGATGTCGGCGCTGTTGAAGGCGCGGACGTCAGGATCGACCCACACCTGACCGGGCGAGGTGATCTTGCTGAAGCCGCCCAGCCAACGGTCCTGCACGCCGAGGCTGAGGTTCTGGTGCTCGTAGCGCAGGATGCCGGTGATGCGGGCCTGCGGGGCCGAGACGGTGGTGAACGGCGCGCCGGGGAAGGCCTGAGAGACGTTCGTCGGCTGATAGTTCCCGAACAGGCGCGTCGTCCAGGCCCCGGCCAGGGCCTCGAACCGGTAGTTGACCTCGACGTCCCAGCCCTTGATCTCGGTGAAGGCCGTGTTGAGGCTGAGGTTGTAGACCTTGGTCGGGAAGTTCGCCGGGGTCGTGTTGCTGAACGGAAGCGGGCGATCGAACAGGGTGCAGTACTGCGACGTACCGCCGGAGTCTTCGCACAGGCGCTGGATGGTGTTGTTCCCGGCTGCGATGGCGCCGATCGCATTGTCCATGCTGATCTTGTACCAATCGACCGAGGCGCTGAAGCCCGGGAAGAACGTCGGCGTGAACACCGCGCCGACCGTGTAGGTGCGGGCGACTTCCGGCACCAGGTCGGGGTTGCCCTTGGTCGAGATGAACACCGTGCTGCTGGTGTTGGTGTGCAGATCGACGAAGCCGCTGACCGAGGCCTGAATCGGCTGGAACAGGTCGTTCAGCGTCGGCGCGCGGATGTCGCGCGAGGTCGTCGCCCGGAAACGCAGGCTGTTGTTGACGCGATAGTCCAGACCGACCTTCCAGGTCTGGACGCTGCCCGAGGTGCTGTAGTCGGTGTAGCGGCCGGCCAGGTTCACATCCAGGCTGTCGACCAGCGGCAGGTCCTTCAGCAGCGGGATGGCCAGTTCGCCGGCGACTTCCCAGACGTTGTTGCTGGCCGTGACATTGGCCGAGACCGGCTGGGCCCACAGCGCCAGGCTCGGATTGCAGATCCGCAGGCCGGTGCAGTCGACGGTGGCCGTCGGGCTGGCGTCGCTCCACACCGTGTACTTGTTCCAGCGCGCTTCGCCCGAGATGGCGAAGTTGATCGGGCCGGCCCAGTCGTGGAACGCCGTGCCGGTGAAGCTGCCGGCCACGTCGTCCATCTTGTTGATGACGTTCTGGTGGGTGTTGGCGGTGAACCAGTTGAAAGCGTCCTGGGTGATCGCCGTCGGGCCGAAGGCGTTCAGCGGCACGCAGTTCTTGTAGGCCGCGGCGGTGGCGGCCTGGGTGGCGGCGTAGCACTGGACCGTGCCGTTCGGGCCGACGACGGCGTCCAGCGCGGCGAACTGCTTCTGGTAGTTGGAGTTGTTGCGGCTTTCGACCATCAGGTCGTTCCTGCCGTGGGTGTAGGTCAGGTCCCAGTGGTACTGGCCCAGCGTCCCGTTCAGGCCGGTGTTGAAGTTGGTGTACTCATTGACGTTGCGCGTGCCGGTCAGGCCCTTGGGACCGGTGCTGATGATGTAGGTGCCCAGCTGGAAGGTGTTGGTCGCGTCGCTGAGGCCGTTGTCGCCCAGAGCCGCGCGGACCGCCGGGGTCAGGAACGGGTTGTTCTTGTAGAAGGTGCTGGCCTGGCCGTTGCCGGGCGTCAGCTTGACCGGGAAGTGCCAGCCGCCGCTGTAGGCCTTGGAATAGGAGGCTTGGGCGTAGAACTGGACGTTGTCGGTCAGGTCATAGTCGAAGCGGCCGAACAGCTCGTCCTGGCGCATGGCGACCAGGGCGGTGGTGTAGCGCGCATAGGCGCCGTCGCCGCCGACGTTCTGGTTGCCGGTGCCGGTGGTCTGGCCGGGTAGGAACGGACCCAGCACTCCGTTGCTGATGAACTGCTGGTTCAGGACCGAGCAGCCCGTGCCGCAGTTGGTGATCTTGCCGCCGAAGGCGCTGTCGCCGCGGCGGACGTTGGACGAGGTGGTGAACGGCGCGGCGACGGTGCCGCTGCCGGTCAGGGTGTAGACGCCACGACCGTAGGCGCGGTCGAAGTTGGAGACGTCGTCGGTCTCGCGACGCTGGTACGAGCCCATGATGTGGCCGCGATCGCCCAGAATCTTGGCGCCGCCGGCGATGCCGAACTTGTAGCTGTTGCCGTCGCCATAGGTGGAGATGCCGCCGTTGGCTTCCACCTTCAGGCCGGTGAACTTCTTGTCGATGATGAAGTTGACCACGCCGGTGACGGCGTCCGAGCCATAGACGGCCGATGCGCCGCCGGTGACGACGTCGACGCGCGAGATCAGCATCTGCGGCAGGCTGTCGACATCGACCGTGCCGTTGGCGTTGGACGGGGTCAGGCGGTGGCCGTCGATCAGCACCAGGGTGCGTTGGGTGCCGAAGCCGCGCAGGGACAGCACGTTCTGGGCTTGGTTGCCGTTGCCGTCGCCCGAGCGGGTCGGGATCGCCGAGCCCTGGAAGATCGGCAGCTTGTTCAGGCCGTCCGGCAGGCTGCTGGGCGTGGTCTGTTGGATCTGCTCGGTCGACACCACGGTCACCGGCGTCGGCGCGTTGGTGGCGATGGCGGTGATGCGCGAGCCGGTCACGGTGACGGCCTCGACCGTCTGGCTGTCGTTGGATGAGCCGGCGGCCTGCTGGGCGAAGGCCTGCCCGCCCGCTCCCAGCACAACCGTCGAGGCGCCGATCAGCAACGCTGTCCGACGCATGGTGTTGTTGTAGATCTTCATATTGTCACTCCCCTTTTATTATTCAGAGTCAGGAATTGTTCCCCCTCCTGCTCCGTTATCGAGGTGACTTCCCCTCGCTCCAGTCTTCGAACTTCTTTTTGTTTTCCGAATTCGTCAGGGGGTAGAGACCGATGATGGTCTGTCCCTGACTGACCATGTCGACCACGAAGTCTTCGTAGTGCGTCATGGCCACGGCCTCGTCGGCGATGTCCGCCGCGATTTCAGCGGGGACGACGATCACGCCGTCGGCGTCCCCTACGATCACGTCGCCGGGAAACACCGGCGCGCCGCCGCACCCGATCGGACAGTTGATGTCGATCGCCTGGTGCAGGGTCAGATTGGTCGGCGCCGAGGGGCGCAGGTGGAAGGCGGGGATCGCCATGCCGGCGATCTCGGCGCTGTCGCGAAAGCCGCCGTCGGTGACGACGCCGGCCGCGCCGCGCATCATCAGGCGCCGCACCAGGATGCCGCCGGCCGAGGCCGCGCGCGGGTCGCCCCGGCTGTCCATGACCAGCACGCCGCCGGGCGGGCACGCCTCGACGGCAGCGCGCTGCGGATGGTGCGGGTCCTGAAAGACCGACAGCGGATTGAGATCCTCGCGGGCGGGGATGTAGCGCAGGGTGAAGGCCCGGCCGACCATGCTTTCGCCCAGCGGGCCCAGCGGCAAGACGCCCTGGATCGCTTGGTTGCGCAGGCCGCGCTTGTACAGCGCGGTGGCCAGGGTCGGCGTGCTGACGCCCTTCAGCTTGTCGAGCGTCGATTGATCGATGTCCGTCATCCGAACGCGTCGCCTCCCCGGGGCCCGTCTAAGCAGGCTTTACCTCTTGGCGCTAGATTGGCCTGACGTATTGAAAAATTGGCCTGACCAGCGCATGGGCAACATCATCCAAGGCGGGGGATCGGTCCATTGCAATTTTGCGATGAATGGATACGGAAAATGTATCTGTGACCAAAATGCCGCCGTGATCAGGCGCTAGCTGTGGTCAGGACAGTGTTGCGCGACTGGTTGGCCACCGGTGTCAGACCTGTTTGAACAGGTCCTCGCACAGGGCCAGGAACCGCGGCAGCACTGGATTGTCGTTCTGCCGCCGCCACAGCATGTACATCTCCAGCGGCCGCTCGGGCTCGATCCGCATCGGGCGGAAAACCACATTGTCCAATTTCAGCCGCGTGACGCTCTCGGGCACCAGGGCCGCGCCGAAGCCCGCCGAGACCAGCGACAGGATCGCGTGGTTCTGGTCCAGGTGATAGGCGATGATCGGCGAGACGCCGGCCCGGTCGAACATGGCCGACAGCATGGCGTGGCTGTAGCCGGCGCCCTCCACCGAATACATGATGAAGGGGCGGCGATCGAAGTCGTCCAGTTCCAGGCTGGCCTTGGCGGCGCGCGGGTCGCTGGCGTGCAGGGCGGCGAAGAAGGCCTCGGTGCGCAGGGGCAGGACGCCGAACCGGCCGTGGTCGATCGGCGGGCGCAGCACGGCCACGTCGATCATGTCGGTCTGCAGGGCGTCGCGCTGCACGGCCGAGGTCATCTCGCGCAGCAGCACCTGCACGTCGGGCAGTTCCTCGGCCACGCGGCGCAGGATGACCGGCAGGTCGACGAAGCCGGCCGAGGCGACGAAGCCCAGGCGCACCACGCCCGCCTCGCCCTTGTCGGCCCGGCGCGTCAGGTTGGTGGCGGTCTCGGCCAGGAACAGGATCCGCTTGGCCTCGGGCAGGAACACCCGGCCGGCGGCGGTCAGCTTGACGGTGCGATTGGCGCGCTCGAACAGCTCCACCCGCAGGGCGCGCTCCAGGCCCTGGATCTGGCGGCTCAGCGTCGGCTGGGTGGTGTTGAGGCGGGCGGCGGCGCGGCCGAAGTGCATCTCCTCGGCGGCGGCGACGAAGCAGGCCAGCTGATTGAGTTCCAGCATCCGTCCCTCCCTCATCTTCCCGCGCGGCTATCGCCGTCTGTCGTCGTTAGGCCCTGATTGCCTGACGGAGTTCAAGGGCGACGGCCTCAAAGAAAAGGCGCCGGGTCACGCCCGGCGCCGAGTTCCTGGAAAGCTGGGGGAAGAGAAGTAAGAGCCTTCCAGAAGAAAGACGAAGGCGTCAGCCGCCCTTGGCGTAGGTCTTGACCAGGTAGTCCTGGACCAGCTTGGCGTCGGCGTCGGTCAGGTCCGCGCCGTTGGCCCGCATGCGCTTGACCACGGCCGGCCATTCGGCGGCGGTGTGGCGCGCCTCGGTGATCGTGCCGAGGTCGTGGCAGGCCTGGCAGGCCCGGTTCATCACCGCCTTGCCCGGATCGGCGGCGGGCGCCGGCGGCTTGGCCGCCATCCCGGACTGGGGCGCCAGCGCGACGCCGCAGGCGACGGCGAGGCCGGCCAAGGCAGCCGGGGACTTCCTGAACATCGATGTGAAGGACATTGCTAGAGACGCCATCCAAAGCTTGTGAAAACGGAGTTCGGGTCCTCCGGCGACCTGGGCCCTACATACCCGGTTCGCCACCCGTTTCACGGTCTCGACTCGACCATACGGAGATTTAGACCCAAATCCATTGCGTTTCTCTGATGGGGTCATACGCGCGGCGTATCGTTTTAGCCGCCGCAGGATTCCCGCACGATCAGGTCGGTCGGCAGGTATTCGGGCCGGTGGTCGCCGTCCTCGTCGAGGGCGCGGGACACTAGCAGGCGGCCGGCCTTGTAGGTGTCCTGCTTGATGGTGCTGAGGGTCGGGGTCGACAGCCGGCTCAGCAGCATGTCGTCGTAGCCGACCACCGAGACGTCCTGCGGCACGCGCAGTCCGGCCCGGCCCAGGGCGCGGATGGCGCCCAGGGCGATCAGGTCGGACGAGGCGAAGATGGCGTCGAACGGCGCCTTGCGCCGCAGCAGGCGGCTGACGGCGGCCTCGGCCGATTCCAGTTCGAAGTCGACGGGTAGGACGAGGGCCGGATCGGCCTCCAGCCCGCTCTCGCGCAGGGCGTCCAGGTAGCCTTCGCGCCGTTGGATCGCTTCCGGATGGGTCTCGCCCAGGAACACGATGCGCTTGCGGCCCAGGCGAGCCAGGTGCAGCGTCGCGCGGCGGCCGCCCAGGAAATTGTCCGAGCCGATGGAGCAGTACGTCTGGCCCGGCAACTGGGCGCCCCAGACCACGAAGCGGGCGTCGGTGGTCGATAGCTGATTGAACGCCTCGTGCAGCGCGCCTTGTCCTAAGAAGATCACTCCGCTGGCCCGGTTGGCCGTGGTGGCGAAATAGAGGTCCTCGTAGTTGGCGGGCGCGGTGTGGCTGACCGTGAAGTCGCAGCCGCGATCGCGCGCAGCCTCGCCGATATTGGCCAGCAGCTCCAGGAAGAACGGGTGCGACAGCGGCAGCGGCCGGCCGTGTGTGCGGGGCATGACGATGGCGATCGAGCCCTCGGCCCCCATCGGTCCGGCCGGCATGTAGCGGCGGAACGAATAGCCGCGCTCCTTGGCCAGGGCCCAGATCTTCTGCTTGGTCTTGGTGCTGATCGAGTGGTGATCGTTCAGGGCCCGGGACACGGTCGAGACCGACACGCCGGCCTGCGCCGCGAGGTCTTCAAGCGTGATGTTGTTGCTGTTATCGTTGGCCATCGCGCTCAAGCATAACAATAAGACCGGCGGGTCGGGGGATAAGGAAGCTTTTGCCAGGAGAGCCGCAAGACCTCCCGGATGCGTCGGCGACCGCGCCGTCGCCGGCGAAGGCGCGCCTCAGCTTTCTGCAGATCTGGAACATGTGCTGCGGCCTGTTCGGCGTGCAGATCGTGTGGGGCCTGCAGAACGTCAACACCAGCCGGATCTTCCAGACCCTGGGCGCCAATGTCGGCGAACTGGCCATCCTGTGGATCGCCGCGCCGATCACGGGCCTGCTGGTCCAGCCGATCATCGGCCACCTGAGCGACCGCACCTGGGGGCGACTGGGGCGGCGTCGGCCCTATCTGCTGTATGGTTCGATCCTGACGACCGTAGCGCTCGTCTTGACGCCCAACGCCCCGACCGTGCTGGCGGCGAGTCTCGCTTTGTGGCTGCTGACCGCTTCGATCAATGTGGCCATGGAGCCATTCCGCGCCTTCGTCGCCGACTCGCTGCCCGACGAGCAGCGCACGGCGGGCTTCGCCATGCAGGTGTTCTTCATCGGGGCGGGGGCGGTGTTCGCCTCGGCCCTGCCGTGGATCCTGGTGCACGGGTTCGGCGTCTCGGGCCAAGGCGCGCCGGGCGTGTTGCCGGACTCTGTGCGCGTCGCGTTCTATATCGGCGGCGCAGGCCTGATGGTCGCGGTGCTGTGGACCGTCTTCACCACCACCGAGAAGCCGCCCGAGCGCCTGGCCTGCGGCGTGGTCGCCCCACCGGCTCGCACGCCCTCCCCGGAAACGATCCTCTGGATGCGCAACAGCGGCGTGCTGTGGATCGCCGCCGCCGCGATCGTCGCCTTCAGCGCCGTGGTCGGCCGCTGGGGGCGCGAGATCTGCGTGCTGGCGGCGCTGGCCGCCATCTTCGGCCTGGCCCAGATCGCGACCAGCTGGATGCGTGGGCGCGGACGCACCTCGGTCGGCCTGCTGGAAGTGGTCGAGGACATCGTCCACATGCCGCCGGTGCTGCGCCGCCTGGCGGTGGTGCAGTTCTTCACCTGGTTCGGGCTGTTCGCCCTGTGGATCTACGCCACGCCCGCCGTCACCGCCCGTCACTACGGCGCGGCCGACACCGCCTCGGCCGCCTACAACGCCGGGGCCGACTGGGTCGGCGTGCTGTTCGCCGGCTATAACGGCGTGGCGGCGATCACGGCCCTGGCCTTGCCGATCCTGGCGCGGCGCGTCGGGCGGCCGGCCAGCCACGCCATCTGCCTGGTGTTCGGCGCCCTGGGCTTCGCGGGCTTCGTGCTGATCGACGATCCGGCCCTGCTGTGGATCCCGATCATCGGCATCGGCCTGGCCTGGGCGTCGATCATGTCCGCGCCCTACGCCATGCTGTCCAGCGCCGTGCCGCCCGGCAAGATGGGCGTCTATATGGGCATCCACAATCTGTTCCTGGTGATCCCGCAGATGGTGGCCGCCACCGTGCTGGGCCCCCTGGTCGCGCGCCTGCTGGGCGGGCAGGCGATCCTGGCCCTGGCGCTGGCGGGCGTCGCCTTCGCGATCGCCGCCGGCCTGGCCCTGACCATCCCGGATCAAGCCGAGCGCGGCTGAGCGGATAGGGGCGACTCGCGACTCAGCCGTCCGCGCCGCCGCATGGGCGGGCGTGCGGCAAAGATTGCGTTGATCGAGCGCCGTCCCCTTCATCGAACATCACTATCAACTCAACGCAAAAATTGCGCAACCGATTTGCGTGAAATTTCGCTGTTATGCGTCCGTAACCCTGAAAACAAAGGGTTTGAGCTGAAATCCAACGACATGTTGCGCAATTTTCCGTAACAATGCTCTTGCAAGTCGCGCAAGTTCGCGCAAAAACTGCGCAAGACGGAAGCGCGGTCCCGTTGTGGGCAGGGCTGCGCACCGTTCCGGTCGCCAAGAATTGCGCAAAAATTGCGTAGAGCGGCGAGCCCGGCGGGAGCGCGCTTCGGCGCGCGGGGGAAACGTGAGGAGGGGTTCGACGCCGAAAGGCGAACGCGGCAGACCGCCGCCGGCGAGCGCGAGGCGCGGCCGGATGGCGCTCGGACAATCCAGACAAACAACAAGCGCCCGGATCGATCGGTGAGCGGGCGTCATCGGCAGAAGAGATCCGCGCCAAAGCGCGGGCGCAAAAGACGTTAGGGAGCAGAGGGATGAGGAAGTTCGATTTCGGCCAAGGCCGGAAGACCGTCCTTAGGGGGACCGTTTCAATCGTCGCGCTGGCCGCGATGGGCGTGGCCGGCCAAGCCTACGCGCAGTCGACCGCCAAGAGCAGCACGACCAACGACTCGACCGTCGACGAAGTCGTCGTGGTGGGCGTGCGCAAGTCGATCGAGACGTCGCAGCAGATCAAGAAGAACGCCGACACCGTCGTCGACTCGATCACCGCGACCGACATCGGGGCGTTCCCCGACAAGTCCGTGGCCGAGGCGCTGCAGCGCGTGCCCGGCATCACCGTTTCCCGCCTGCAGTCCAGCGACGACAGCTCGCACTTCTCGGCCGAGCCGGCCAGCGTGCTGATCCGCGGCCTGACCCAGGTGCGCACCGAGTTCAACGGCCGCGACAGCTTCTCGGCCGACGCCAACCGCGGCCTGAACTTCAACGACATCTCGCCGGAGCTGATGGCCGGCGTCGACAGCTACAAGAACCAGACGGCCGAGATGATCGAAGGCGGCATCGCCGGCACGGTCAACCTGCGCACCCGCCTGCCGTTCGACAGCAAGGACCAGGTGATCGCCGGCTCGGTGAAGGCCGACTATGGCGACAAGTCCAAGAAGACGACCTACGAATATTCGGGCGTCATCTCGAAGAACTGGGACACCAGCATCGGCCGCATCGGCATCCTGGCCGACTACGCCAACTCGCACGTCTTGACCCGCACCGACGGCGTGGTCATGCAGCGCCTGGGCACCTTCTGCTCGGCCGGCTACCAGGACGCCACGGGCAAGGCGATCGTCAATTCCGACGGAACCATTCCGTGTACGGCCAATCCGTATGGCGGCACGGGCTGGGTGTTCATGCCCGACCAGGTCAACTACTCGCAGGT
>OUNM010184924.1_pt1 | contig 71848 bp, 45 predicted proteins | sample 1769961 | NCBI WGS metagenome assembly OUNM01 (sample SAMEA3914820, study PRJEB12502) | metagenome | biome: forest; material: soil | place: USA | collected 2012-03-12 | depth 0.3 m
CCGTCCGCGACGTGCTCGAGGCCATGATCAAGGCCCACGAGATCCAGGGCTGCCTCGCCCTGCTCAACTCGTACAACAAGGTCGGCCTCGACCACGTCGTCCTGGTCAAGGTTGCCAGCACCGCCGTCGTCAGCAAGATGCTCGGCCTGAGCGAGAAGCAGACCGCCGATGCCATCACCCACGCCTGGGTCGACGGCCAGAGCCTGCGCACCTACCGCCACACCCCCAACACCATGTCCCGCAAGTCGTGGGCTGCCGGCGATGCCTGCCAGCGCGCCGTCAACATGGCTCTCAAGGTCCTCCAGGGCGAGCCTGGCATTCCCACCGTGCTCTCCGCCCCCGTCTGGGGCTTCTACGACGTCCTGTTCAAGGGCAAGAAGTTCGAGTTCCAGCGTCCCTATGGCAGCTACGTCATGGAGAACGTGCTCTTCAAGGTCTCCTACCCTGGTACGTCCCCCGCCTAGTCCTCGCGATTGCCTGACATACCGCAAACCACAAACCCGGCGCTAACTCTGAATTTGCAGCCGAGTTCCACTCGCAGACTGCCGTTGAGGCGTCCGAGAAGATCTATGCGCAGCTGAAGGCCATGGGCAAGTCCGCCGCCGACATCAAGGCCGTGACCTGCCGCACGCACGAAGCCTGCATCCGCATCATCGACAAGCAGTTCAAGCCCATGGACAACTTCGCCGACCGCGACCACTGCATCCAGTACATGTGCTCCGTCATGCTCACCTACGGCCGCCTCACGGCTGGCGACTACCCCGACGGATCCGAGGCCGCCACCTCGGAGCTGGTCGAGTCGCTCCGCAAGAAGATCAAGTGCGTCGAGGACCCGCAGTTCACCGCCGACTACCACGACCCGGCGCTCCGCACCATCAGCAACGGCCTGACGGTCGAGCTGAACGACGGCACCGTGCTCCCCGAGGTGGTCGTCGAGGCCCCGCTCGGCCACCGCCTCCGCCGCGAGGAGGCCAAGCCCCATATCCTGGCCAAGTACAAGCGCCACCTCGAGCCCCACTTCTCCGCTCAGAAGGTCCAGGAGCTCGTCGAGCTCGGCCAGAACCCCAAGAAGCTCGAGGCCATGTCCGTGGACGAGTACGTCGACCTGTACGTCGTCAAGAACAGCGAGTTTGTCAAGTCGCAATAGATACACACTAGAGGGTTTGGAAACAGTGTAATGTTATAGACGATATCAAAATCAAAAGTTCTGCCAACCCTCTGTGTTCCAACCTTTCCACCAAGTATCCGCCAACCCTCCTCCTGTGTGCTCTCGATTCTCGGGGACCCCCTGAGGGTCGGCCCGGTCTCAAATTTGGTGTGGCTCACACCGGAGGCTATAACCCGTTCTGTATGACTGAGCATGCCGGTCCGACGTCGGGTCCCGAACCCGGCAGAATCCGTCCCATGTTGACCAACCAGGAATTGTTGCACCCCCCCTTGCGTGGCCATGGACGCCACGGCCAGCCACACAGGATGATCATGGCGATCACTTTCCCGAAAGATTGGCTCACGCATCAAGGCTCAGCTCCCCCTTCCCACCGAGCGGGGCTCGCGGGGGTACGGTAACACGAGGCTTGTCCTTCCCCGCCATTCTCTTTGTTTTTGGGGTTTCGATCGTCTGATCCCAATCGCTAATCACACTTTGGACTGATGTTTGCGGGGAACTTGGATGTGTGTAAGTCGAGGGCACGTGGAAGGTTCTCAACGGCCGCTGGCTGTGGCCAACCGAGCCGACCAAACCAACCGTCAGTCACTGGCACGGAACCTGTCGGCAACTCGACTTGGCTCCGCTGCGTGGGTAGGCAGGATCAAGCGGGCAGGGCGGTCTTCTCTTCTCCGGGAATATTCATTCGCTCCTCGGAGAGTTGGAAAACTCTCTGATGCAGACGATCGAGCACGTAATTGTTGCGCGCCCACGTCGGGGGACATGACCAAGTCTCCCCGGACCGGCCGGTCTCTGGGTGGCTGAAAAGCCACAGCAACAACTCGACTGCGCGAGGCGTCGTCGTCCTGTCCTGATATCTCCCTTCTGACCTGTCACAATCGGCGGATTTACCTCCTGTGCGTCTGAGGCGTGGCGGCGGCGACGACCCTTGAGAACCGGGCTGGACCCCCTGGAACCGCGTCTCCCCCTCCATGCGCTCCCATGCTGGCCTACCTCGCCTACCTCGATCGATCGCCAAGGCTCGTCACGGCTTCTTCCCCGGATTAGCTCCTCGCCACCCTGCTGTGACACACCACCCTCCCCGCAACGGATGGGAAGGGATGCGGTCTCGCCATGCAACCGCGAGGGCTGCATGCGCCCAACGCATGCAACTGGCCAGACGGGGTATATCCCACACCCTCGCGCGGATCCTTGGGCTGGGTCGTTTTTACGTTTCTTCCTGATTACGGACGGCGGGTGCATACGAAGGACACGGACGCTTGCAGCTGCGGGCGAAACGGGACGTTGGAGGGGTGGAAGAGAAAAGAACCCTCCGACTCGGCGGGTTTTTGATAAGGCAGAGCCCGGCGGCGGCGGCTCGAATTGCATGTTTGCGTCTCCTTGTGCATGGCGAGAGGGGTTGAAAAAAACCGGGCAGGAGTTGGGGGCTGACTGGCGAACAGAGTTATCATGGATTTGCTGACGGTATGCTCGTGAAAATTAAAGGAGGCCAGAAAAACTGATGATACTGAGACCGGAGAGGGGAGAGGTGAGAGTGGAGGTGGGGGGGAGGATACGGCGGATGGGGGTCACCAGTCAGCAAATGGTAGCCATCCGTGGTTCCCGGCACTTGGGAAATCGATCGAAAGCCGGTCCGGGTTGGGGGTTGGGTCACTGCCAGCTCGTTTTCCGCCTCTTCTGCCGCTTCGGTCCTGATCTGGACTGCGGCGGGCTGAACCAAGACCACACAACCACTGACCGTTACAGGGAACGTACATTAGCTCGGCATGTACGACAAGGATGAGGCCGCACTCCCCATAAGCACAAGGCCTGTCCGTGTTCCCCCTTCTGGATGCAGTAACCGACACATTGCAGCGGCAGCTCGCCAGGAGCATGGCGGCCGGGGGCATCGAGGCATGTCTCTTGTGTGTGTCTCAGCCCTTTGACGAGGTCGACCGAATACCCCTTATCTCTCTTCTCTGCGGCTCGTCCCACTTGCCAGCGTCCTGCAAAAGTACATATACCTGTCCCGAGACCCTCCCCGTGGATGTGGAATCATGTCTTGATCTTACCACTTCACTTCCCGCTCGTTACCTTCTAGTCTCTGAAACAGCCTGACAAACTGGCATCCCCATCGTGCTTCCAGACCCTCTCCACCATTGCTTCCTCGTGCCTCCTGTCCTGCTTCCCTCCTCTCTGGCAGGCCAAGTGTCACGTCCCTCCGGAGCTTCCTGAGAAACAACCGCCTTGCTCCCAACGCAAAGCAGCAACCATGGAGGTGTGCTATTGCGCCAACTACTACGTACGTGTGCATGTGCCTGCTGCGTGCTCGCCGTGGGAAGCCATATGACTGCAGGAAAGCTGACTCGTCGTTGGTTGCGTGTTCCAGTCCTCGATCCGATGCACCAACACCGTCTTCCAATTTGGCGAGAGATGTAGACTGTGCACGGTAAGCCCCGCCCGTTCATCCGTCAGTCCGCCGTGGTTGGGTGAGATGACTGACTCGTATATCACCCCTCCAGGTCCTCAAGAGCGGGTCCTCTGTCACTCCCGGCCTGCTCCCCGACGACTGCCACTGCCTTGTCGCCCATGCCGACGAGGAACACGACGACAAGTCGTACACCTCGTCAAATACCTCGCGGCGGCCGTCGTGGACGTTTGCGGGCTTCTCCTTCTCGCCGCTGGCCTCCAGGGTCTCGCTGTCCCCTGGTGGATGGCGGAAGGCCTTGTCAAATCAAAAGACCTAATCGGTCCTGTGGGGTGAGCTTGACGATGTCGAACGAGTTTTGCTTTCTTGGAGAGGTTGCCTATTTTATTGGTTCGCGCGGGAAGAAAAAAGAGACCCGGGAGTCCTCTAACGAGATGATGTACGATGTATCAGCCTGGTTTCCGTAATACGTTTTTCCTTTTCTCTCAGTCAGGTTGATGGGCAAACCGAAGTGTATATTTAGCCCTACCCCTTTCGTTTCTCCCAAAATTGCCAGATTTCCATAACGCCAGAGTTTGTTGTCTTCATCATATCACACTGTCCGAAATTGAAACCCATTCCCGCGTGACAGACACCGTGCCGCCAGCCCAAGCAAACCGAAGATACCAACCCGTGTTTCCAACATGCAACCATCGTAATCCGTCTCAACGTCGTGATCTCTCGTCCCATCACCACAGTCGCCGCTGATAATACCCGCGCTCTTCGCCCTGCGAGAGCTTCATAATCTCCTCCTTGATGCGGCGCCGCCGCTCGGCTCGGCTCAGGGGCTTTTGCGGTAGTGAATCCGCCTCGTCGTCCGCGGGAGAGCCGTTCCCCTTCTTGTTGCTGCTGCTGCTGTTCTTGCTTGGGCCCTTCCCTGTCTTGGTTGGTGGCTCCTTGGCCTGAGGCTTGGCCGTCCCAACATCGACGTCGCCATTTGGATTGGGATGCCAAGTACCCGCCTCGTCTGGCAATGTGGGCTTAACCTCGATAGTCACATCGCCGGTGTGCGTTGCCTCGTCGTCAAGGGCTATCACGGTGCCATCTGGAAGTTCTGTCGTCGACTGTTTGAAGCGGTCGGGGAGGAAGATCTTGGGTGATGGCCGGGGCGATGGCTTGACGGCTGCGCGGAGGTCTCGGAGGGTACGCTGCTGGAGGACATAGCCGCTGAGAAAGAGGGCAGCGGTACAGAGGAACACTAGCGAAGTTGAAGAAGTGTTGGTTGTTAGCATGTATTGGACAAATCTGCAGCGCAATGTGGTACGGCACCGCAACGGGTAACTTTTAGCAGGCAAGGGACGGCAGGCTGCATACCGATGCTCGAAGTGACGGCAATTGATACCTGACCCGAGGTGAGGAGCATGTTTCTTTAGTTGTGGCAATGAGTTTCAGTTGTGATTTCTGACCTCTAGTTCGGGTCAAAGTTGGAGAATAGGAATTCATGGAGGCAAATGGAAATTCAGAAATCCCAAGTGAGCACTTCCACATGCACATAACATCCACGTCGAGCAGAATCAGGTTTGCTGCGCACTGCAGCACCCTTGCCCCTCGTCATCCTTGTACAGGATGCAGGACATGCGCCGCAGTGTCAACACGGAAACGTGTTGGACGGGCAATTATCGCTTATCTGCACGGCCCCTCCCGTGCCAAGGTTTTGGCGGCAGAGCTCTAGGCGGCCCGAAAAGTTGAGTGGAGCCAATGCAAGTGGTGCTGGGGTAGATCTCAAGCGCCAAACATCGTGGGCAACATTCAACCCTCTCCGTAACCCACACACCAACCAACATCCCACAACCATGAGCAAACCCGCATTCCATCGCGCCGACGAGCGGCGCTTCCTCGACGAGCGCGGCAGCTCGGGCCCGCTGGCGCCCAATGGGCTCAACCCGGCAACCATCATGGAGAAGGCAGTGCGCGAGCGTATCGTCGACAGCTACTTCTACAAGGAACAATGCTTCGGCGTCAACGAGGCCGACATTGTCGACCGCGTCGTCGAACACGTCGACTTCATTGGCGGCGTGTCGGGCACCGTGCAGAAGCCGACACCCTTCCTCTGCCTCGCCTTCAAGCTACTGCAGCTCGCCCCCAGCGATCGCATCCTCGACGAGTACCTCCACTTTGGCGGCGAAAAGTTCAAGTACCTCCGCGCCCTGGCCGTCTTCTATATCCGCTTGACCCGCACCGACAAGGACGTCTTCACCAAGCTCGAGCCGTTCCTCGAGGACCGCCGCAAGCTGCGCCGCAAGGGGCGGGACGGCGCTAGCCTGACCTACATGGACGTGTTTGTCGACGACCTGCTCACCAAGGACCGCGTGTGCGCGACGAGCCTGTGGAAAATGCGGAAACGGGACATTCTCGAGGACTTGGAGTTGCTGGAGCCGCGAGTCAGCCCGCTCGGCGCGCTCGAGGATCTGCTGGAAGAGGAGGACGAGGCCATGCAAAACGGTGATGGCGCAAACGGGGACGACCATGACCATGATAGCGGCTCGGTCAGGTTACGGTCAAGGTCACAGTCGAGGTCTGAGTCTGGCTCGCGGCGGGGATCACGGTCGAGGTCGGGCTCCGTGAGGTCGGGACGCTCAAATCACGACAGGATGGACGTTGATCATTCTGAGGGGCATCGATCTGGATGAAGGGCGCCGGAGACCTAATATGGGTATTGACGACTCTGAGGGTCAGCAACTAGCTGACGAGAGGCTCTTGAGACCCAGCCCAACCTGGACATGTCGGAATGGGCTGCGATCTTCAGTTGCATCCGTGGCACCAGGCCACCAGTGCCAACGCCGCGGCCTGCGAAGGACAGGCGCATTGACAAGCCGCTTGATGCTGCGCCGCTACCTGCTTCTCGCTGCCGCAACGTTTGTCGTTCGCCGCCGCAGAGGACCACCTGCACATTATCTGAGGAGCAAATGGGGTTTGCTCTACGCAGCAGCCGGGTTACTGGATGGCCTCGATTGTCTTTGCATCAAACCGCAGGAGTTATCACCATCTCAATAGCTGCGATGCCGAATTCCGAACGTGCACCAGGTGGTAAGAAGATGCAAGCCAATACGGACTTGTCCCCAACCCAGTAGAGACCGCCATCGAGGCGATTGTGAATGGCAACGCCATTCGGTTGCCTGGAGCGAGCAGATTGCGGAAATCGCGTAATAATACACCATCACATCCCGTCATCATTTGCAGCCTTGTTTGCTGACTGAGTCCCTTCAGCCCAGGCCGAGGTTGGTGATTCTCGACGAATGCCGAAGAGACATTGTGAGATTGTGCACTACGCCATTCCAATAGCGAAAAGACGCAGTATATTGTGACTGGAACTGTGGGAGATTCAATGTGACACCGGCTGTCAACGACGAGACAGCCAGGCGATTTCATGAATACAGCCGTCCCTAATCCGTGCCTTGGGTATAGTGTGTCATGTATCTTGTTTTGTACAGGCTTACAAGTTACAACCGGCTTGTCACTCCGGTGTGGTTGTGCTCTCAAGAGCCGCTGATACGGCCTCCGCCACAGCAAGCAGCCGGGCGTCATCCCAATACTGGCCGATCAGTTGCAGTCCGGCCGTCCCGGCTCCTTCCAACCCCTCCCTCGCAACCTGCATCGGTATGCTGATGGCGGGCAGCCCGGCCAGACTCGCGGGCACCGTGAAAACGTCGGTCGTGTAGGCATCGACTGACGCCTGGTTCATGGCGTCCTCGAGCCGCGGCGCCAGCGTCGGCGCCGTCGGACATAGCAAAAAGTCGACCTCCTCGGGGCCCCACTTGTCCTCCATGGCGATGCTCTCGTCCAGGTCGGTGAGGTCAAACGTCTCCCTCTCGTGGAGCGGATTGTCAAGGGCAAAGACGCGGTTGAAATCCCGCCGCACCAGCCGGCGCACCCGCTGCGCTTGAAGAAAGTAGTTGTCCATGGCCTCGGAGCTGAGCGTGTACGACCCGAGCAGGATGCGGCGCTTGACTTCATCGCCAAACCCCTTGCCGCGGGTCGCCGCGTACAGCACCCCACCGGCCGCTGCATCACTCCCAGCATCAGCATCCCTCACGCCGTACCTCACTCCATCATACTTGGCCAGGTTCGACGACGCCTCGGCAGGCGCAATAACGTAGTACGCGGCCAGCGCGTGCCTCGTCGAAGGGAGCGACACGGGCACCACGCGCACGCCAAACCCATCCTGCAGCACCTTGGCCGCTCTTGCCCAACCCTCCCGTATCCCCCCATCCAACTCCTCAACACTGTACTCCAAGGGCAGCCCGACCCTCAACCCCCTCAAAACCTCCCCACCAAGACCAAGCGCAGTCCCATACCCCTCCCGTCCCACCACACACCTCCCTCTCGCCCGTCCCGACAAACACGTCGGATCCATCCCGTCCCCCTCCCGCCACAACCCCCCCTCCCCACAAACCACCTCTCGTATCCTCCCGACCCCGCGCGCCAGCAACCCGACCGTGTCGAGCGAGTTCGCGTACGGCACGACCCCATAGCGGGAGAGCATCCCATACGACGGCTTGAACCCAACCACGCCGCAATACGCAGCCGGCAGGCGCACCGAGCCGCCCGTGTCCGTCCCCAGCGCGAGGTCAGCCTCGCCGGTGGCCACTGCGACGGCGCTTCCGCCGGAGCTGCCGCCCGCGGACAGCAACAGGCCCGTTTCCGTGTCGCTGGGGTCCTGCGCGACGGCGCCGAAGGCCGAGTGCGTGCTGTGGCTGCCCATGCCGAACTCGTCCAGGTTGGTCTTGCCGACGAGGAGGGCGCCGCGGGCGCGGAGCTGGGTGACGATTGTTGCTTCGAAGGGGGAGTGGTGGGTTGCGAGGAGGGGGGAGGCGCAGGTTGTGGGCTGCGGGGAGGCGGAGAAGGAGTCGGCGGTTGTTGCGATGTTGTCTTTGACGGCGAGGGTGAAGGTTTTGGTGGGGAGTGGGGGTGGTGGTTGGACGGGAGGGGAGGGCGGTTGGGAGATGAAGTGGTTTAGGAGTCGGCGCTGCTGGTGCTGGTGCGGGTGCCGGTGCTGGCGTTGGCGGGGGGAGGAGGTCGAGGAGGGGGTCGAGGAGCAGCCATGGCGCAGGCGCAGACAAAGGCCATGGGGCCTCCCTCTGTTGGCGGACATGTAGTCTTTTTTATATCCTGCCTGCCTGGCTCTCTCGGGACGGCGAATTGGGTTGTGTGGGAGATTGGATCACCCCGGCCTACCACAGTCTCTTGTCGCGGTCGCGGTTGTGTTCGGGTTCATGCTGATCAGATGGAAGCTTGAACGATAATTGATTGCCTGAGGGTTAGGGATAAGGCCAATACCCTAACCCTGGTAGCTATCCATTGATTTGTGGTCCGCAGTGTTGGGATTTTGGTAGTCTTGCCGGTTCCGGCTGGCTAGGTAGCATGGTCATGGCGTCTGGGAAAAGGCAATACGCACTACTGAAAGAGCGGTACGCGCTGAAGGGCAGCAGGTACGCACCAAAAGATATTACGCACTCACCGCCCGGGCTGTGCGTTGAAGGCACCATCACAAAGAGCCTGGAGCCCGCCCTTTGGGGGCTTTTAGGCGAGCCTCGGCGGGCGCCAAGCCGCGTGGCTTGCTGGCTTACTGAGCCGCCTGGTGAGTAAACATGACATCATTGGCGTGACGAGGCGAGCCGAAACCTCCAAATCCTCAAAGAAGATCGAGGGGGATCCGATCCCTGTCTCAAAATTCCAAATCCCGTCGGTTTTTCTGGTCGCGAGCGTGCGAACGTGAACAGGTGCATGCGGACGTGAATAAGCGTAAGCACAGACAATGTTGCGCCAACCGAGGTGACCAGGAGACCAGCCATGGCCGCCCGTGTCGTATTGTCGTCAATGCCGAGGCCGAACGGCTTCAGCGTCGGTGCCGTTCGCGGCAGCAGGCCCAGCTTTGTAAGCCCGTTCTGGACTCTCTCTTATCTCAGTCCTCCATCACCACAGCCCATTCCATGTCGGAGGGGGGCTATAAAGCATTGCACTGTTCCTCTCCTCTCCAAAGACCCACAGACACACCACATACATTATTTACAGGTTTCCAACCGACCAACCGCTAATACAGATCCATCTTCGTTCTCGTCAGATCCCATCTATCTACTCCCATCATCTCGGAACAAGAGCGACAGCCAGAACCAGGACCATCAGGACATCATCCAAAACCCCTCCCCGCCACCGCAGACCACCCCCGAGGCGAACTCTCATCGCCGGCGCCACCCTTTTCACCACCACAGCTGCTGCATCCGCCTCTCTCTCCCAGAGCAAGACCGGCAGTGACGACGAAAAGATGTCGTCAAAGTTCATCCCACAAAACCCAGACGACGTGATGGTCATCCGCGACGTCACGCCCAACGTCGTCACCCTCTCAGTGCCCTTCCTCCGCTTCGGCAGATTCCCGATTGGTGGTCGTGGTACAATCGGTAAGCCCATCTCCACCAGATGTACAGAATAGACATCCCATGTACTAACGCGACACAGTCCGCCTCACATCTGGTGCCCTCGCCGTCTTCTCGCCCGTGGCCCTCACAGAATCCGCCAAGGCCAAGGTGGCATCCCTCGGCGGCGACGTGCGTTATCTCATAGCACCTGACATTGAGCACCACATCTTCCTCTCTGAGTGGGCAGCCGCCTATCCCAATGCCAAGCTCATTGGTCCCGAGGGCCTTCCCGAGAAGAGGCAAAAGGCCAAGGACGACCCCAAGATTGGCAAGGAACCGTTTGCCGTCGTCGTCACCAAGGAGAACAGCAGGCAGCTCAAGATCGGCGAAGACTTTGACGCCGACTTTGAGCTGGAGTACGTCCATCCCCACCCGAACAAGGAGCTGGTCTTCTTCTACCGGCCCGACAAAGTGCTCATCCAGGCCGACCTGATGTTCAACCTCCCCGCCATCGAGCAGTACTCGCGGGTGCCCGAAGACCAGAAGCCGAAGCCGGGCCTGCTCGGAAAGCTCTTCAACAGTCTCCAGACCACTGAGGGCGAGGCCCTGTCCATGAAGCGCTTCCTGTGGCATGCCGCCAGCAGGAGCGACCGGCCGGCCTTCAACGAGAGCGCAAAGAGGATTGCGTCTTGGGACTTCGACACGGTCGTGCCCTGTCACGGAGAGACCATTGTGGGAACCGGGAAGGACGTGTTCAAAAAGGTGTTTTCGTGGCACCTGGAGGGGAAGAAATAAGAGGCGGTGAAGGCGGGATTTCATCTCTATTGGTTGGGCTTACGGATAGATACCTGGTGTTTTAAATGTGATAATGCATCTTCCCTCTCAGCCTTGACAAACATTGGCAAACAACGGGCTCTTACATCTGTTTACTGTCTCCACACAACCGGCATCGGAATCCGTTCCCAGATTCAACGAAGCCCAAGAATGCATAAACTCGGCGTCGATGCCTGGCTTCCCTGTGCTCTCTCTCTCTCTCTCTTCTTCTCCACCGCATTTCTCACCCTCCTTTTCTCCTCATTCTTCGCTCTCTTTTTCATTTCTTTTTGCATGATATATATACAAACACAACCAATCAAAATGACTTGTCTTACTCGAGCAGTCCTACTTTCTTTGCCGTCCTTTTCTCAACTTCATGTCCTCGGGTCGTCCTCCGTTTCGGGACCCCTCACTAGCCCAGAGGTCAGACATCACCGTCCACCTCCACTCAACTCTCCGCCTGGGCTCCATCCTTCTGCCGGCCACCAAAACAGCCACCCTCTCGTGCGCTGAAGAGCGGCACCGTGCACCAACCGCCGGGCTTTTGTCCTCGAGAACAAGAAATGGACACAGGTCACAGGCAAGCACCAAACGAGATGGGAAAGGGAGCTTGGGAGAGGTAAGACGAAGCTTTTAGTATTCGAGATCCGTTACTAACCTCTGATAGACCTCGGCAATTCGACACATTCGATCTTTCGAAACAGAGTCGTAACCCTCCAGAAGATCGTCTGTTCTCTCCCCGACACCGACCCTAACTCGTTGCCCTTCGCAAGATTGCTCGGCAGATGCGAGAACCGTTCGACGTGGTCGTCTCTATCGCGCGGACCTCTCCGCTACGCTCAGACGGCCAAAACGTCTCCCAACAACACGATTGGATTCGCCGGCAGCACGCGACACTGAAACACCTCTTCCCGGAAGCCGAAATGGCCCAGCTGACCCTTTCTGGGTTGTCTGCTACTAACCCGGACGACGAGCACCTCGGCTACATCTACCTACAGCTCGCGGCCCGGATCAAACGGCTTCCTGGCCCCTCCCGTCTCTGACAAGGGCGACGTGCAGGTGTCGGACGCTTGCCTCATTGCTCGCTGTCCAATACGCCCCCTCTCGGGCACCCATCTGCAGACAGGCAATTCGACAGGAGACCCCAGCCGGGCTTCTGATCATCCTTGTCTGGCCCCTGGCAACAGGCCAGCTGCCTAACACAGAAAAGTACCTCGCAAGTGCCCGATGGCAACAAGATCTGGGACAACACCTTCGCTCCCGAGCAGGTCGCGGCGTGCCAGTCAGACCCCTCTCACTCTCACAGATGGGGCTACTTCCTGTTCTTAGCCGGCCACTCCGACAAGCAACACGCAGCACTTGTCGAGACGCCTTCCACAGGCGAAGACCTCCTACCGGCCACCAGCCAACCGGCGGGATTGGGCCTCTCGCCGCTGGAGCGGTCTGCCTCACCGTCTACCCGCCGCATGCATCAGCAGATGTATACAAGGCCCTGACGCAGCATACAGACTGTGACGGTATGTTCATTCCACCCTCATGATGGCGATGACCCGCTGACCCTGGTGGTTGCCAGTGTGCTCGTCCCGACTTCGGGCTCGGCAGGTTTCCCTGCCCATTGGCCTAGCACTACGTCCTCCTTTTCAAAGCCGAGTCTGTGATTCGGCTTCGGCATGGGTCGACTGTCATCGTCAGAGCGTTCAAACATTCCGCATACCATCATGCCTTCCCAGACTTCCAGCGCCGAAATCTCCTCAGCGAGTCTAAGTTGCCCTGCGAGAGCTGGGACGACGCCAGAGCGCGGGTCCTTGACGACGTCAAACAAAACTTCGCCGTCAAGGACATCCTACGCCGCAGCCACCCACCCGCGAGCCACCCCACCCAGAATGACGCCGACCTGCTGGTCCAGGCCGTCAGGCTACGAGGCTGGTATTGAGATCCCACTCCTCAACCCGCGGCTGGTGACATGCTCTCGCCCCCGTTCGATGCTGGTATGTCGACCTTTGACTGACTGTGACTTCTTTGGTTAACCATCACCTAACTGTTATCATTGAGCAGGTCCCTCCTCCGGAAAGCAGTTGCGATTAGTGGGAGACAAGGCTGCGGTGGGCGTCTGGATCTCCACCCTTATCCTCGGGATACCCCAGCCACTTGAGGAGTGTCAAGTGACAAATTCTTCGATATTATGAACGAGATCAACCGCGAGTACAATTCCGATGTCTTTGGCCTCTGGGATGCCAGATGGCGAGGTTTGGATGAAGGAATAGGACTGGGTATGAGCATCAGTAAAGGCATTGCTAAAATAGACATTCTTGTGATAAGCCGAGGTTTCATGTAGTAAGGGTTCTTTCAGAAGTGCCGTCGGGCTTCAATCATTGTCGGAGCTCGTGGTCTCGAGCTCACTACCTAGGTATTTTGCTCATACATGGTTGTTGTCCTCGCAGTCAGTACTACCTCCCACTAAGTTCATACCGATGGACTGCACCATTCAACTCGTGAGGAAGCTGCCTGCTGTCTGCTTCGTAGAAGTGTGTGTGAGACAGAGCCTTTTCCGACACAGAAACCTCAGTCGCGGGGCTGGTATACCCGGCGCCGCCGCCCCCCATGGCCAGCTCGGACTGTTGTCCCCGGCCAGCCCGGCTCCTCCGCGACCAGAACCAGCCCACCGCGATGCCCAAGGCCAACACAGCTACAATCCCTACGGCCAACCCAGCCTTGGCTCCTGTGCTGAAGCCGCCATCGTTTGTCGCCTGTGGCGTCGAGGTCGAAGAAGGCGTGCTGGAAGGTGCACCCGTCAGGGCGGCCGGCAAGGTCGCAGCCGAGTTGCTCGTGCTACTGCTGGCACTGGTAGTAGTACTTGTTGAACTTGGCTGGTTCGTCTCGTCGGCGCCCTTGGTAATGTTGAACCAGTGAGAAAGGGCCCTCCCTGTTGTGTCGCCTTGGAAGAAGATGGTGAGGACAAAGACGTTGGAGAAGGTCAGGTCCTTGGCTGTTGCGACAACCCAGTTGCTGCTCGTCAAGTTTACGGCATCATCTACCCAGATTTAATTAGGAACATGGGCCCATTGAGTCGGGCTGGCCGGCAGGCGGATGGACTTACGGACAACGTATTCAAACGCCTGGCCACCGGGTATGTCGATGGAGCCCTTGGAGGAGTTGACTTGAAGAACGACAACAGAGAATTTGACGCCGTTGTCCTGCGTATCTGTCCACGCAACCTGGATGGAAGAGCCAGACTTGTAGACCGGGTTGGCCTTGAAATCGGCCGTCGTTCCCACTCCCGAGGGCGGTGGGGGGTTGATGAACGAGACGGCCGTTGCAGGCCCCGAGAGAGCCAGCAAAAAGATCGCTAAAATGGAGGAGCGCATCGTCGGTTCGACACCCTGCTCGGATCGTAACTCGGGAGGCACTGGAATTGAAAGGACTCGAATAAACACACGCAGGAAGAAGAAAAAGGCACCAGAATCAGGAAATTACAAGACTGGCGCCGCAGCGTCGCGCCTCTGCTGTGCCGCCAGGCGCTCCAAGACTGGCGTCAACTGAAACACTGCCGAGCACCACCCCTTGTTTAACCGCCTTCATCACCAACTTGCCCCCAGTGCAGGAGGCCAAGACCCAATCAAGAGACGACTTTCCAAGATCTCGATCGAGAGGATGGACATCCTTGCGTGACAAAACGCCAGGCGGCGCGCGATGCTCTGGTGGTGTTTGTTGGGACGAGCAACAGCCATTGCGGAAAATACCTAAAAGGTGTCGAGGATGTGCTGTGTCAGAGATGTTTGGATAAACACAGAATACTTCCAGGTTGGCTTGAGCACCGATATTTGCGCATCTCTCCTGCTGATGGACAAGTGTTTACGCGTTCTTTCCCTGCACGTTTCTTGGCCATTTAGCAATTTTTGCTGCTTTCAGGGTTTTGACGGGACTTGGAGTTTAGAGGGCATCTCCCCAATCTTCGAATCATTCCCATGGTGCAACTTCAGTGCCATCTTGAACTCGGACAGCCAGAACTCGCCCCGAGGATGAAAGACTCGACTCAGAACCTCGGGCGCACCCGTTCCTGATCTCAATAAAACTTATTGCTACCAATTCATCTTGCCTTGCATAACTCGAAACCAACCGACAGAACCACATTCAACACAATCGAGCTCACCCGCTTCACACATACAAAAACAGAACACCGACCCCTTCCCCTTCACCTCCACCTCCCTCTCTGCTCACTCACTGCTCGCTTCCTGCGGGTCCAGAGAGCCGGGCTTGGGGTTTCTCCCGGAGCGGACCGCCTCAACCTCAGACTCGACCGTGGAAGTTTCTTGATGCTCAGTAGGAGCCTGAGGCTTAGGCGTATGCTCGACCGGAGGAGTTTCCTCGTGCTCAGCGGGAGGCTGAGACCCGGGCACACGCTCGACTGGCGGAGTTTCCTCGTGCTCAACGGGAGGCTGAGACCCAGGCGCACGCTCGACCGGCGGAGTTTCCTCGTGCTCAGCGGGAGGTTGAGACCCGGGCGCACGCCCGGCCGGAGGAGTTCCCTCGTGCCCAGCCTCCTGAGACGGAGGAACATCCGGGACCCGCCCCCACGTCCCCCCCGTCAACCACCCAAACCCCCGCTCCGTCATCACGTTTAACAACAACAACGTCGATACCACAACCACCACCGCCTCTATGCCGCCGAACGCCCCATGCACCTTCCCAGACACCCACGTAAACAAGGGGTCAAACACAAGGCGAGCGTCCACCCTCACCGGAGACCAACCCTCGTAGGGCAGCGGCTTGCCCGAAATCATGTCCAGGACGTACGCGAAGCGCCAGTCGCTTGCGCCGACCCACAGGCGGCGCTCAGCTATGACAGCAATGTAAGCGAGGACGTAGTAGAAGAAGCTGGTGGTGATAACTGCGCCGACGAGCTTCTCTGTGGGTGGAGCTCTGATGACGGGCTGCGGCCGGCGGGTAAGGAAGGTGAAGATGAAGACTGGGAAGTCGGCCAGGAGGCCGAGGAGGAAGCTGAGGGTGGTGAGGAAGTTGCGGGGTTGGACGAGGATGATGAGGAGGATCCAGAAGAACGCGGTGAAGACATTGCAGACGGCCTCCCAGAAGGGGGTATCGGGAAGGCGGTGTTTGGGGTAGGGGCTGAGTATGCGGTGGCCGTGCCCTTGGATTTCGGTGGTGCAGCACCAGCGGTAGGCTTCGGGGAAGAGGGTTTGGAGGAGATGGCAGAAACAGAGGCTTTCGTCGTGGACGCCCGACATCTCGTGTTCACGCATCTTTTGTCTGGCCAGCGCTTCGGTAACGAACATCTGGGCTTGGCGGCGCTCGGCGTCAGAGCCTCGGTCGAGGAAGGACTGCGTGCTCATCGTGTCTAGCTCCAGCCGGTCGAAGCATTCTCGGACGGAAACTCGCAGTCGATGGAGTCGCATTTCCCGTCGCCGCAGTGCGCCTTCGAGAGCGTTGTCGAGCTCCTCGTCTTCTGGGTGGGCTGGCGCCGGTCGCTTCCCACGCAATTTCTGAACACCCCTGAGTTGGTCTTTGGTTTCGTCGGCCAGCTTCCCAAGTGTCGTCAGGTCATGGCCCAGCTCAGCCAGCTGTTGCTCCTGCGTCTCAAGACGCGTCCGCACTAGTTGCGCCACCTTATCCGGACTCGATTCGGCTACGAGTTTATGGACTCGGTCAACCAATGGCTCTACAACAGCCGCCTCTTTCCACGCCCCATCGCTGGTTTCAAACGCACTCTTGCACACCTCAAAAATCGCCCTTGACAGGTCCGGAGGATGTTGAGCAAATACTACGCGGGTGTCTTCGCTCTCGCGTATCGCCTCGACCTGCAACTTCTGAAGGGTTTCGATGTCGTGGATCCTGGCACGGATCTCATTCAACATTTTCCGCTCGTCAGAGGTCTCCATTGGGGAGAAACGCTCCACTCTGAGCGCGGCATTGAGCGTTTGGTCGAAATACTCGAGGTCCGTGATGAAGTCCACCATGGCGTTACGGATGCCGGTCTCCTGACTCTGGTACAGGAAGTCGTCGAGATCCGCCGCGATAGTGTCGGTTATGGTGTAGGGGCCCGCAGCGGAAAGCTTCGAATGAAGGGCGGAGAGCTGATCCCGACACTCACGGACGGCGGCTTCCGGCCCATCCTCCCTCCTCAAGTCTGGCAAGAGTTGTTCGATGAGCTTCCTAGCACCATCCAGGTACTTGATCTCAAAGGGCCCCCCTCTGTAAGGGCTATCCGCCTGTGAGCCGAGACTGTCGGGGAGGTGATCCGGCGAGCGTGCTTTCAACTTCTGTCTGTGCTTGGAGGAGGAGGCGCCGTTCTTGGCTGCAAGCCGATCAAGCTGCTCTTGGATTACCCGGCTAAGCTTTTGGAACGTATCGTGATACCACTTCAACTCGTTCTGCAGCTCTTCAAGTTTGCCGCTCGTCGATTCTTGGAGCTCATCCGTGGCGCTGGGGTCCGAGCGTGCTTCCAACTTCCGTCTGGCTGCAAGCCGATCAAGCAGGTCTTGGATTACCTGGCTGAGCTTTTGGAACGTATCTTGATACGACTTCAACTTGTTCCGCAGCTCGTCAAGTTCGCCGCTCGCCACTCTTTGGAGCTCATCCGCGGCGTTGGGGTCCGAGGTCGGGGATTGGGCGTTGCGGGAGAGCATCTCCACCTCGTCCGACAGCTGCTGTGATTTTTCCAAGTGGATGGCGCTGGTTTTCGCGATGCCCTCTGATATACTGTCGAGCTCTGTCCGGATTTCCTGGACGACATCCACCTTTTGTCTGAGATCGTCGACTGTCCGCTCAAGCACGCCGCATCTGTCCTTGTACCGAGCCAACTCTTTCTCCAGCTGGTCAACTTTTTCATTTGCCAGCTCCACGACCTGCGAATCCGTCGAAGAACCCCGAGACACCACCGATTTGGTCGGGCTTTCCTGCGGTTTGGCTGCCTGCGCCCACGCTTCCACAAGTTCGCGCTCGAGATCCTGGTTCCGGCGCTCCAGGTTTGTGACCTTGGATTTAAGAGCCAACTCCGACTTGGAAGGCCCTTGCTGGGACTTGGGACGATTTTCGGCGCTGTACACTTTTTCCTCCAACGCCTCGATCTGTTCCTCGAGCCGTTTGTTGCGGGCTTCGGTCCTCAACGTTGCCGCGCGGGCCTCCTTCAGGGTCTCGAGAACGGAATCAAACCTCGCGGCGTAGTCGGTTTCGCCGCCGGATGCCGAACCCAGTGCCGCCCCAGTCAGCGTTTCCCAGCTGGAAAGCACTCCTTTCAAGGTCTCGAGGTCTTTGTCTCGCGCGTTGCAGACTTGAGTGAACTTGGCTTGGAGTGTCGACTGGTCCCTGGTTAGGACGCCGGTGGCGCGCTCGAGTGTGATGATTTGCTTTTCTTGTTTCATCTTCTCTCCTTCCAACTGTGCTATGGCTCTGTCGAGAACCTTCTTTTCGTCGAAGAATGAACGCATGGTCCCCCTGAGCTGGACGGCCTGATTTTGGGATTCTTCGGCCTTTCGGAGTGCGCCGGCGATGGCCCGAAGAGCTGCGCCCTTGCCGCCCATGGCCGCGTCGTAGCAGTGCAAAAGCCGCTCCCAGCGAGACTGAAAGATGGCATCATCGAACGACTGGGCGACAGCCCGAAGCAAACCGTCCGGATCCACTCTCTGGAACATGCCATCCCGAGGTGGTTCGGTCACATCGGCGAGGAGCCTGCTGAGGTGGTCCTCCGTCTCAGCCGTCCAAGACGCATACTCCTGAGTGTCATCCTCCCCAACCCAGGTCGGAATTTCCGGGGTCTCATAGTAAATGTCGCTGATGGCTGTGGGGCGACGAGCACGAGAACCTTGAGTGCCGGCACTGGTGGCGCTCCTAGTGGAAGGTGCGCGGCGACCCGGAAAAGGTGGTCGGTGTCCAACACCGGGCCTCGATGAAGCTTTGGATGATGTTCCAATTGGGGTCCGGGCCATGCCGAGTCCCTCGGAGTCGCCGGTCCCCTCGAGATGAGGGATGTCGGAGAGACCGGACTGCGGTTCAGATGGCGTCTGAACTGTGCCTTGTCCCTCAGAGGTGGAAGCACCGATTCCTTCGGCGCTAGGAGTGTTGAGCTTCGGGATGCGACCTTCGGCAGGCCCACCACCATGTTGCTTCTTTGCCCCTGGGGCGGCTCCTGAGTCAGCCATGGGTTTTGAATGTCGGCGATGAGTAGTTTGATGTGGTGATTGTCGTTGCAACGGATTTAGAGCATGGATTGAGGTGGTTGGGAGTATTGGGATGACCGCGTCTTGGTGAAGCGGCAATCAGGGTTAAGTTACAGGACTGAAGTCTGCGCTTCCCAAGAATGACAGACTCAAGTCAATGAGACGAGGGATAGTTAGCACAATAAAAGAAAGACCACTTGTTTGGAGAGGCTGCAGATACAAGTCAATTGCTAGACAAAGACCTTTGCGTCTGGGTTCCGTTTCCGGCGTCGGCGCGGTGCAAACATCGAGAACAAAGCCCCCGAGGTGGCAATCCCGTTGTTGCTAGAGTCAACACAGCCTCGAACCTCGAGTTTTCTTTCAGAAGGAAATCTGCAGCGGCGGAGCGGATGGCGGGGCGCAGAAACCGGCGCCCGCTCCCACAGGAAAGAAACGCGTGCCATTGTTCCGCAAACCGTTCTCATCTCTGGCAGGCGACATGGCAAAAATGGCGGATGTTGATGAATGGGTCGGCGCGCCTTGCGCACTAGCTGTACCAGCCACGCGCACCTGGCCCTTGTTGTGCCTCTTCCTCTCTGTGCGGGATCATGGGCTGCTGTATCCCGAAGGCGTCAATGATGTCCCTCCAAGTGGCCATATCAATGGACATTATGGCTTGGTGTCTCATGGCCGCCTTGGAACGGGTTGGTTCTGCCGAGTGGTTTTTTCGGACCGGTTCTATTGCTTGTGTGAGCCTTGAGGCAATCAGTCAGTCGCGGGCTGGAACTGCATACCTATAGCTGGGAGACCATCGTCGTCAAAGTCGAGCTTGACGTTTCCCTCTCGAATCAGGAAGCTGACGTAGAACATATTTTCCACCGTCTGCCCGAACGAATGCGGGTTGACAACAAACCGCAGCAAGTCAATGCCCCCGTTGCCCCGGAGCGCGTGGCGCTCCATCAGCGCGCGCTGCTCCTCGGACGTGATGTCCTCGTCGTTCTTATCGCACAAGTCCTCAACCGTGTCCTGGGCTTCTCGCTGGGCCTGCTCTAGTTGAACATATATCTTCCTGCAGATGGATGGAAGATCGTTCTTGTCGGATTTCTTCAGATCTTCTGCCCTCAGTTCCTCGGGCCGGACCTCTTGGAGGTTATTGACCCTGAAAGGGGCCGACCGCTTGGTCACCTTGCGGGCCTTCTTCTCGATCGACAGCGGGCCCAGCAGAAACCCAGGAAGAGCAGGTCTCCGAACGGCGGGAATGCAGGCAAAGCGCCCGAGGTGGGCCCAGTTGAGCATGTCGCCATGGTCGCCCGCGTCCTCGTCATCGTCGTCGCTGCCCAGAGCGCCGCGAGCCGGTTGCCGCCTCCTCCTCTGCGTGCTCGAGAGCTCGACGGCCTCGTCGTCGTCGATGCCGCGGCCTTGCAGCATGTAGGTGATGCACTTGGAGACAAATTCGTCCACATCGATGGCATTGCCGACATTCCCAGACGTCATGCGGTGCACGCGACGGGCCGAGAGATCGGCGGCAATCACGAGGCCGCGCGAGTCGATGGCTGCCTCGGCGGTCTGCTTGACCGTCTTGATGATGCGGTCCGACTTGTTGAGGTAGTCGAGCAGCGCGGTGGGGTCGGCCTGCAGGAACTCGTCTGGGTTCTCGCGCATCTGCTGTTGCATCTCGCGAAGGGATTGCTGGATCTGCCGCCGCTGCTGCATCGACTGCGCAGGATCGTACTCCTCGATATCGCTCTCATCCTCGCCCTCGGGGGACGGATCCCGCGTCCGGCGTCGAGTGTTGGCGGGCTCGCTTCCAATGTCTGATGTCCGCTTCCTTCCCGAGGGCCCGGCGATGCCCGGAGACTCGGCACCACCCCGGACTGGCAATCGCCGGCGGTTCTCCATTTTGCTGAGACAGGCGAGGGCGGAATTCACCCTTCTCTGGTGAGGTGAGACGAAGGCTAAGTCGCGATGCGGCCTGGCGTAGATCGAGGGCTACGCTTGGTGACTAGCAAAAAAGTACAGAATGGTGGCTGGGAGCCTTGACTGTGAAAATTACGGGTGAATGCTGGGGCTGGCTTTGTTTGTTCGGTGCTCCTTCGTGTCTTTGTGTGTGTTGGCGGGGGAAATCCTCCCTTCAGGCTTCACGCACTGGGTGCAGCTGTCGCGTCGATGCGATGAATTAATTCGGAGACGCGACCAGGCCCCGCGCAGCAGGCAGCCCTGCATGGGCGGCGGCCCACTTCAGCAGCTCAGCTGGCTGGAACCTGGCAGCCTTGTGGGAACGCTATCGATACGTCGACGTTACAGGTTTTTTTTCTTCGTTGCTTCATTCGTCACTCCGGTCAATCGAATCCTTCGCCAATGACTCTGTATTTACACAGCATTACTTACGCCAAACAATTTGGTACCGATTCTGTACGCAGGATTTCATCATCCCAGGCCCACGAGGCGGTGGGGGATGACCAGGGCAGGTGCATCGCTGCGGGGGATGCCACTGAGCAACAGGGCCGCCCCTCGTTGTATCCCACCGAGAGCCAGGCACTCAGGAAGCTCTCCCAATTCGTCTCTCGATACATCAAAGTCCAGATCTCACCAGCCTTCAAACACAACCCGAGCTCTCGGACGTCCCGAACCTTGACATTACTTACCCCAACTCCAACTCTCGGAAGTGTTCGTACTACACATACAGAATACTCAGCCACCGCAGCTCTCCCGTTTTCATTCTTCGACAGCCCGCTCGCCCGCAGGGCACAATCCATTGCCCATCAGCACGCTGCTGGAGACGACTGCCTCACGTCCCGTGATGGAGCCTTTCACATTTGCCAGCTCCGACTCGCTAGATCATCGGGTCAGCATCCGCATGTAGGTCCTGTGCTGCCAGGAACACGCCCAAGCACCACGCCGACGCTGACCTTCTCATCTCCAGCATCAACCTCGAGGGCTCCGAGGCTCCACTCAAGTTTTCAACGCTGCTCGACCATCCAGAACTCCAACATATTGGATCCAACCAAAGGTACTCTCCCTCATGCGCACTCCATTTCCCGGATGCCCGAGCTGACCCCTCGCAACCTCACCAGCCCCCATTCCGACCTGTACGTCACGGTTCAGGTGTGGGCCGGATCCAAGCCCTTGACTGTTCCGGTCCAGACGGCGTACAAGTCTTTCCGGGCCGAGAGACGATGGAACGAATGGCTCACGCTCCCCGTCTCCTACTCCACGCTGCCCCAGAACTCACGTCTCGCCATCACCATTTGGGACCTGTCGCCGACAGGAGGAGAAGGCGCCCAGGGGCATGCTATCCCCTTTGGCGGGACTACCCTTTCGCTGTTTGACGCAGATAACCAGCTGCACAAGGGCCGCCAAAAATGCCATGTCTACAGGAACAGGTCGGCCGACGGCAACGACGACACCAAAACACCTGCAATCCTTCCCAAGAAAAAGGCGGGGAAAGGGGCGTCTGAAGAGTCCGAGGCCGATGAGGTCGACCGAATGGAGAAGCTCTTCAAGAAGCATGAGATGGGCGAGATCCCACGCGTCGACTGGCTCGACCAACTCGTCTTCCGACGCTATGAGAAGATTCAGGCTGCCAGGTCGTCTCAAAGGGCGATCCCACCACAGCCCGCCGCGCAAGCTAGCAGCTCAAAGGACGCCGAGGATGCGTCCCCAGAACCATCAGCTTTTATGCTGAACATTGAACTTCCGAGATTCGACTTCCCAGTGGTCTTTGCCGACCACGAATACCCGCCTCCGCCCGTCTCGTCGTATTTGCATCCATCCTCGTCCCAGTCCAACATCATCCTCAAGCCGCCACCCGAGGTTCAGCTGGGTCCAGGTATCAACGCAGCGGACGAGGGTGACGGTTACGGCGGCCGCTTGATCCGCGTGTACGACCCAGAGGTGTCGGCCATGGACAACCCTGCCGAAAGCAAGCACCGCAGGCTCGTCCGAGGCCAGCACCGCAATGGCATTTTAGACAAGGACCTGAAACCGAACGCCAAGGTCCGGGACGAGCTGAACCTGATCATGGGATATTCACCAACCCACTCCCTGTCACCCGAAGAGAAGGATCTCATCTGGAAGTTCCGCCATCACCTCACTCGCAACAAGAAAGCACTCACCAAGTTTGCAAAGTCTGTCAATTGGCAGGATCAGTCCGAGTCGAGACAGGCTGCTCAAATTCTCGGCAAATGGACGGATATTGATATCGACGACGCGCTGGAACTTCTCGGTCCGACATTTGACAACTCGGCGGTCCGGGCCTTTGCCGTCGACCGTCTGCGCAAGGCCGATGACCAAGAGCTACTGCTGTACTTGCTGCAGCTGGTGCAGGCCCTCAAGTACGAGCACATCTCGCCGCAGTCCGGCCACGAGGTGACGAAAGACTCGTCGTTGGCCCGCTTCCTCATCTCGAGAGCAGTCAACAGCTTCACCCTGGGCAACTACTTTTATTGGTACGTCATGGTCGAGTGTGATGACGAGTCGCAAGACCAGGGGCCGGACAACCAAACCATCTACAACAAGATTGCCTATGATTTCATGGTAGAACTCCTCGAGCAGCCAGGCGGCGAGGAGACGCGAACTACGTTGCGGAGACAGGCCGAATGGATCGCCATCCTGTCCAAGATATCCGGAGAAATCAAGGAGTCGAGCGAATCCATCCCTAAGAGGACGGAGCGAGTGAAGCATTTCTTGGCCGACCCGAAGAATGAGCTTGTCACCATTGACCCACCGCTGCCGCTCCCTCTGGACCCATCAGTAGAGATTATCGGCGTCGCTCCGGAAGAAACGGTGGTCTTCAAGTCGTCGCTGCATCCGATAAAGGTTTCGTTCAAGACGACTTCGGGCCGCAAGTATCCCATCATCTTCAAGACGGGCGATGACCTGCGTCAGGACCAACTGGTGATTCAGATCATCACCCTGATGGACGAGCTGCTCCGGAAGGAGAATCTCGACCTCAAGCTCTCGCCGTACAAAATCCTGGCAACCAGCACGAGTGCAGGCCTGTCGCAGTTCGTCCACTCGATGAGCTTCCAGGGCATCGCGCACAAGTACCGCAACAACCCGGCGCACGCCTACCTCAAGGCAAACAACCCCGACGCCCAGGGGCCATTGGGACTGCGAAAAGAGACGCTCGACACCTTCATTAAGTCCTGCGCCGGCTATTGCGTCATCACGTACATCCTCGGCGTCGGCGACAGACATCTCGACAACCTGCTGCTGTCGCCGGACGGGCACTTTTTCCACGCCGACTTTGGATACATTCTGGGCCGCGACCCGAAGCCCTTTGCGCCGGCCATGAAGCTCTCCAAGGAGATGGTGGACTGCATGGGCGGGTCCAACTCGGAGCACTACCGCCAGTTCAAGCAGTACTGCTTCCTGGCGTACAGCGCGCTGCGCAAGAACTGCAACCTGATCCTCAACCTGTTCACGCTCATGGCCAACGCCAACATCCCCGACATCAAGCTCGAGCCGGACAAGGCGGCGCTCAAGGTCAAGGAGCGCTTCCACTTGGAGCTGAGCGAGGAGGACGATGCCATTCGGCATCTGGAGCGCATCATGGACGATAACCTCAACGCGTTGGTACCGGTCGTGATTGATAAGCTCCACGAGCTGGTGCAGGCCTTTAGGGCTTGAGGACGGGGCGCGATTGGTATCCTAGGAAAGGTATACACTTTTGGGTACATTTATCTCATACGGTGTCATGATGGTGTCGTTGGTGTTGTTAGTGTTTGGGCAACAGACCTGGGGAGTTTGATATTTTGTTTCTATTCATGGGAAGGGGTATGGTAAACGGAGTAAGATGGGAACAGCGATGGTTAGTTCAAGCGCAATACAGCTCAATCTCTCTTTCAACGTTCCTCGCCGTCTACTTGCTTGTCGTACAATGGATAACTAAACTTCGCCATGCCATATCTACCTATGTGTCCTTGAACACAAACAGGCCTTTCCCGCTCCGGAAGCCCTCCAGAGTGCCTTGGACGGCATCCTTGAGCACCTTCTCCTCCGTGTCCCAGTTCCACTCGACCTCCTGGAAGGGCGACTCCTTGAACTTGCCCTCCCTCATCAGCTCGAGGATCTCGTTGACCGTCTTGCGCTTCTCCAGCGGGTTCTCCCTGCCCCACTCGCTGAGCCAGAAGCCCTCGAACCGCAGCCGCTTGAAGATCTGCGGCCCCGTCGGGAACGGGAAGCTCTGCCGGGACATACCCCCGTACGTGACCATACACCCCTTGGGGCTCAGCGCCTTGACAATGGCCGACGCCGACTTGCCGCCAACGCAGTTCAGCCCCAGCATGACGGGCTCCCGCCCGCCCTGCGTCCACTCCTCCTTCAACCGCGCCCCAAACGACCGGTCCAAAAACTCCGCCTCCGTCACCACCACCGTCGCACCCAACCCCATGAGCTCGTTCTTCAACCCCTCCGTCTCCTCCGGCGTCGCCCTCTCCCGCACCACATTAATACTCCTCAACCCCCACAACCTCCCCAACTGAATCGCCGCCCGTCCCACACCACTATTCGCCCCGTTCTGCACAAACCACGCGCCACCCGCCATCCTCTCCCCGCGCGCAAAGCTCTGCACGCTCAGCTCCACCAAATCCACATAATCCTTCAGCATCCGAAACGCACTGCACGGATTCACGCTCACCGTCGCCACCTGCGCAGGCGTCACCCCCTCCTTCTCCACCGCCACCAGCGTCTTCTCCGCGTCCTCGACAAGCACATGCGTCCGGAACGTGCCAAACCCCGTGCCAGCCGGCACGACCCAGTCCCCCCTCTTCAGCGCCCCCACCCCCTCCCCGACGCTCACCACCTCAAAGCACCCCTCGTTCCCGGGCACCGCCGCGGGCTCCGGCGTACCTAGCAGGGAGGTGAACGCCGGCTTGGCGCCGTAGGTGCCCTGGATGGTGTTGACGTCGGCCGGGTTGACGGGGGCGGCGAGCGCGCGCAGGAGGACGGCGCGGGGCGGGAGCGAGGGGGAGATGGAGTGCGTGTGGAGGGACAGGACGTCGGCGGGCTCGCCGAAGCGGGAGAAGACGAGGGATTTGGCGAGGGTGTAGCCGTAGGGGCCGGATTTGTGGCGGCGGGTTGAGGGGAGGGTTGTTGCGGGTGGTGTGAGGTGGAGGGTGGTGGGGAGACGGGGGCGGAGGAGGATGGTTGTTTGGTGGGGGAGGCGGAGGCGGAGGGGTTTGAGAGTGGCCATTTTGTTGTTAGTTTTTTTTATTTTGTGTTTCTGAGGTGGTTGTTTGGTCTTGGTGAGGCTGCGAGCGAGAGACGTGAGGTGAGGTTGGGATGGTCCGATCAGATCAGACCAGACACTCGCTTCCTCTTCCGAGCTGCTCTCTGCAAGGGAAGAGCTCTGGGATCCGGGTTGGCTGCTTTCTGGCGTTTCCCAGGCTCAATTCAATACCGGACTATCAAAACCACCAAGGCAGGACTGACAATTAATCACAACCCGGACAGACAGCTCCAACGGAAAAGAGAGTAATGTTACTCGGGAGGTAATCGACGAATGGTTTCAAAGCTCCAGATCCGCGGCCGATTCTCGCGATTTGCTCCGGTAGCCCGTATGACGTCTGCGCCCCACCTGAGCTTCGACCAATCAGACCATCAAATCGAGCTCATCAGAGAGCATTCCGAGCTCAAATTTCATTCCCCTCGTCGAGGCCAATGCTGCTGCCATCCGTTCACGAGAAAGCATTGTGGTATTAGGCATCGGCAAAACGGTCAAGATCTTGTATTGGTTCTCCAGCCCGCCAGCCCGCCCCTCCCCTCTCCTCCGCCAGCTACAAAAATGAGAAGCCCAAAAGACAACAAAGTAGCCGTCAACCAAGGCATGTAGTTGGCCGTAAAGTGCTGCGCGCGACAGGGCGCCAGATAGCAGTGTCTCCTTGCCAGTTGCCCTTCCCGTCCCATCTCAGCTGGGTGTGTCCTCCGGGTGCAGTATTATAAGGTGTGGGATGAAAGCCAAAAGTGTAGACCGTTGTTGCTCCCCTTCTCTCAGGGAGTCGTAGTAAGAAGACGGTTTTTGAAGAGTAGAGGATGCTGATGGGCATGTGCCACCAGTAGGCGGTTTTGTCAGACACAATGAAAACAGTAAATGATACGGATAGATCCGGCGTGTAGATGGGCTCTAAAGCAATGGGCAAAGGGACATGAAACATCTCGGGTTCCCCAGCAACTGAAGGACATATGGGGGTACATAATAAGCAGCAATGGAAATTTTCGTCAGAAAATAGACAACATTGTCGTGAAAATAAAGAAAGAAAAAAGAAACAACGAGCTGGGTATCTTGCGTCTGCAACTCAACGACACTCCTCCAACTGCCATCCGTTTTGGGGGGCAGTGTCTCCCTGCACCGTGGTGCAGCTCACCCTCACCATCTCGCCATCGTCTGCCGAAACACCGGACACCACCAAGCAACGGAACATGGCGATGGGCCGCCAATTGACCCGGTTACTTGATGTTTTTGAATAGGTCGCTTCCAAAGCTATTGTCGCTCTGGATGCCCAGCGTCGAGTTCAGTTCGCTCAGCTCCGGGATCTTGGGCGGCGGCGGACCCATCGGCTTCTTCTCGTCCGTGGCGGGCGGCGAGAGCGGCGTCACGGGCAGGCTGGCGTTGTCGTTACCCCGTAACCGGCCGAACCAGCCGCTCGACCGCTTCGCCTTGCGCGTGTCGACGACCATGCTGGCGGTCCCGGCGCGACTTTGCGGCCGCCCGTCCACGCCCGCCTCGTCCCCATTGGCGTACGCCGTATTCAACAGACCCCGGCTGAACAGGCGGCGGATGCTTCCCGGCCGGCTCGACAGGGTGGGGGAGGCAGGGCCGTCCTCGGCACGTCGTTTGGTGCCGGCCGTGGAGATGCCCGACAGCTGGGAGTTGGGTGATGCGGCATTGGGCTTGCCGTTGGCCGCGTGGGTCCCGTTCTGCTGCTGCGCAAGCTTGGGCGTGTCTGGCGGGGTGGGCGCGGCCTCCTCTTGTATCGGCGACGGCAGGGGTGGGGGGATGCCGGTCCCGTCGGTCAACGAGCCGAACTTGAAATCGAGAGCGGGGAGCTCGAACCGCTTGATCGTGGTTGTGATGGTGGGCTTGGCCGTGCCCGCAGGCGCGGCGGTGGTGGTGTTGATCTGCGACGGCATTGTGGTGCTGGAAAGACGCGTTGGATCGAAGACAGGGCCCGTCGGGTGGGCGTGGTGGGCGATTGGAGTTGGGAACGGAACGGACGGGATAACCTGGAGAGAATGAGGGGAGGCAGTGTGGGAACGAGGGAAGCGGCGCGGCAGGCCAGTGGAATTCAAGGATCGTCCGAGCGTCGGCAGCGAGCAGTCATGAGCCGTCCGGGATAGATGGCCACACGATGGAAGGTAACGTTAGTTAGATGGAGGAGACCGCGGAGGCCTGGAGAAAACGGGTTGGCGTGCTGCAGCTGCGCTAAATGACAAGCCGTCTGTGGGCGCCGGGTGGCTGGTGCCGAGAGGGTTTGTGCGGAAACGAAACGGCGATCCACCGAGTCAACAACCCGGTTCAAGAAATCAACAGCCGGCAGCCAGGGCGCTTCAGCAAGCCTCAACGTTAGGAACGGGTGCCTGGAGGATGATCTGGCACGCAGGCTGGCACGGCGTCGGGCTTGTGGACAGTGTTGGAGGAACGCGGGCCTGCAATGGGCATTTCAATGGCATTGACAGGGAGGAGGAGGGCCTGAATGTCGGGGCTGGAGAAGCCCGGACGAGCCTGGCCAAGCCGTGGAGTTTCCAATGGCAGGGGACGCAGGGAGCGCAGGGAACGCGGTGGGTCAGATGCATGCAAGAAGGGCAGGTGGGCCGGTGGGAGTTGTCCCAAAACGGCAAGCCCCTGGTTTTCGGGTCTGGAAAAGCTCCACCAAATGTGGAGACGAGCGCGGGATGAACCCTTTTCCATCTGATTTCTTGAATTGAACGTGAACTTTGACGTTGAGTGATGGAATAGCCACGCTGGTGACGCGGTCCTTTTCTATATCCTGTCTTTCTGATAGTCTCCAGATCGTCTACGTTGGACTTGACCGACAATGATCGGAGCTCGCATGACACTCAGAAACCACTCCAGCATTCGCCACTGCGAGGAGATCGGCGATCTGTTATGCGGATGGCCTGCATTCAGCCCTGTTTCATGATGAAGCTTGCCCAGGTCATTGGCTGCTGTTGCAGGCAAACGGGTGGCTGCATCAACACGCTTGCTGGGGCGCGACGTCGGTAGTTTCTTGATGCTGGGTTGGTGGGAACGGCAGCCGACTCGATGCTGGTTTCATGTCGACGTTCCTCTCGCGTTCTGTTTCCACACAAGTGGTCTCCAGCACTTGCTCGTAGGCGGTGGGCAGGGAATCTTAATCTGAGTGATGCTGACTTTCGGTATCAGGTGAAGATGCGCATTATACTCTTTGGCCACAGCCAGATCAGAATCTAAGCTCGACTCGGTTGCATACCGTGTCCACCAACAGTGCGGTTTGAAACGGTCTGAAACGAGACAGCAGGCAGCTGATATCAGTGTGGACCAGGATGTTGGCAGAGGAAGATCAGTTTCCGACGAGCAACGTGAAACATGACGTTTTGTCCACAGGTATAATATCTTCCGTTGCTCTACCACCAGGTATTTCCACTTCCCTCTCATCACATTTGCCGATTTGACGCAGTTGTGTGCCTCATCACGGCATGCATGCCGTATCATGGTATTCTCCTCTTTCCACCTACTGGAGCAGCGTGTCCCCGAGTACCTTTGCTTCTAAGCCCCCTCCATCAACTCCAACCGAAACTTGTTGACCATGCGTTCCCCCTCAACTCCTCAAATGATAAACAAGGCGCCGAGAACTATCCCACCAGCATTTCCCCCCTCATGTCGCAATCCCAAGCCCTTCAACGCCTATTTCGGAACGGCGTATTGATGTGTCCACGCCTTCGCGGTGGCGATGGCGCCCTGCTCGTCCTCCTTCCAGCTCTTGGCAACGTCGGCGGCGAGCGGGTCGTCCGGGTTGGGGGCACCGAGAAGCGCTTGGATAGACAGAAGAATGGTTCGGATCTGTAGTGCGGGGGACCAGTTGTCTGATAGCCCGTGTCAGCTTTTGCCGCCACACCTATGGCGCGGATATTTTTTCATGACCCACTCTTGAGGACGTCGAGGCAGATGCGGCCCAGCTTGTCAACGTTGGGGTGGAAGATCTTGGTCAGGAAGCGGATCTTGGGCGGCGCCATGGGGTAGTCATCGGGGAGGAACAGTTCGAGTTTGAAGATGCCGCCTGGAGTCTGTGTAAGCGAACCCAATCGTGTGCGCAGCACGGACGACCCAGAATAGGTAGAACGCACCCTCGTACGGCGAAGAAGAAGGGCCGTGGATCTCGACGTCAAAGTAGCGGAGATTGTCGTCGTGGGGAATGGCGCTAATCCCGGGGACTCTGTTTTGGGGTCTCGGTCAGCTGCGCCATCTCGAACAAGGGTACCAAGGGTGGGTGGTTTCCCGCACGGTTCGGCCATGAGCCTTTCGGTCTCCTTGATGATTCTCTTTGGCAGCGCCATGGCGGAGGGCTTTCAGGCAGAAAAAGGAACGGGAACGGGCGTTGTTAATCGTCGACAGGCAACAAAACTCGAGCCTCAGGACCCGAAGGCGGGGTTGACGAGGGGTGCCGAGACGTGCGCTGGCGCGGGTCGGTCGTATGCGCGGGCGGAAAATAAGGAAAAGTTTCAGCAGGGCGTATTGTAACGATGATGCGAGGTGTCGATATGGAGCGCAAGAGCACGCGAGCAGGTGAGCAGGCAACGAACGGGCTGTCGATGTCGACGGGAGTTCTCGAAACACCACAGGCAAGCGGGACGGTTGCCCAACCCAAAGGCTCCAGGCAGCCGATAAGCGCACGGGCCACTATGCAATCAAGCAGGCTGAAACCGGTCATGTTCATCGGCTCACCCCTAACCGTCAAGATAACATGCCCTCACTTCTTAGCAGCGACGGTAGTTATTACACAAGACAGCAACGTGGGCAGAGGTAATGATATTCTGATGGTGATGGAGGGAAAAAGGCAGTGGTGTGCTGGCTGCAGAGATGGAGCAGGGCGCAAGGCCCCCCGGCAACACCCCACAGGACGGCCACCACGCCGGTAAAAACCTCCGAGATAGGAAAAAAGTGAAGCTATTTACAAGAACCCCAGATCAAACCTCTGGCCAACCCTCGCCGTGCCTTCGTGCCCTATCGCTTGTTATCCGGTCGTGGTTATTTGGGTTCTTTGGTTATCGGTCTTGAAATAGCGGGGATTAATGATGCAAAGCCGGGCTCTAATGGCAGGTAGGCTTGCAGATGTGGACTCAGCCCGGCACAGTTGGCTCGAGGCTTGTCGGCGCGCAGATGATTTTTCTGGCGCTGGTATCAAATACAAACATGGATGGAGCAAGCCCTGGCTACTGGACTTGCTGGTGCGAATGCTGGGTGCTGTTGACCACGGTCGCGAATATTGTTGTTGATTGCCTCGGAATGGGAGGACTTGCTTGGACGCCTCGGAATGGGAGGACTTGCTTGGGTGCCTCGGGATGGGAGGACTTGCTTGGATGCCTCAGAATAGGAGGACTTGTTTGTCGGCCGCGCAATGGAGAGAAAAAGGCCAACCCGCAATAGTAGTACATACCATCTCCCTTGTGAAGAGCATGGATGGCGACTTTGGATCCTCTACAAAGCCGCCGATAACGTCGTTGTGTCGTGACGTTACTCAAAATCCAGAGATGTCATGTGTGTGAGGATGGCGTCCTGGCCATGCCTGGCGTTCGCGATCCGGCGAAGCAGACCAAGAGCTGGCTCAGGAATCTCCCACTCGTGCACATCCAGGAAAACCCGTGGTCTAACCCCGCCTGCCCGGTCATTCGAGTCCAGATACTCTGCATAGTCGGCAGCCACGGTCTTTGGCGCGACGTATGCTACGGACCATGAGAAGTAGGGGGCTCGCAGACGCGTAGTCAAGCAAGCAGACTCTAGCGCGGGCATCTGCGCGGCGGCGCGAGCAAAGGCCTCTAGAAGGGGCACAATCATCTCTTCCTCCGGCACGATGCGGAACTCGCCCGTCCCGTCCGCCGCAATTTTCTGTTGGCGGAGAGACGACAGGTATGCGAGCGCGTCCGCCGTCTCTCGCTCTGAACCGTAGCCCGGGGGCATGTAACCGACCGTATCGTCGGGGAGCGGTTCGTCACTGGCGGGAACATTGTGAGGGTCTCCGGGTGGGGCGCGAAAGTACCACCGCCCAGACGGGCTGCGCATGTCAAATGTGACAGTCAACTCGCTGAGCGAGGACCAGAAGGGCTCTCGGGGACCATCCTCAGGGTACGGCCAGAAAAAGGATGGGTCGACTTGGCCCGCGTATGCTAGTTTCTCAAGTTTGTTTCCGAACAACTGGTGGAGGGCGGCGCAGAGCGGGTCGTGCTGCTGTGGAAACACCAGGTTGGGCGACCTCTCGCCGTGAGCCCAGTCAAGCGTGTTAAAGTCGACGGTAAGTTCGCGCGTCGACGGCGAGAGGCGAATTGCTTTGAGGTTCTGAACAAGCTCGTCGCGCATCTGCCGCCGAAGAGCTAGAAAGATGTCGGGTTCGTAGTAGGTCCAGGTCATGCGCTCACGAGCTGGAGCCTTGGTGATCAGGGCGAGATAGCTGCCCGGATGGAACTTGCGGTTGCCCGCGTGCGGAGACACCCACTTGAGGCAGGCCACCACAGGAAGCTTGTCCAAATCGGAAAGCTGGATGTAAGAATTTTCGTACCGTTTCGCAAAAAGATCGGGGCGGCTACCCCACCAGAGGTCCCTCTTATTTCTCGCCAGCTTTTCGGCGCCGCGGTAGCTAGGATCCATGGGCGAATGCACGACAAGAAGCAGGCGAATGGCGATGGCAGGATCGGACCCCCAGCTCGAGAGCAGACGAAAGATGCCGGCGACTGCCTCGGATGCAGCGCTGTTGTTGGCCAGTCGATCTTGGTCGGATTCATAGAGACCGCACTCAGCATCGCTGTAGGTAGGAAGGACGATTTCGAACCTCAGTGTCTCGATGAGGGCTCGGCGGCGAGGGTCGGAGAAGATGGAGGCGAACAGGCCCAGCTCGGTGTTCTTGAATTGCACGTCGCGAAAGACCAAGCGTTCAACGGCGAACTGCCATTTGCGGGAGACGCTGGCAATTCCGGGTCGGACCAGCTCAGCTCTTGACTGCGCCGGGTTGCGGATCCATATCGGCAGGTGCGAAACGATGAGGGAGAGGATTTCCGGTGGCAAGCGGTCCATGGTTAGGTCGGTATCCGTAATTATGCTGAATACCCGGTATTGGCGGCTTTGCTCATTGAGAAAATCAAAAGAGACTGCAGTATTTCTGAAATCAAAAGACGCTGCAAGAAAGACGCTGCAAAACTGATGAAATCAGAAGACGCTGCAGTGAAGAATATCACCTGGAGTTGGGGTTGGAGTTGGAGTTGGAGTTTCTGCTCAAAGTGGTAATAAATTTACTAGTTATAGTATTTAACGTTAACGCGGTCGTGAATCCCTGTCACCTTGGCCCTGGCTCGCCCCACATGTCTTCCCCTTACCCATCGGATCCCGGTCTGCATTCAGCCATTCATCAACCAACCTCAACCTTGACGATTCCCCACGGATTGCGATTGGGGCCGACGGTATTCCTGACTGACACCACCCCCAATCTCCTTTTTCTTGAAACGGCCGCAGCTAGAGACTCAGCAGGCGCCTGCAGATGGCGGGGTTCGAGACTTGAGAGCCGGGTCGACCACTTCCATTGCAAACAGCTTCGACACGCGAGCCACCAGCAAACTCGCCCACACGCATGACCGCGCACATCACCACACGCTGCGGCACCGGGTGGGCTCTTGACTGTCTTGGTCAAGGTGTCAACTTGTAGTTCACCAATCTGTCCACAATGCTCCATGCCCCGCCCCGTCCTTCATAACCATGCCACTCTCCTTTGTCCGCCTCGCCGATGCCCCGAAGAAAGGGAAGACGATCAAATCGGCCTTCGAGAGCGAGAGCTTTGATGCCGACGGGACCATCCATGTCGATGGCCTGGTGGGATCCGCAACCATCTCGCCCTCGGGCCGCGATGTCGCTTTAGCATCGTGAGCATCTCTGCACTTGTTCCCTCCCTCCCCCCCAACGTCTCATTGACACCCTCCAGCCCCGAAGGCCTCGCCATCATCGACCTGGACTCGCCATGGAGTCCGCCACGCAGATTGAGCAGCCACGGTCTTCCGTGGCTCGTCGTTGACGTCCAGTGGTCGCCCTTTGCCGCTCGCGACTACTGGGTTGCTTCCACGGCCAACCACCGCTGTCTGGTGTGGAATCTAAACAAGCGGGACGATTCCTCATCTGGCGCCATCGAGCACTCTCTCCAAGCCCACAGCAGGGCCATCACTGACGTCAATTTCTCGGCCCACCACCCGGACTCTCTTGCGACGTGCGCCGTGGATGGATACGTGTACTGCTGGGATCTTCGAAGGCCGCGCCAGCCTGTCCTGGCTTTCTGCGACTGGTTTGCCGGCGCCACTCAGGTCAAGTACAACCGTCAGGACCCCAACATTCTCGCCTCCGCCCACGATCGCTGGCTTCACATATGGGACGTCAGGCGAGCAGCGGAACCTCTGAAAACCATCGACGCCCACACGTCCAAGATTTACGGCATCGATTGGAACCGCACAAAGCCGACCTGCCTCGTCACTTGCTCTCTCGACAAGAGCATCAAGTTTTGGGACTACGGCAAAGACGACGAAACACCTCAGCGAGTCATTCGCACCGACTTCCCAGTATGGCGAGCTCGGCACACCCCTTTTGGCCATGGCCTGCTCGCCATGCCTCAGACCGAGCCGGGCAATCTCTTTCTCTACGACCAACACGTCGATCCGGAAACACCCGTGGACGGCGCAGCTGATCCCGTAGCCATCTTCCCGGGACATGGCAACCACAAGGCGAAAGAGTTTCTCTGGAGAAGCCGCGGCGGCGTGAACAACGAGAGCGTGGATAACCGCGAGTTTCAACTCGTTTCTTGGGGTGAAGATAATGAGCTGCGCCTCCACAAGGTTGAGCACGAACTCTTGGAATCTGTGGGACACGTTCGAGGGACCCCGTTGATGAACAAGCTCATCCTTACCCGGAGGGGGGCCACTTACAAGACCTTCCGTACCGTCGATGATGCTGTTCCCCGCGATCGGAGGAGCCCGACGATGAGCGACCGCCCAGGCGGCGGCAGCCAGCCCCGCCAGAGTGCTCTCAGCATCGGGCTCAACACGACTCTCCCCCGTGCCAGGCCTTCTTGGCGTGCCACATCCATGAAGGCGACGACAAATCGGACCAAGCATGTGGACAAGACCCAACTTCAAATCGGCTGGATGAAGGGGATTTCCATGTCGAAGAGGAAACCCAGCTCCGATGCCCCTGGTCGAGCGGGTCTGGAGGACTCGGGCCTGTTCAGCACCGGCTACGATGGTGGCTGGGGTGAGCCCGAGTCCATCCAGGAAGAGTTTCTGCGCATCAGCAACCAGCTTCCTAACGTGAAGTGGGAAAATATTGACATGGACTCCCTCACGCTGAATGCCTCGCTGAAGGGTCCGTGGGGCGTCGACCGCGAGACAATCTTCATCAAGGTCAAGGTGGATATCCCTACCAATTACCCCAAGACCAAGGCACCTAGGTTCTACCTCGACAAGTCTTCCTTCATGCCGGAGGAGACCCGCCGAAAGGTTGAGCATGAACTCGGCGAGCTTGCCGATCGCTTCTTACAGAGGAAGCAGAACTGCCTCTATATGGCCTTTACATATTTACTTGGCGAAGTCGATCTCGAGTCCAGTACGGCGTTTTTCAACAACGTCCGAGATCTAGATGATGACATGGATGCCTTGGCCGATGAGAGTTCCAGCGAGGAGGACGAGAACGACATTCCTACCGGCGGCTCAGCTTCCATGTCGCAGGACCTCAGCGCCAGCACCGAACTGGATCCTTCGGCGACCCTAGTGTCGGCCCAGCGCCAGGCCGTCACTCCCTTGCCGTTCCACTGCGGCGCCAGGTTCTCCAACGATGGCAAGCTGGTATGCTTTTTCCCAACAAGGGAGGAAAAGGCGAGGGCCTTGTTTGCTCCCCCTCATCTGGACTCGTACAAAGAGCGGCCGAAAGGCGAACCCGCTTTCGCTGGGTTCGGCCGTCTTTCCCACGACTCTCCACCCCCCAAGCATCGATTCCATGACGAGACCTCTGCAACCGAAGACCAAACGGGAGAATCAGATGACACGAACTCGACGACGTCTACCGACTCGGAACCGACGACGGTGCACAAGATTAACATGTGGTACCAGCCAGGGCGCCGCTTCCGGAAGACGTGGAGCGCCAACGAGTCCATACGGTCCAGTGGGGGTGGCACCGGTGCTGGAACCGGCACCGGCACGGGGACGAGCAAGAAGAGGCCTGGCAAACCCAAGAACATCGTCTCCATTCACAACTTGCAAAGCCTACTCCCCTCCAAGAAACAGCTTGCTCAGGAATATGCCATCTTTGGTGACGGGGCCGAGGTGTGCAGCCACAACGCTACGGTGGCCGAGAAGTATGGCCACCAAGATTTGGTCCACGTGTGGAAGTATGCTGCGCTTCTGCTCCGGAGAGACATTCCGTTGGAGATACACGATCTCCACTTCAGCGGGCAACCCGTACTGGTCATTGCCAAGGACGCTGTTGCTCGGGCCAAAGAAGAGGACGGCCAAGCAGGCGCTGGGTCTGGCCTCTCTGGTCGGGTCAGATGGGGATATCATCCATTGGCTCGGGATTTGATCGGCGACCTCTTCGACTATTACGAGAAAATCGCCGACATCCAGATGCTAGCCACGCTGGCCTGCATCTTTGGCGACTACTCGATCGAGGAAGAAACGGCCATCGCGGCATCGAATTTGCCCCAGCCGAAGACGCCCCTCCCGATGAAAGCGCCTTCATTCTCGCTGTCGTACTTCCCGACTGATCCCGCACACTGGGGCCAGAACTACAGGAGCCAAGCCAGTTCGGGCATCACGACTCCTAGAACAGCTACCACGCCGGCCATGTACTCTGACCCTCCGAGCTCCGATGAGATTCCCAGTTCGGTTGAACCCACGTCGCACTCTTATTCGTGTGGCGAAACACCACCCAACCTTGCTCGGGAGCTTCTCCGCGACGCCGGTCAAACCCAGAGTTTGTCGACGTCTCCCAACAACAGGCTGTTCCACCGCTCCAACTCGACAGTTGCGGCGCTTGCTGCCAGCCTCCCGCGGGCGCTTGCTGGTATCGTCTCGGGGTCGCCTCCGGACCACGTCCGGAAGCGGCCGAGTCCTGCGGAGGTCATGCCAGGCACTCTTACGCCGAATGCCATCCCGTGGCCTGGGTCCGCGCTCGGGCCCGACACGCCCGGAACTTCGAGGACATCGTTCTCTGACGATGAGTACTGGAGAGGCGATATGCTTTCGATGAGTTCCGTGGTCGTGTCTTGTATTCCCGAAAACCAAGGCCTCTTCGATGACGACGGCTGGATGTCTACGCCTTTGATTGACCGCACCCACTTTGAGCTGTATTCCAGCTACCGGTATGCGTACGCCGAGATGCTTCAGATGTGGGGCCAGCCCCTTTCGCGCCTCGAAATCATGAAATTCGACGTCCTCAAGGAAATCAAGCCCCCGCCTCCGCGAACGCCATACGACGACGACGATGACGACGAGAACAACATCAACGACGGAACATATGCCCCTCACAACACACCCTTCTACCCTACCGGCGCAACCTCCCCCACCTCCCCATTCGCCGACCGCCGCGGCCTCTTCCAGCAGCTCCTCGACTCGGGCCGCGGCGTCGACGTGACAGGCTTCTGCCGCGTGCACCCGGGCGTCCCGCTCGAGCCAGCCGAGTATCTACGTCCCACCTCTCCGTCCGTGCCATCCCGCTACGGCGGTGGACACCAAACACCCCCCGGACCCGTGCCCATCGCCAACGGCGCGATCGGCGTCTGCCACCGCTGCACAGCCGAAGGCCAGTACGCCGACCTCGTCCCGCAAACGGAGATGGCGTGCGTCTACTGCTGGGAGCCCGTCATGGGTCTGTACGCGCCGTGCCTCTCATGCGGCTGCGTCACCCACGAGGCCTGCCTCGGCGAGTGGCACGCCATGGGCGCCAGCGAGTGCCCCGCGGGCCACGACTGCCGCTGCGTCGACGACGCGAGCACCGAAGCGCCGGGCAGCTGGGCCGGGCTGCGCGTCGCCGCTATGCTGGCGGGGTCGCACCACCCCCACGGAAACAGCAAGAACAACAACAACAACCACCACAAAAAGGGGCGCGACGACAACAACAAAAACGGGCTAGAAAGCCCCAGGCCCTCGGGCGCCCGCTCCGCCCGGTCCCGGCGCAAGTCGGCCCCCGCGGACGCGACCAAGTTCCACGCCCTCCGGCGCATGAACGACTCCCCCGGCACGACGGGCAGCGAGGCGACCGACAACCTGAGCGTGCGGTCCGGCGGCCGGGGCTCGCACCACCGCCGGCGCGGCCACGACGACAGCGAGCTGGACAGGGCGACGACGACCACGCCGGACCGCGAGAGCGTGGCGTCGTCGTCGGGCGGGCTCGTACCGTCGGTGACGGTCACGGGGGCGTCGTCATCGTCGGGTGGTGGTGGCTTGGGGGGCTTGCTGGCCGGCGTCAAGCCGCCGGTGAGGGGGGGCGGGCCGATCTCGGCGGCGCAGCTGAGTCTGGGGAAGAGGTTGAAGAAGCAGCTTGAGGAGTCGGGGCGGCCGGGGGTGCCGAGGAGGAATTCGGGAGGGTTGGCGATGTGGAAGACTACTACTGGGTAAGGTTGGGAGGGGGTGTAAGATGTGTAGTGTCAGGTGTGTGTACTGTCAGGCGGAGAAGTGTTTTACAGGAGTACTTTTTTCTTTCTTCTTAGACATTGGGGATACTAGCAGGTGTGGTTGTTAATTACGAAGGATTGTTTTGTGCATTTTGAGTTGTGCATATCGACCATTTCACACATCATGACATGTACTTCAACTGCCCGTCCCTACAGCCCGTTTTACAAGCGAGCCGCAGAATCATTCCTTCCACATCTTAGCCTCCTCTTCAACCCAAACAAAAACCTGCCCATCCTCCAAGAAACCAAGCAAAGAAAAGAACAACTCACGACCAATTCTTCGCAAAGAAATCCAACACCGTCTTGTATCCCCTGGTATACTCCTCCCGGACCCGGTCGTCGGCCAGGTCGGCGCGCGCGGCCATCCAGCCGTGGATCTGGTCCTTGAAGGTCTCGACGTGCTTGGCGCCCTTGAGGTTGGCGGCGAACTGCGCGACCTTGTCGTCGGGCTCCTCCTTGGACGCCAGCAGGATCAGCGGCACCTGGATCGACGAGGCCTCGCTGGGGTCCACCATCGCCGGGTGGCACTCGGCGCCGATCTTGAAGGGGTTTTGCGGGGACGAGGTCACGAGGGAGACGACTTTGCCGCCCCAGCAGAACTACGTAGAGGGGGTGGGTGAGTCGAAGTGTGGTGGGGAGTTTGATGGAAAGGGGTAGGATGTTTGCTTACGCCGAGGACGCCCCAGGACTTGATGGAGCGGTTCTTGGCCTCGAGGGCCTTGACGAACTCGGGAAGCTTGTGGGCGACGCCGGCGGGCGGGTTCTTGCCGAAGAAGGCGCCCAGGTTCTTTTGCTTCTCCGGAGTGTTGGGTGGGTACCTGGGTTGCCGGCTTAGTACAAGACATGCACCAGGTCGTCGTGCCGTGAAGCTCACCACTCAATGGGGGACGGCTCGCCCTTGAACCAGTCCGGAATAAACACCTTGTACTTCTGGTGGTGGCTGTCGGCGAGGATGTCGGCGCCCTGGACGGTCTGGTCGAAGTAGCCGAAGATGTCGTAGATCAGGACGATCCCCTTGGTGGCATCGGCAGGACCGGTCACATCTGCGGTGGTTGAATCCGTCAGCTGACCGAGTCTCCATCGTGAAAGGGACGCCGGGTTTCCGTACACGTCTTCAAGCCATCAATCTCCTCGTAGGACCCCTTGGCCTTGTAGCCCTTGGACACGACGGGGGGGATGTTGCAGCAGGCCTCATTGTGCCCGTGGCTCGCTGGCATGGTCGACATGTTGGCAATTGGTGGGGTGGATGGCGTGGTGTGAAGATGGTGTTTGTTTGGGAAGAGACTGGAGGAATTGGCGTTGGGATGGAGGGATGAAGATGGTGAGGGTGATGGCGATGGCGACGGGGGAAACGTCCGGCACTTATTCGGGCCAGAGACCGCGGCTCGGGGCGCTGCGGGGTAATGATGGACGGCGGCAGCTCCAGTTGCAGCTCTGCCGGCAACAAAATGTCGCTGATGGAGTGCGCGCATGCCGTGAAGCTGGATGCTGCTTATGACTTGAAATAGCTCTACACTCTACAGTACCAGAGTGTAGCCAGAATTATTGGACAACTCCTTGCGTTTTATCTGACAGCTAAATTCATGTCCTTCTCGCGCCGTTTTGATGCTCGCGTTCCCAGTTGCACCGTCATTGGCGTTGCCGTGTTGGCGTGGTTGCGGGGTAGCTTCCAGCTGGCTCAAGCCCGAAGCTCTGCTGCTGTGATGTCACTGTTTCCCCGCCTCCCGCTGCAGCTTGCCGGGCTGCTGTGGGCCGATCCGATCCGCTAATCACGCCGGGCTTCAGGCTCCACTCGGAAAAGGCGCCTGGAATCTCTCAAATATACTCCGTATTTTGTCTGCGAAACACACTCTCAAAGTCCCAATTTTCGAGCTTCCGACAAGAAACCATCGCCAAATAACTACCGTTTTGGCCCTTCATGCTAAGCCTTAGCAATGCCAACATTATCATGTAAAAAGCACGCAGCGCTCCGACAACCCCAGTTTTGCGGAACAACAGAACCACAGCGGGCCAACGCAAGTGGGAGGAGAGGCATGGAGGCCGCTAATTTACGCTGGAGGCTAAAGGGGCCACAGCACGATTCCGGCAGCCCTCCTGCTCCGGCTCATCCTCCGGCTCATCCATCGCTCAGGCACCGATCGCGTACCCCGACCTCTTCATGTCCTCCACCACTTTCAAGACCGTCTGGATCTCGGCCCCAAACCGCAGCGTGCTCGAGACCTCGGAGAGCGGGATCCATTTGGCGTCCAGCTTCTCCCACTCCTCCTGCGTCCCCGAGTCCGGAGTGTCGCTGCACTCGGCCGTTGCCGCAAAGAAATAGACGATCTTGAGCGCCTCGGTTTCCGATTGCGGATCGGGATACAAGCATGCGCCGACGTGCTCGTTGCTTGGGTGCCCCACCGTGATGTTGGGGGGTTTCTTGGACGTGTCCGAGTGTTCCGTCTTGGCCGGCGTCGCTCGGGTCGCAATGTCGAGCTGGAGTGGTGTGACCTGGAGACCCGTCTCCTCGTACGTCTCCCGGAGCGCTGCCGCGAGCATGCTCTCGTTGAGGTTCCTCCTGCCCTTGGGCAGCTGGTAGAGCTTCAGCCGGTTGTTCCAGATCGCTAGGACCATGGCCCGGCGGGGATCGATTGTGACGGTGCCGCAAGACATGCCGAGGGCGCTCGCAGGCCGGAAGCTCATGCTCTTGTCAACTTCGTCGAGCCAGAGCCTGAGCTCCGACTCGTCTGAGCCGGGCCCTGGTTGGGGCTGGGGTTGCGATCGCGCCATCGCCCTTGGGTTGGCAGCTGGTCAAACTTGGGAAGCACGAGGGTCGAGGCAAGATTGTTCGGCTTCGGCGGAGGCTGTCAAAGGAAGGCTGGCACTGCACCAAAATCAATCACACGATGCGAAGTGATTGAGAAGTGGGAACCCCAGGGCTCTTTTAATGCCCTTTGTGCCTTTTAAGGACCGTTACCTCCTGCAGTCGCCAACACGCTTGACCTGGTATGCCAGGTGGCCAATCCCGTGTTGTGGCTACACGGATCTCCTTCCTTCCCATGTGGCCCCAGAGAGCACCGGGCAACATCTGCAACAAAAACGAGCGACCGGTGAGCATGCGAGACCGGGAAGCGCAGGGTCGAGCGCCCGCAGGATATGCAGGTCGACAGAAAGCCCCCAGCGAATCATGGATTCCGGCAGGACCCAGCCGTCAGGTGTATCGACGCTAGGCCCCCAGTTTCCGGGGCCCAGCCGCCCGCAGACCCGGGGCACTTCGGGATGCAACCTGACGCTGATTCTGGGCGGCTGCGGGAGCTTCCCCCGCAGCAGCTGGCATCGGGATCTTGCTGGGGTGGACACGTTTACGGATAGCCGGGCTATGTATATTTCGGGGCATCCCAGCCTCGTTTCCACCCAGCGCTCTGGGGTGACGTTTGGGCCGTTTGCCAATCATGCGCCTTCATCACATCAAACCATGCGTTCCAACAGGGGAACTGCCGAGCCAGAGCCATCATTGACACATGACCCCAGCCGACCGGTGAGCTAACCCCTTGCACACGCCAGGAATCCGGTTTCCATCCTCGTCCCATCTCAACACCACACGCGGTTGCATTAAAGAGACCGCCCCGTGGGCTGAGCGACTGCCATCGGATCGGTATCACCAGTGCGGTCTGTCAAAGCTCAGGACCCCGAATCTGGAATTGGTCGCATGCTGCCGGCTCTCGGTGGAGGGAGCCACACTGGGCGACGACGCCCAATCGTTCGATGAGCCTTTCTTGCTGCTCTCTATCTCGCATCCCGCCGACCCTTGTTCCATGCGCGACTTGTCCTACACACCAAGAGAATAAACCTGGATACCAGGCATGCGGAAGTCGATGAGGAGGGTGGCCGCCGTGACGGGAAAGGTAAAAACACCCGGAAGCAGCAATGCGCAGCGTGTCCGGTGGCTCCTCGATCTGTCGGCGGTGCCATGGACAGCATCATCTCGTATTCGGTCTGGGATCGACTACAAAGGATGGAGAAGTGACAACAAGGAATGCAGAACATGCCTGGAATCACACCGTACCGGTCAAGACGTCTTCTCGTTTAGCTGGCACCCGGCCGCACTCCTGCAAGGCCGGACTTCCGCATCAGCCAGATGATATACGAGATACACTCAAGAAGCAGGCCACACACCCGACCGGTCAGCTTCTCTTTAACATCTGCACTTATTCTTCATTCTCTGCTACTGGAGAACGCCCATCCACCTACAAACCAACGTAAAGTGCTGATCTCTCGATGTGAGCGCCCGCATCACGAGGCACACTAAGAGGGCACACTTGTGGGCGCACACTCGACCTCTCCCATGTCGGACAAGACCTGACCGGTGTCAGGTCCCGGAGTCTCTGTGCATCCCGTCCCATCCGTCGGATCCAACCCCAGGGCGAGTTGGATAAGAATCGAGGGCGGCAACTTGATATATGACTTGGTCCGGATGCGCGTCGAGCCAATGCCCTGGTGAAGGGTCTGTCTCAACTTAGATGGCCCACTATCGAAATCCGCCTAATTTTTGTCGGCAGAACAGATAGGCTCCTAACTCGATCTCGCGCCTCAGTTCCCAAACCGTCGGCCAGTCTGCGTCTCTCGGCTGCTGCACCCGCATGAACAGGATGGCGTATGGCGACGACAGGCCAAAAGGGGCAAATAGAAACGGGGAACATCTTCCGCCCCTGTGCTTCCGACAGCATGCATCCGTCCCATCTCAGTTCTCAGCTCGACTCGCCAAACCGGTCCCCTCCCACCCACCACCCCCAACCCCCCACCGTTGCAACCCTCCTGTACCCCGATTCCGACTCGGGACATGTATGTGCATATGTAAGTAAACATGACATGGACGTCCACATCCAACAACACCTCGACTGCTTTGACAACACAACCGCACCCACACAAATCCCTTCCGCTGCTGCAACGTCCGAAGCAGCTCGGGATGCTACGCTGCCTACCCGCTTCCAGTTTCCGTTTCCGCAGACGGCAACCCGACCAGCCGCGTTCGTCGCATGCTCCACAGTGCGGTAACAGTAGTTAATTGTAACCGGCGGGGCCCAGCCCCATAACCCGCCAGCCCGCCCCCGAGGCGAGGCGGGTTGGGCGGGACGGGCGGGTTCCCGCACTCAGCGGCTCGCGCAGCAGCTAGCCAGCCGTGCCGTCCACCGCCGGTTTGGAAGTGGGACTTTGGTTGGGGGGGGGAAGGGAACTACAAGGTACATACAGTGTCTGGGGAGGTATGGAGCATGCAGAACGATGGAAGAGTACATGTATGTACGTACGCTCAGTGCCAGTGCATACATTTCTTGCACACCGATGTTGCATTGGGGTATATGCTATATTTTTGTCCCCGTGTCATGCGTGGGGGTCAGATGGGATGTTGTGTCTTGGCCGGACTGCAGTCCGAAAAAAAGGGGCCGAGAAAGGGGGCGCAAAGGGGGCGAAAAGCAGGATATATTAACTGCTGAAGGTGGACGGCGTGTGCGAGGACGGGAAACGGGCGACACAGACTGATCTCTAGATGCTGGCGGTTGGTCGAGTCGGCGGGGTAAATCGTCGACGCTACCCTCCCCTCCCCTCCCCGAGCTGAGCAGCCTGAGCTGCATGCAGCGGTGTAGGCGAACCTCACATCACAGCTTCGGGCCCGATGCTGCCCTCAGCTTCACACGGACGCAACTAGCGAATGGGGGGGACACAAAATGCAGAAGAAGAATGGGCTGCATCGCCAACGCCCGCTTCCGAGATGACCATTTCCCCCAAACCAAGACTATGTAACACCTAGCTGCTCGACAAATGCGCATACTCCTTGTTGAACGCCCGCCCAATGACCATGCGGCGCACCTCGGACGTGCCCGCGCCAATCTCGTACAGCTTGGCGTCGCGCAGGATGCGCGACGCGGGCATCTCCTCGACGTAGCCCATGCCGCCGAGCACCTGGACGGCGTCGAGGGCGCACTCGGTGGCGCGCTCGGCGGCGTACAGGATGGCGCCCGCGCAGTCCTGCGTGCGCACCGCGCCCTCCTCGTCGACGGCCCGCGCCGTCGCGTACGTGTACGCCCGCGACGCCTGCAGCTTGGTGTACATGTCGGCTAGCTTGCCCTGGATGAGCTGGAAGTGCGCGATGGGCGTGCCGAACTGCGTGCGGGTGTGGGAGTAGGGCAGGGTGATGTCCAGCGCGGCCTGCATGAGGCCGAGCGGCCCCGCGCTGAGGACCAGGCGCTCGAGGTCGAGGCCTTCCATTAGCACGCGCACGCCGCCGTGGAGCTTGCCGAGGACGTTTTCCGCGGGGACGAAGACATTCTCGAAAACGAGCTCGCCCGTGTTGCTGCCGCGCATGCCCATCTTGTCGAGCTTGCGCAGGCAGGCGAAGCCCGGCGAGGCCGTGTCGACGAGAAAGGCGGTGATGCCCTTGGAGCCGGCGTCGGGGATGGTCTTGGCGTAGACGACGACAAGGTCGGCGTCGGGCCCGTTGGTGATCCACATCTTGGAGCCGCTGAGCAGGTAGCCGCCGTCGACCTCCTTGGCACGGGTGCGCATGCTGACGACGTCGCTGCCGGAGCCGGACTCGGACATGGCCAGGGCGCCGACGCGCTCGCCCGAGATCAGGCCCGGCAGGTACTTGCGCTTCTGGTCCGGGCTGCCGTTGAGCTGCAGCTGGTTGACGCACAGCTGCGAGTGGGCGGCGTAGCTGAGGGCGACGGAGCCGCTCGCGCGCGACAGCTCCTCCATGACGACGCAGTGCGCCTGGTAGCCCATGGCCAGGCCGCCCACGTCCTCGTCGGCCGTGATGCCGAGGAACCCCGCCTCGCCGAGCTTGCCCCACATGTCGGCCGGGAAACTGTTGGTCTTGTCGGTCTTCGCGGCCACCTCCTCGGTCAGCTCGCGGCGGGTGAACTCTTGCACGCGCTCGCGCAGCTCGGCGAGGTCGCTCGGGGACGGGGCCTCGAAGCCCTTGGGGTGCTTGGACGAGGCATTGCGCCGTTGTTGTTGATGGTGGCAGGACGCTGCTGTCCTCGAGGATGCTAATACGAGGGAGGGGATGGATGTGCTTGATCTCGTCGTCGTGGCACGCGCGAGCGCTCGTGACAGCGTCCTGGTCGAGGCCGACATGCTGCGGGTTGTGAAGCAGGTATTTCGGTCGTCGGTGTTGGGGAAAAAGGGAATTGGATTCTAGTCGTCGGCGTCGATGTTGTGAGGATTGGGCTCAGAGAGAGCAGAGAGCAGCAAAGGGATACCGTTACCCCTTGAGTCCCTTAAGCCGACGCTTGCCCTCTGCCCGAGTGCCCGCTGCGAATTAGCATGTGCTCAGGGGAAACCAACGACGTAATGGGGCTCGTGGGGCTGGGTTCCCTGCTGACCCAGGCCCGGCTTACACCGCTTTGCTTCGGGCCGTCCCCAATTACCTGCCCAGCGTTACCCCGTACGCCAGCGCTTCCCTGCTGAGCCGACACCTCGGGTCTCCCTGGCCCTGATCTGATCACCGAGCAGCAAGTGCACAGCTTCCCCGGCTTCACCAACCCTTCGTCTCTGTGCCTGGTGAACCAACCGAGACTTGAGCATGTCGCTGTCAACACCATCAAGAGAAATGATGCTTCTGTCTCGGCAATTGGGCCGCCAATGCGTGCGCCCGTGTTCCATTCCGCTGCGGCCCCGCACCCGTTGCACCCGGAACCCCGTCCTCCCTACCGCTACCCCGACACCGACGACGACGACGAGACGCACAGTCGCGACCTTCAACGCGCCGCACCATGCAGGCGCGATATCCGTCATCAAGAGCAACGTCGACACGAGCTCCGATGAGTTCAAGGAAAACGAGCGGCTCATGGGCGAGGCCATGGCCCGCCTCGACAACCTGACCCGCAAGGTCCAACAGGGAGGGTCCGCAAAGGCCCGCGAGAAGCATCTGGCCCGCAAGAAGATGCTGCCCCGGGACCGCGTCACCGCCCTGATCGACCCCGGGACCACATTCCTCGAGCTGTCGCCGCTGGCCGGCCACGAGCTCTACCCAGAGGCCGAAGTGCCGGCCGCCGGTGTCATCGCGGGCGTCGGCGTGGTCGAGGGCGTCACCTGCATGATCGTCGCCAACGACAGCACGGTCAAGGGCGGCACATACTACCCCATCACCGTAAAGAAGCACCTCCGTGCCCAGGCTGTCGCCCAAGAAAATAACCTGCCGTAAGTCTTTCGCTGCTCCTCACTCGCCATGCCGATGGACGACCGGACTGACCGTTCATGCCCTTGTGCAGCTGCATCTACCTCGTCGACTCGGGCGGCGCAAACCTGCCACACCAAGCCGATGTCTTCCCCGACCGCGAACACTTTGGCCGCATCTTCTTCAACCAGGCGCGCATGTCGGCAGCGGGGATACCCCAGATCTCGGTCGTCATGGGCCCCTGCACGGCCGGCGGCGCCTATGTCCCGGCCATGAGCGACGAGAGCATCATTGTGCAGGAGCAGGGACACATCTTCCTCGCGGGCCCGCCGCTTGTCAAGGCTGCCACGGGCGAGGTTGTCAGCCCAGAAGACCTCGGTGGTGGCAAGATGCACTCCTCCGTCTCGGGTGTGACCGACTACCTCGCTGTGGACGATGCCCACGCCATCGTGCTCGCGCGCCGCTCCATCAGCAACTTGAACTGGCCGTCCAAGCCTGCTACCTCCACGCCCACCACCTTCTCTGAGCCGCTCTACGACCCCTCGGAGCTCCTCGGCATTGCCTCGACGAATCTCCGGAAACCTCTGCCTATCCACGAGGTCATCGCGCGCATCGTCGACGGCTCTTCCTTCGCTGAGTTCAAACGCGACTACGGCAGCACCCTCGTTACGGGCTTTGCCAACATCTACGGCCACCGCGTCGGCATCATCGCCAACAACGGCATCCTCTTCAGCAGCTCATCCCTGAAGGGCGCCCACTTCATCGAGCTGTGCTCGCAGCGCGGCATCCCGCTCGTGTTCCTGCAGAACATCAGCGGCTTCATGGTCGGCAAGGACGCCGAGCGCGAGGGCATCGCCAAGAACGGCGCCAAGCTGGTCACCGCCGTGGCCTGCGCCGACGTGCCCAAGTTCACCGTCGTCGTCGGCGGCAGCTACGGCGCCGGCAATTACGGCATGTGCGGCCGCGCCTACTCGCCCCGGTTCCTCTGGATGTGGCCCAACGCGCGGATTGGTGTCATGGGTGGCGAACAGCTGGCGAGTGTCATGGAGACGGTTGGCCAGAAGGTCGACACCGGCTTGAAGGCGAGGATTGACCGCGAGAGCGACGCCGTGTTTTCGTCGGCGCGGTTGTGGGTAAGTTTGTCCTGCACAATGTCTTCCGCTGGAACTCGGAGAGTTGCTGACATACTCTGCTAGGACGATGGTGTGATTCCCCCGGCGCACACACGGCAATATCTGGGATTGGGTTTGAACGCGGCGATGGGCGGTCGGAATGTCATTACCCCGGGCCAGACCAAGTTTGGCGTTTTCAGGATGTAAACCACAGCGAGCGAGCGCATTTGCATAGCATCTAATGACCAAGTTGTCTAATTGGGGTTTTCCACTCAAGTTAGCGCCAGCCGGAGTGGTCTTTGAGCTTCTTCTTCAGATTTTGGTCATGGACGAACGACAATCCCTACTGCCGGATGTGCCGGTGCCGGTACCGGACACGGGGGTTCCGGATGGCGAGCGGGGCTCGACCGGCCCGGGTGTCGGAGGTCGGCCGAAAGATGACGGGATTCTTCCCACTTTCGCATCCAAGTTGATTATCGAACGATCTGAGTTCCAGGTCGCCGCGTCTTCTCCCCGATCTCGGCATGGGTACAGCCCCTTCACCGACACAGACGCCCTATCTGGCTTCCCCTGGAAACGCCCCTTCTGCTGTGTTGGCGCCCCTAGGTCCTCGTGACCTGCAGGCGGGGCTTGCCAACGCTAGCCCTCCGCCTCCACCAGACCAGACATCTACAAGGACCAGCACTGCGTCCACAGCAGCCCGGCTTCAACATCGTGCAGATTAATCCCGTTCTCACCCCTCCCCGCCCCACATGACGTCGGGTCTGGGTCGGATCGTCGGCAGGCATCAGGTTCCTGCGTCAATGGTATAATACGTAGCAGCCAAGGTCTTCCATACATACCCCGCCCCCGCGGAGGACCAAGTTCAAGGTGACAGAAACGAGGCTCTCAACTTCCTCCGTCTCTCTAGACAGCGCAACACTCGATTTGCAGCAATGTCGTCCTCAGACGACAAGATCGCGTCTGCGGCAGGCTCCGGCGCCCGCACAGATGACTCCATCACAGTCGAGTACCCCCCGGAGGATCAAGTCCCCAGTTCCAAACCGGTGGCTGGCGCGGGTCGGGCTGGAGCCAACGTATTACCCACGCTGGCGGCCTTTTCTTTGCAGGGGAAGGTTGGCGTGGTAACGGGGGGCGCAAGAGGGTTGGGTTTGGTGATGGCGCGTAGGTCGTTTTCACCCCCTGAGGGGCAGCAAGGAGGGTCTAACAACAGTCTTCTCAGAGGGAATGGTTATCAGCGGAGCGGATCTGGCTCTTGTCGACCTCAACAGTAATTAATGCGCCCTACCCCCTAACCGGTACTGCCGGACCGTGAGCAGCTCACTAACACCACACGCAGAGGAAGAAGCAGCCGTCCAGGCGCAGAACATCATCGAGACCTTCCAAAAGGAAAACCCCGACGCCACGAGGCTGCCCAAAGTCACAGCCCACTACGCCGACGTCTCCGACGAGGCCAGCGTATTGGCTTGCATCGCCGAGATCGTTGCTGAGCACGGCAAGATCGACAATCTTGTGACGTCCGCGGGCTTCACGGAGAACTTTGAGGCCGTCTCCTACCCGATCGACCGAGTGCGGAAGCTGTGGGGCGTCAACGTCGACGGCACCTATCTGTTTGCTACGTGCGTGGCAAGGCACTTGGTGAGAATCTACTTCCTTCGCGCTCCCTGTCATCATTCCGCATTTGTAAGTTGAGATGTACTAACTTCCAACTCAACCAGATGGCTCGCAATGCCCCTGGGAGCATGGTCTTCATCGGCAGCATGAGCGGCTCCATCGTGAACGTTCCCCAGCCGCAAGCGTAAGACCGTCCTTCCTCCTCTGCCCCTCGACAAACCCACTAACCGCACAACACAGTCCTTACAATGCCTCCAAGGCCGCCGTCCGACACCTTGCCGCCTCACTCGCCGTCGAGTGGGCCGAGGCCAACATTCGGGTCAACTGCATCTCGCCAGGTTACATGCTGACCGCCCTGTAAGTCCGCTGGTGTCTCACCAAGCCCCCTGTACTACCTTCCTCTACCTGCCAGCCACATCACATACAGATTGAGGTTGGGTGGAGAAGCTAAAAAACGGAAGAGAAGAAGAGGATTCGCTAACTAGAAAGCAGGACCGAAAAGATCCTCGACGACAAGCCCGCCCTCAAGCGCCAGTGGACCTCGCTCATCCCTCAGGGGCGCATGGGCGCGCCGGTCGACCTGATGGGGCCGGTGACCTTTTTGCTGTCGGATGCGTCTGCGTACGTCACGGGTGCGGATCTGAGGGTTGACGGGGGGTACACTGTTACGTGAACGGTCATGTGGCTTTCCATCTCGCGGGGGTTCAGCATTTCAGGAGGGCGTGGGGATGGTGGTGACCTGATATCAGGTCTTGATGTTCTTCCTCGGAGAAGCGAAAGCGAAAACGGAATATAGAATAGGAACAAGCCGGTCCGGTGTCTTGTGTCTGCCCTGATGCAGGCCAGTTATCCTGATTCCAGCACAAACTGGGGCTAACCGGTGAGCTTTTTGCTATGGGTTTCGCCGGATGCAACCACACCTGCCGTCTATTGTTTAGGTACCATCCACACCCACCTTTTCTATCAGCGGAGTAAACTCCGACTTTCTCAGATCACATTCCCGGTGCATTCTCGCTAGGCAGTCACGCCAGCCTGCCTGTCCTTCTGAGCGGCTTCTACACAGCAACTCGACCCGAGAAGCCAAGGCCGTGTAACAGACCATTCAGCCCGTTCTCCAAACGTTCGGAGAATGCAAGGGGTACTGCTTCCGGCTCGCTGTGAACCATGTCTCACATCTCCCGCCTCCCCTCCAGGCTGTCCAGTTCTCCCCCGCTTCCCCAAACTCGTGGGGTCGGGCATTGGAGAGGGAGAGTCTAGGCCCCTTCACCTGCAGGCTCACAGCGGTCCCGGTATGTGCATACCACAGGACAGGAGTGAGTGCCTCAGATACGATTCGTCGGTGTGGGCCGCAAAGTTAACGTCGATGTTAACGTTACCGTCTGCTTGGATCGAGATCGCCATGTCCTGGCCGGCGCGGCGCTTACCTCTTTCCTGTGAGACATGCATGCGCCACCCCCCTCGACCAGCTCCAACTGTGGCATGGAAGCAGACCTGGTGTGGGTGGTGAAGCTCTCCGAAACATGCCCCTCTTTTCCATCCTGGGCTCGTCCGTGAGGGCTGGGTTTGCCTTTTTGGTGAGGGGTTTCCGAAAAGAATTGGGGCGTGCTGTACGTGAAATGTTGATATATAATGGAACTAAAATTCACGTGAAGCCCGCACGTTTCCAGGTACGGTACTAAGCCAAGTAGCATCCCGAACAGTCAGCATAGGTTGGAGTGTCGTCATGCATACTTGCCCAACGGAATGTGCCGCCGGAATACTGGAAGTACTTCCCGATCGGATGATGCCGAAGAGGCTCTCGGCGAGAATTGCGTCCTCGAGCGATGTCCAAATCGGAGTCCCTGCAGCGAGCTCTTTGACCGAAGCCGCCACCAGGGAGAGCCCAAAGCCATGCACCATCCTGGGATCTTGGTGGGAGTGCCCGAGCCAATGATTAGAGACGAGCGGCGTGCGGTCACAAGACGACCAGGTCCGCCCCGCTGGCCGAGGGATCAGACGACCATTGATCGAGACGATCTGACCTCGTTCGTCGCTTATGTTCCCAAAACTATCAGGGTCGGTCCCCGCACGGGACGAATGGGCCGTGCGTAGTCTAGTCGATGTTCGAGAAAGGCTCAGCCTGTCAGAATGGGATGTCACTGGCGTCTCCTGATTCCGGGGAGGCTCTTGGGATGGCCCCGAGGCCGTGCTTCATGGTTGACATCCGGGGTGGGAGAAACACCGTGTACGTTTAGCCGAACTGCCTGTGGAAGACGCAAAGTGGTCACCGAGGAAATGCTGCTGTGCCGTCATTTCAGCCACGGCGGTTGCTTGAGCAGGCTCCCTGCCAGGTCTTGACCGGTCGGCCCCCTTGCCTTCACCGCTGCCAATGTGAAGCCATGCCCCGCCGCCCCGCCCCGCCCCGGTCTCCCGGCATGCTGGACAGGCACTGCTCTCCCGAGTCCTCGTCGGGTTTTGCTCTGCCCTATGCAGCACACAGCATTCTCGAAACAGCCAACAGCTGCGCAAGAAAGAGACACGGTCTAACCCTCAACTCTCCACCTGCATCTAATTGGAAGGAGCCGGAGCGTGGGGGTGGCGGGGTGCATGTGTCGGCGTGCGTGGGGAACAGGGCGTGGCCATCTGATAACTACACGTTACCTGGTATTTCAAATTCCTCTCGCAACTGGCGGATTCGCGCACGCAGGGACCCGAGAGCTGAGGTTGCACAGGCAGACCGGGGAGCCGCAGCGAAGCGGGAAATGGACGGGGCGGGACGCGTGTGTGGTCGGCGGGAACAGGGGCCTGGCTCCGGCGACACCTCGAATCCCGAATCCAGAATCCACGTGCCTGCATCCGCCCGTCAGGTGAGTGTCGCTGCTGCGCGTGCGGTGCAGCACGGAATAACCACTGCCGCGTGCGGAGATGACCACAAGTCCCGTGGCGAGCTGGGAGGGGCAGGTCGAGGTCCGGGTCGTGATTGTTCGTGACCTGCGAGGGGTCGGTGAGTCGGGAGAACGGAGAGATCACGTTGCTTCCCACAGCAAATCCCGGCCAAAAAGGAACCATCAGGAACCAGAGAGCCCCGACGGCGCAGCTCAGCTGCCACCATCCATGACCCATGCCATGCCAGCCTGGACCTTGTGTGTGGAAGCCTGGCAGGCGCCGTGGTTCCTTCCAGACTCCTGCTGGCAGTGCATGCCCTGGGTTGAGAAGACGGAAGTCGGGAGTCGGGGAATTGTCGTCATGGGCAAATTGTGGATTGTCATGGAAGGAATTGCCCTTGCAGAGAGCAGCAGCCGCGCCTGCCAGCTCCTTGGCATCCGAGACACGCTCACACCCAGCAGCTCCACCAACCTGAACGCTTGCCCAGGATCCCCCAACCAACGCTAACCGTGTCTCCCTGGCCCCCGGTTGGTATCACCGGTCAGCAGGGCAGGCAGGCGGCAGGGGGGAGGGCAGGTACAAACCTAACTCACAGACAGAATATGGACGTTGCTGCCATGTCCGCGCTGGCTGCCTGGGCCGTGACTAAAAGCTGCGTCGTTGAGGCTTCCCAGCGTGCTAGCTTCCCAGTTTGTGGGATTTCTTTCGTTTTTCTTTTTCTTCTTCTGGCGACTGCCTTCTCTCCCTTTCCCCGGATCGGCCCAGAGCACCGCTTTTTCGGCTTGTGGTTTCTTCTTGTTGATGTGATTTGCTCACCACCAAAGGACCCATCCCTTTCCCACAACCGCGGGCCGTCCCGGCGCTTTTCCACCGCCCCCAACCCCCCGAACCCACAAGGCCCTCGCCGTCCTGCTTGTCATATCGGGCTCCAGGGCGTGGACCCGATCGGGGGACCGTAGTGAACCTGTGAAGAACAGCAGGAGAGCGGTGAGGGCACTGATGACGCTGCGGGCACTGACGGCCCCAGCCTCACTCAGCCCTGGAGCTTGGTTGGGCTCTTACACATGGTGTAAGTGCCTCACCGACACTCTTGTTTCTTTTCCTCTCCCTTACCTTACCCACACGCCACACCGATGGTGGTTGGTACCCAAGGTGCCTGGTGATGCTGGCTTGTGTCATTGGGACCACGAAGAAGCAAATCGCACTCCTCCTGGCAAGAGTCGTTCCCGAGCGTGCTCCTCTTGGTCATAACGCCGATCTCTGTTCCCAATCAAGGGGCCGCCCGACCCGCCTTACACAAAACCCGCCGAGCTGTCAGCCTTCCGGCGATATGTGCCTCCCCCCCTCCAGTGACGTGGTCGACTCGCCAGGTCCTCCCTCCCCCCTGCTGCCGTTTCCCTTTCACCCCACATCCTTCGTCAGCTTGAGAAGCTAGGCCAGACATCGAGAATAATACACTTCACTTCATTTATGTGCCACTCGTGGAGTGTCGGTGCTGTGCTTCCTGGGACAACCGGCTCTAACAACTCCCGATATCCAGGATCTTACCAGTCTCTCGTTCTCACCTTCAAACGGCCCCCTCTCCGAGCTCCTTTCAGAGAGCTCGGGGTTCTTGCTGACCTTGCGGTTGGGTCTAAAACCAGCTCCCGCCAAACCCATCTCCGGTCTTTCACGAGTCATGGTCCCTAAGTGGCTGAAGAGTATCGACGTTCTCCCAACCCACCCTGGTTTATCAGCCTAGTGGTGGATCCCGAAGATGGACACGTTGATGCCCAAGGGCTTCTTTGAGAACACCCAGGAAATCTATGCCGAAGTAGCAAGCTACCCGATAGTCCCTCCTGAGAAGATCAAGCAGTATTGGAACGGTACGTAGAACCACTCGCCGCCCAAGAACGTGGCCGAACAGGTAAACTGACACTGGTTTGCTAGCTTATACAACCACATTCCGGAGGCTTTTTGACCCCAGCGCATTCCGTCTGGAAAATTTCTGGTGGCATGTATGGGGGAGTGAGAAGTTACGAAATCTCAGCGGCCCAGCACTCGCCAAGCTGTTTGAAGAGATTTCAAATGGCCCAACTTTTGTGCCACTGGTGTCGCCTGCCGAGCGTTACATCCGCTCAAAGGTATGCTCATCGTTGTATATGTGACGCCATGCAATTGCTGACTGCCTTCAAGCAGTCTGGCCTAGCTCGACGTGGGAGGGACGGCCACGACCCTGAGGCGGGTCAAGCCCTACAGGATACTTTGGGCCAGGAATCTGCTCACTCAGTCAGCAAGAAGGAGCCCACACCGTTATCTTCAAACCCGCCACCACCACAGTCCATTCTAAAAAAGTCAAGAGGGCCGTCTGCATCGGGTCCTCGGCCGACAGCGCGCTTTGCGTCACCACCAGCCTCGTACGAAGAAGCCATCTCAGTCGATGAAGCCGTATCAGCCGGCACGGTGGCGGCAGCCTTGGAGATGCCCCCTCCACCACTGCCCTTGCCAGCAAGGCAGCAGTCAACCGCTCCCTCGCCGACTTCACCGACAGGGACAACGATGTCTGCATCACCAGCAGTGAAACTCACACCTCCAGCTCCAATGCCAACGGTACCCGAAATAGAAACCCAGCCACCTCCACCAACTTCATCGACTAGGGGAGGGAAGTCGACGAGCAACACCGGTAGGAGAATCGTGGCCGCCACCGCAGCGTCAAGGAGGAAGCCAGTGATGGTTCGTAGGCCATCCGGCGGGTCCGACGCGGGCCCGCGTGTGGCCTCCACTACATCATCAAAGCGTTCTGGATCCAAGCGGTCAACGCCAACCACACCACAGCTCCCCGGACAGGGCTCGTCGTCATCGGCCACGAGCGATGCCGGGATAAGTGCCAAAGCTGCTGGGAAGCGGCCGGCAAAGGCAGTCCCGAGCAAGCAATCTGCCTCCCGAAGCCTTCCGGCCCACGCCGAGGACCAACAGAACGAGCCTGCGGTAATGACACAACAACTGCGGCCCGCCAGCCCGCAACGAAGATCAACATGGGACGTGAGGGACAGTATTGCAGCCCAGGAGCTATCTCCGGGCCGACAAACAGCCATCCGGCGGTCTCTACTTCCGCAAACCTTCTCTCCGGTCGCAGGGTTTGTGGCTGACCAACAACCAATTCGTTACAGAGCGCCCCCAATGGTGCGTTCTCGCTCGAACAACAGCGAGGGTCCGCAGGGGCCCGGGGTAGCCCTCCTCCCGTCACAAGCAACGAGCAGCGTTGCAACCTTCATCACAACAGCCCGGGGGCAGTTCGACTCGGAAACGGTTACGACAGAGCCTGTGGTCCCGGAGGCGAGGGACATCCCGGATCAGGTACGGTTTGGTTCGTACTCATCATCTCCGGTCCTTGATCTGCAGTTTCGGCCGACACCCCCAAATCCTGCACCGCCAATACCCTTCGGGCGGTCGAGGAGCGAGCTCACTCTGCTTCTGAAGCGAGGAAAGCCCGCCAAAGATGAGGATGACTGAACCCGGGAGGCACTATCTCAACATACTGATTCTCTGGGAATGACTCGGAAACATCTTGTCCTTTGCATTTAGAGCGTGTAACATGGCAACAGAGCATTGGCGTTGGAGAAGCAGGCGAGCAGCACAGGGATCTTTTCATGTCCGTAGATATCTCGAAGTCTAACGCGGATCTTCCACGAAACGCGGCATCTTGCCGGAGGCTGTCAGGCATTCCATGATCTTGCAACATCTCTGGCCCCAAATCCTCAAAAGATGATAACGTTACCGCCCGAGGCTCTTCCCCCGATGTCGTCTCACCCGTACACATCCTCCACTATTATCTCCTGCCAAACACGTGTTCCGTCTCCGAAGCCACGGCGTCCGGAACAGGAAGCCCGCTGCGCAAACGTCAACGTGATCGGCTGGCTATCTTTCTCACATGGCCGAACGTGCGTGGACAGGACATAACATAAGAGAAATTGCGCCATGCGGTGGGCAGGTTTGGTTATCAACGAGGAGGAGAGCGGGCTGGGTGTTTTTTTGAAGGTCTGGTGGTGCGGCGTGGTGGTGTGTGGCCCCCACGTTCCACTCCCGTGGACCTGGTTGAGCTCGGACGTGCGCTGGTGTCAGTCGGAGGGCTGTGGAGGGGTTGGTGAGGGTTGGTGCCTTGGTTCTTTGGTTCTTTGGGACGTGTGGCGTTTTTGATAAGCCGGCGGGTTTTTTTGGAGCTGGGAGGGGTTCGGTGAGCACGGGGTGTGAGGAGGGGAGGTGGTGATGTTGGGTTGTGATGATATGGTGTTTGGCTGTGAAGGCCATCCCGTTGTGAGATTGGGAGGTTGATGGCACTGAGCAAAGACCAGCCTTCCACGAAACGAAATCACTGCGAGGATCATGAGGTAGACAGACAGTATTACATATGATGCTATGTAGCTCTGGATAGTTAACTGGACAGGCAAAGCAGCCCTGGTTGGTTTCGATTGGTATGTTTCTGTGCCTGGTCTGCTCCCCTTTGGAGCACCTTCACAATCTCCCTCCGCTTTGTGTTTTTTCCGCGGGCCCAGGTCGACTCGACACAAAAGAAATCCAAATTTGCGCCCTCACTCAAACTTTGGGTATATACGCGCGCTTCTAAACGATTGCTTTGCCTTGCCAACGCCAACCACCTCCGTGTGTCCCTTGAATTCCTCCCCACTGTTGTCTTGTGCTGTGTTGCTGTGATGTGTTGTGTGTGTCCCTTCCCACCCGGCAGTCTCGAATATTATTTCCCCCTTCACACAACCATTCTCCCGACACTCTCACTCCTCAAGCCCAAACATCCTCCTCAACGACCCAAACTTCTTCTTCCTCCCCGTCGTCGACGACGCCGCCACGCTCCCCGTAACCGACCCATCCACACTTGGCAGATCCGTCACCCCCCCACCAGCACCCATCGACACCACCCTCCGATGCGGCCCAGCGAAGTGAAAGAACCCCCCGCCGCCACCGGAGCTGAGCGTCCGCGTGCCCAGATTCCCCGACGTGGTACCCGAGCGCTTGAGCGACGCCGAGGGTGGACCAAAAACGTCTTGCTGCTGTCCCAGCCCACTGCTACCACCCACAGCCTCCACACCATCAACAACACCACCGCCACCGCTCATCTGACCCACCGGCGGCGGCCTCTTCCCCCCACCAGCACCGCTCACCCGCTTCTGCAGCCGCCCTCGACTGGGAGAGGTCGGCGCTTGCACCACCGGCACCTGTACCTGCACCGGCGGCGGCTGCGGCGTTTCCTCGCCGGCCTCCTCCTCGTCTTCCTCGTCTCCTTCGTCTTCGCCCTCGCCGCGACTGCGAATCCGCTCGAGCTGGCCGGCGCTGCGCTCCAGCCTGGTGTCGCGGCGCGCCGGGCTGTCGGTGACCTCCGGGCGGGTGATCTTGGTTGCGGTGCTGTCCTTTTTGCGGTGGCGGAGGACGGAGAGGAAGGAGTTTCGTTTGGGGGAGCGGTTTGAGGTGGTGACCGTGTTGTTGGTGGTGGTGGCGGTGGTGGTGGCGGTGGTGGTGGCGGCTTGTGATAGTGTGGTCTGGGGGGCGCGGAGCTCGCCGCGGCCGGAGCGGGTGCGGCGGATGGTGGTGGTGGTGGTGGTGGTGGTGGTGTTAGCGAGAGCTGCTGCCGCGGGGTGAGATACTTCGGACTCTTCGAGTTCCTCTGGTAGGGCTGTGCTCGCGACGGAGCTTTCCTGCCTCAGGTGATGGTGGAAGTGGGGCGCCGTACTGCTTGCTGGGGTCGGGGGGTATGCGGATTTAGAAAGCGGGATGGGCATGGCGGGCTCGTCGTCGCTCGAGTCTTCGAAGCGGCTTCGGAAGCCAGACGACACACCGCCGCCGCCTTCTTCGTCGCTCGAGTCGGCAAACCGGCTGGATCTTCGAGAGCCACTCCCCTTGGTTTCCGATTTCTTGGAGCCCTGCTTCTTTCCCCCGCCGTACGAGAGACTGAAGCTGGGCAGGCGTATGCCAGAGCCTTTTCTTCCGACCGACGATTCGCGAAGTGTCGTGCGCATCTGGGTGGTTGGAGAGGTGTTGACAACGTGAGGCTCGACGGCGTGCCTGGCGGTGGAGCCAGTAGGCGAAAGCGTCCTCAGCGAGAATCTCTTGGAAGAGTTATTCTCACCCAGGGTCGATGGCGGAGATGTTGGTCTCAGGGAATGACGGAGCCCAAAGCCTCCGGCTTTGCCAGCCCGGGAACGTTTGAAACTACTCTCGCTGCCCGTTGAGTCCCGCCTCACCATGGGCGGCGGGACGTAGCTGACGTTCGCAGAGACGGGCTCCCCCTGTGTCGTCGACCTGCGATGGGCTGTTCTCGGAGGAGTAAAGCTCACAGGAGGGGAGGAAACGGGCCGCTTGGATGCTCGGTCTCCTGCCCCTGAGTGGTCATGGGTGTTGGAGCCCGAGCCACCGGCCCGCATTGACTTCCTAAGGCGTGGCCCCCCAACCGTGGTAGAAGCGGGTTGCTGTTGAGGTCCGTCACGCATTGTCTTGCGAATGGGGTGAATATCCAGGTCAGTCCCGGTCCACGCCTCACCCGGTTGGATCATGTAGCTGCGATCCGGGTTAGCCGTCTTCTCCTGCTTCTGTGCCTTCGTTTGTTGAGCCAGATGAACAGCCAACGCCTTCCGCTCAGAATCCCTGCGTTCCAGCGACTTCTTCTTTTGCTTAGTTGCGGGTGGCACTTCTTCCCTGTCCGCCTCAATGCCCGCCTCTTCAACGGCCTCCCTCTCCAGTTGCGCCCGCTTCTCCGCCGTCAGACTCCTCCAGAACGCTTTTGCTTGCTCCCATTCGTCGTGGGGGCTTTCTATGGGAGGCGTTTCGACGGCGGTGGTGGCGGAGGACATCTCTGTTTGGAGCTTTGGAGCCTCGGATTTCTGAGCCGGGGCCTCTCTCAAAGATTGCTCAGGTTGGGTGGCCGCGCGAGGGCTTCGTTGTATCGGACTCTCAACCACAGCATCGAGGGACTGGAAACCATCGCCTTCGATATCTGAGAGGTCTTCGTAGGCATCGCTAAAGACGTCCCCGTCTGAATCGCTCGAGTTATCAGCAGTCATGGGTTGGGCAATCTGAGAAGCGGGCTCAGAGGGGCCAGCTGCGGTGATTGGTACAGGCTTCTCGGTTGTCGGTGGGGTGGGCTGATCCGGCTCGTCTTCTGGAAAACCACCAGGAACATTTAGGAAATATTGCGCCGGAGATTCGCTTTCCGCGCCAACGAGGGGTGTTGGATGTATAACAGATATCGCCGGGACCGCCTGCTTTGGCAATGCGTCGTGCTCCCGGACGGCCTGTGGAGGAAGGGCCTCATGGCCGGGGAACGACGAGCCATTGACGGTCGGTTTCGGCAACACATCCCGCGATGTGGCGATTGCCTCGGGGGCCGGTTCCGGAGCGGCAACCGGTAACGAAGGCTCTGATGGCTCAAACTCGGAACTAAGAACCGAGCTGGCGTCGGAACTGTCGCTGAAGTAGCCTGGGCCCTCGACACTCGTCACAACCGGGGGCAGCGGCTCTCTGTGCATCGGCGGGTCTTGCACAGGCTCGGCTCTCCGCTCAAGCTCGTTTGACAAGACTGCGCCGACGGCATGATCGTTACTCAGACCCAACGGCGGGCTTGGAAGCAACGGTGAATACCTCGTCTCCCCTTTGGGTCGAACAAGCGGACGCTCAGATTGATGGGGACCAGTTTCTCGAGGCTTCTTATCCCTCATGCTCCCAAAACTGGGCAGAGCGGGTCGCGGTGTCATGACGACATCGTCGTCTAGAGGTGACAAATCCTGGAAACGGCCAACGCCGCCAAGCCAGCTGTGACGGTTGGTGGCTGGCGGGCTGACCGCCAAGGGCGAGTCGGTTCGGTTGGCAGGGGCGGGTTCGCTCGCCATGCCGTTGCCGGCGTCATCGAAACTGACGCGTACGGACTTCTTGCGTGTTGTGAGCGGTTCGTGGACGACACTCCCGGACGCCTCCGAGGTGTCGCCGGCGGGTGATGCGCCGCGGGGCGGGCTGGCATGCTTCATGGCGGACTTTCGAGGAGAGATGGATCGCGGCGGAGGGGAGTGCTTGACCGTCAATTTATCCTGAACAGGACCGAAATGTGCCTGTCGAGCGGGGCTAGTTGATTGTGTTCGGTCGCTCGAGACATGCGTGGCTTTCTCACGCTCCGTGACACCGGGTCGTGATCCCCCGTCCTCCGAGACATTGGTCAAACCGGCCTTGTATCTCTGTTCGGTTGGGCCCGTCGCAATGCCTCCCGATAAGCTGCTCGGGGATTGCCTTGTATTTGGAGGCGGCGATGTGTGGGGGTGCATCTCGGAGTAGGTTTCTGTTTGCGCCCTCCACTGCTCTGGCACCGCGCCCAAGGGTTCGGAGATGACCCTCTGGGCCCGTCTCTCTTCGCCAGCATCCTCTGGCTCGCGCTCCTCCCGAACCACAGAAGGTTGTCTTCTTAAAGCAGACTGGGCTGCGGCTGATGCGGCCGAGGTGTGGGAAGGAGCATCTGGGATAATGATCGGGGGTACCTCGATGGCTCTTTGTGCACGTTGCTGCTCAATCCTCTTTGCCTCTATTCTTGGCGAGTTGATGATCGCCTTGACCGCAGGCTCTTCAACATCCGCCCGGGTTTCTTGTGCCAGGACTACCTCTCTAGGGGCAACAGGCTGAACCAGTGTCTCGGGTTGGACCTGTGCGGCCGGATGGCTAGAGGACTGGATTTTGGGTAGCAGGGGCGCATGTGAGGTATTAGCTTTTGTGCGACCCATCGTGCCCGCTGCCAGATGCGACCCAGCGCTCTGGCGAGTTTTCGTCTTCTTCTGCTTCGCACCTATTGGTTGTTGTGAAGCGCTCAGGACGGCCTGCTGGTTATATTGGACCGCTAGCAGATCTGCTTGTCGCACCATCCTTCTTGAATGGGGGTCGTAAACCAACGTTTGATCTGGTGAACTGGTGATGGGTTGTCTCCTCGAATTTGGCGCTGGCGCTGGCGCTGGGGCCTGTCCTCTTGGCTGATGCTTGACCTGCGATGCCTGGGCAGCCCGGGCCGCCTGGTCGTCCTCCGCCAATGATTGCGCCTGTCGTGTGCGGACAGGTTGTTGGGGCGCGTCGTACGGATCGACCGTCGGTAGAACGGTGAACGAGCCGCGCCTTGCCCGCGAGGGGTAGGAGAAGTTGATAGATGAGGCCTGGCTGCCTGGCCTTCCTCCCTCGATGGGGTCCTCCTCCCGCGCCAACGCCTGTAGCGGACTCGACGGGGGACTCGCCATGGCTGGATCCGTTCTACGGACGCTTCCCAAGTCTCCCACCATTGCGGCGCCAAACCAGGAAGGCGTGTCGCCCGAGGCAAGCTTCTGAGAAGCGAGACGAAGTGGGCTGGCGCCGGTGGGCAGGCTGTTGACTTTCCGATGGATAGGTTCCTGCGCAGGATTGCCTGTGGGTCGTCCGGTCCTCGTGTCCATATTTTTGGGCAGCGTCGGGAGAGCAGGGACTGGAGGCATATCGTCGCCGCGAGATAGGCTTCGCTGGGCCCCAGACCCGCTGCTGGAGGGCCGGTGCGGACTGGGGGTTCGAAAGGTCCGCTCCGTCATTGAACCGCTGCTGCCACGCCTGCGCAAGCCTGACTGGTCCCGGGCCTGGTCCGATGGCGCACCCGCCGAGGCGACGGAAGCGCTCCGGCGCTGGGTCCGTTTTGTCTGCACATCGCCTACACGGATGGGCGTCGTTGGTCGCGCGCGAAGGGCGGCGGCGGCAGCGGCAGCCGACAGGGAGGAGCTCGGCTCAAGGCGCTTGAAGCCGGCGGCGGCAGCGGCGGCAGCGGTGGCAGCATCTGGATTCGCGGTCGCGGCAGTGAGTGGGAGCTGTTGGAGGAGAGGCATGGCGCCGTCAGCACTCTGTCGCACGATAAAGGCGCCGGCAGCATCAAGAACCAAGAAGAATGTCCACAAGACAAATTCAAGGCCAAACTACTCGAGGCGACCGATGCGCGGGATGATGGGACGGATATGCGCGAAGGGACCGGGCCTCGTCAAAGGACTTGGAAGCGCGACGAGGCACAATGACGACATACCGGATTCGGCGGGCGATACCTGCGGGAGCCAAACATTCTTGGCAGATGATTCGGCCCGCCGGGGCGTGCAGTGGCTACCTCGTCGGGGCAATCATAAGGATGGGTGTGTGGATGAAATGGGAGTCGGGATGCCAACCAGCGCGTCGGGAGGCGGCGTTGCGAGATGGAAAATCTCTGGGCGAGAGAGATGCCGTGGTGCCCGTGGTGTTGGGCGAAGGAGACGTTGACACGGCACAGCTCTCAGGCAGCCCGGGGCCCTCAGGCGGCTCGGACAGGGTCCTGCTGCAGGGAAAACTGGCGGGAGGGAGCTCAACCCGGTCATGCACGGCGCGCCCGGGAATTAATGAGCTAATGCAAGCCGGTATTGACTTCTGTAACCTCAGCGCGTTACCGTACTAAATTCTTCGCGCTGGGCTGTATCTTACCGCTCTAGTCTCACTCTGCCACTTGTTCGCGTAATGCGGTGTATTGCAGGATTGCCTCAATGTTAAATGAACCAACCGCTTTCATGCAACCAAGATGTCGAACCACGTGTTGACTGGCTGGCCCTGGATGTCAGACTCCGTCCTGCCATCCGCAATTTTGCAGAGAGCAAGTCACCGTCGATCTCTAGGTGGATGGACACACGAGTACAATTCTGTAACAAGGACCGCCGCTTGATTTGGTTCATGTCATTCGCTATGCTATCGTGCAGTTCGGCACCCACTGATATCCCAGACACCGATCCAGGACCGGAACAAATACCAACATGTGTCCGACAGAAGCACCTTGGCTGCAACTCCCAACCACGCTTTCTCGCTCTCGCTTTCTATGAGGGGGGATATCTGGTGGGAATCCAGGTGGTGCAATAACGCTGAAAGAGAGTAATCAAGGTCGAAACGGCCGCCGCTCTTCGGGGGATGATGCTTCGAGGTGGTGGCGAAAGTTGAAGGTACCCAGGTCCTCCTCTCCATTCAATACAAGCTCCCTCGGAGTCGGGCAGCAAAGCAGCCGAACACTTAGTATTGAACCGACAGCGTTGCCAGAGGCTTATCAAGACACGAGCCTGACACTCTCCTCCCCGTCCCTCTTCCTTTCTCTCGTTTCCGCTCACCAATCTAACATGTGGAAAACGATGCAAGGTGGCCAATGCTCTTATCCGCTGCGTGGCGCACGTCGAGGGATAGTTGGGCGCAGGCCCCGGCTACGTCCCCCCTCCGTCGTGGACGGCAGCGCTGTCTGCAAAACGGGCTGGGAGGTCGTGGTGGAGAAGAACTCCAGGACCGCGTTCCAGGATCGCTTCTTCCTCGGCGTCGTACTCGTCGTCCTCATAATACTCGTCGTCGTAGTACTCCTCGTCTTGGGCCCCGTGGTTGTAGTGGTCGCCTGCAGCCCCAGGACTCTCCGCGTGGTGATGCCCGTCTTGTGCCGCGTTGCTGTTCTTGGCAGGAAGCTTGCTGTTCCTCTTGCCCTTGTGCTTCCCCTTCTTCATCCTCTCCCACTGAGCTTTCCTATGCTCGTCCAACTGCCGCTGCTTCCGCTCCTTGATCTCATACGCCCGAGCCAGGGCTTCGGGAGGGTGTCCAAAGATCGACTCGTACTCGCAAAAGTGGCATATCCAGAGGTCGTCAGGGTTTGGTGGGTTTCTCTTGTTATAGAGCTGTGTTTCTCGGCGACGTGCCTTGGCCGCAGCCAGGTACTCCTTTGTCGCGCTCCGACGAGAGCTCTTCTGGACCGGCGCCGGGGCTACTCCGCCTCTCGGCGGAGTTCCCGTGGCTCCCGCATCTGCTGCTTGGGGGATCGCTGGGGCAGGATGCCCTGTTTGCGCTGTTTGAGGAGCACGAGACCAACCGTCTTTGCCTTGGCCCGTTCCGGCTGCCGGGTGTGGTGGCACGGCCGCCCCGCGACCGGAGCCGGGCCAAACCAGCGAGCCGGGAACCTGTGAGTCACAAGTGAAGGTGAACTGGGCCGAGGCCGGGTTGCGCTTGGTGGCCGACAGCTGGTGCAGGAGGCTGATATTCTCCTGGCCTGGGTGCGCGGGAAGCTTCTCGGCGTTGGCGATGGCAGTCGAGATGATCCCGGTGCTTTCGTCTTTACACATTGTCAGCCATGGACATGGACCCTCACGCCCGAATTTCGACCCCACATACTTGTTCCGACTCCCCAGTGCCCCGGGCGCGGCTTGGTGGTCCTCCCGGCCCAACTGTTAGTTGAGTCGAACAGGGGCCGCAGCTGATTTTTACCGCTCCTGGGCCGGCCGTATCGCCCGCGGCCGGGCCCGGGAACATTGTGGACATTTGACGCGAAGCTCCCGGAGCCGTCATATGGCGTGGATGTCGGGGCCGCCGCCTCCCCCTGGCCCTCAGTCGGCTGGACGCCAGGTGCAAGGGAGCTTGCCCCGGTGACGGGATCGTTGCTGGCGTGGATTCCGCTGGGTGCAGAATCCCCGGCTGTCGGGATCTTCCTCTTCTTGTTGTTAGTGTTTTCGAAAGGATCGTAACCTTCGGCCGAGGATGCGGTTGAGAGCAGCGGAAGCGAGTCTGCATATCGTCCCTGATCTGCCTTTGGGCGTGTGACGAGGTTGGCGTGCTGGAGAGATGCCCGAAGCGCCGCGGTTTGTCGGAGCGGAGTATCCTCGTCTTCGCGGTCGTGCCTCGCTCCATTATTCTGCGGCTGTCGCTCGGGGTACGGCCCCACCTCGCGGGCCGGTGTCGGGCCAGCATCGGCATGGTCCTCGGCCAGCGGATATGGGTAGGAAAACAACGATGTCGAGCTTTGCGGAAGCGGGGGATACCGAATGGTGTCGGCCACCTCGGGAGACAACCGCTCCCGAAGCCGCCGCTTAGGCATGGGCCGGATGGGTCGGTTGGGGAAGAGCGACGACGGCGGTTCAATAGCCATCTTGAGAGCGTGATCGTGTGCTATTTGGGGTGCTGAGCGACGGCGGGTTAGCTTCAAAGTGGCCCCCAGAGCGGCAGAAGCCAGGACAAATAGGGCGAGCATCGCCAAGGACCTGCAAACCACCGCGGGCAGGGCAGGCGATGTTGCGGATAGGGTTGGTTGGGCAGGAGTAGCCAGGAAAACTGGCAAGAGACGCTTTGTGCTGCGGGAGCAGACAAGGAGGCATCCTGCGTTCAACTGTGAAAGCAGAAGGCCCTGTCCGCTGGAAGGGGTGCAGGACGGGGGATGCAGGCGGGCAGACGGGTGGGCATGCGATGCGGGCAGGATGTCAGAAGGACGTACCCATCGAGACCGCATAGTACCCAAGAAAACCCAAAGCAGAAGCAGCAGCAACAGCGGCAGCAGCAGCAGGCACCTTCACAACTCGGGCCAGCGGGTCCTTCTCCCACGGACTCCCCGTTGCTGCAACTGCACCGGACAGTGCAGGCCTGCCAGCTCCAGCCACAAGGTCCTCCTTATCGAATGCGCGTGCCGCTGTGATTCCGGGTTCGGTCAGTTCGTCGAGAGTGGAGAGTGGATTCCGATGTTGGCGTTGGTTCCCAGCCCTATTCTCCCCAACACTAGCATTAGTCTTGTGTGCGTTTGAACACAACCACGACGTAGAAAACACGCTTCCGAGGATGCAGGGCGCCAGACTGAATTCCCAGAGATCTCGAGAATATCGTCACAGCCCGCCGGTGCAGCGAGGTGGCTGGATGTCCCCTCCCAAACTGGTCTCGGGGTTCTCGGTGGTCTCGGTGGGCTTGGGGGGCAGGGGCCGGACCGAGTTTGGGTCGGTCGGCGGAGAACAACCCACCTTGTCGCTCAATCCGGGAGTTCGGCCCAACCGTGGGTAGAATTGCCGCGAGAGCAGTCTCGAGGAGCCAGCCGGACGGTCTGCAATGAACGGAAGCAAGCCTGGTGCTGCAGCGAGCGACGGGCGGTGTTCCGGAGCCGGTTCCTGACTGACTTGGGATCAGGTTCTGTGGTGGTGGAGGAACAGTGTCCAGACTCCAGTGCTGGCACCAGCAAACCGGAAAGAAATTACCTAAGCCAACCGTCTCAACCCCCGACCCGAACCCCTCGTGAAGAACGGCCCGGGCTCTGGTTCCGAGGATCTTCCGGTGTGCCTTGTGGTGGGGGCACTGTGCAAATCCCGCCGACGGACGGTGTTCTGTTCCGTGCAGAGTCTCTTGGGTCTGGCCAAGGAAGACTGCAGCTTTATGACTCCCGCAGATTTTTGAGACCAAGCCCACCCCAATTCCACCTCTCTCCCGCTCCTCCGAAAGCACAATCTCATCTCTGCGCAATGTTTAGGCGCGGCGTTGGCACTCCTGCGTCTGCATCCCGCTGAGAGGGCGGCAGAGTGCGACGGAACGCACCCTCAGAATCCGCACTGTCTTCGGTGCTTGGCAGCATGAGAGCTTGAGGCCCACAAACTTCCCAATTCGGCCTGATGGGGAAAGCTGTAGCCCCGCACGAGCCGACTGTGAGCGCCCAGCAGTCCGCCAAAAATTCCAGGATGCTGCTGCGGGCTGCGGGTTGGAAGCGCCCGCAGGGAAAAGGGCGAGCGTGTGCTGCTGGCTCCGCGGCGCTCCCACTCGTCACCTCCGTCGTCGCTCTCCCCCCGTCCACTCCTTCTCCACCATCCCACCACCGCTTCGTGCCCACCTGTCAGTTGGACAAATAATTGTCGCTGCAACGCTTCTCGTCATGAAAAGGACTTTATTTCCACCAAGAACCGCTTTGGATTTCACCCGAGCATTCCCGCTTTGACCTCGAGCAGCACCGCACGACTGTCCTTTGGTCGTCGTCTTCTTCGACTCCCTCGTTCCCGACCATTTCCCTCCCACGCCGTCGCAACCCGCCTCCTCGCCTCACGCGCGCTCGGCCTCCACGATCCATTCGTTTTCGTTGCGATTGGCCCCGGAGGAGCATTCTGGCAGTCTGCTACCATAATTCTCCTTCGCTGCCGCGCCGAGCCAACTCGTCCCGTTCCGCCTCAGCCATCCGAACCGACCTGCCCCTACCTCCACCACCCGATGCCCGCCAGCGAGTAACCTCGAATACCACGCTATCCACTCCCCAGCGAACGTCACTGTGGAAAACTACATTCTTACACATCGGCTGCGGGCTGAAATCGTGACACTGCAGCCGCGCCCAAACACGCCCCCGTTCTGTCGCCGTCGGTCCGAGTGAGGCCACGAGACCCAACACCTTCCCGACCGACGATTACGAAGCCAGTCGAATCGCAACACGACCCCGACCGAGCCCGAGATCGAAATACGCCGACATACACATTCTTTTCATCACAGCGTCAGTCCAATTGCCGGCTGTGCGAGTCCAGCCGAGACACCGGCCGACGGGCGCAAGTCCGCCGCGTCCTGAATCGCTTCCAGCGATACCGAGTCAATACCTGCGCTTGAACTGTCATTGCGTCGCGCTTCCCACGAGCAATGGCAGCAATAACGGATCCTCGGCGGTCCTCGAGGGCGCGTGTGACCCAGTCCCAGTCGCAAATTTCGTCTACAGCCTCGAGCGCCTCGGGGCGTCCCGAACGCAGCACTCGATACTTCAACAAGGGCGCCTCGCCGCAAAAATCAACCTCGACAGGGTCGCTGTCGTCTGAGCCGCCAGAAGACACAATTACGGCCGAAGATCCATTCGGCGCCCGCCGCCGCACTCGCGGACAAGCCGAAGACCGAGAAAGAGCGGGAGGCAAAGCGGACACAATTGATATGGCAAACGGCGACGGCGATGCCCAGGAAGAGGACGAGGCCGTCCGCTGCGTCTGCGGCAACGACGAGTACCAAGGCCCTCCGCCGCTGGACGAGGACTCCAAGCACGGCTTCAGCCACACCTTCAGCGATCCCTTCTTCTCGGCCGACGTCACCGACGATACCGCCGGATTGTTCGTGCAGTGCGACGTCTGCAAAGTCTGGCAACACGGCGGCTGCGTCGGGATCATGACCGAGGAATCGAGCCCCGACGAGTATTTCTGCGAGCAGTGTCGCCAGGATTTACATAAACTTTGGACGGCAAGCAATGGGTGAGTGTCCCCTCTCATTGGCCAGCGCCTTTGATTTTCATCTTGTTGGGGCTGAACGCTCTGTCGCATGGCCCAGCCGCCCGGGCACTGCGCTGGCGATCATGTCTCAGCGTCTCGTCTCACTGTTGATGCTCCCCGCAACCTTCAATTGGCTCGGCGTGCTAACGACATGGCTCGCAGAAGCGTATATTCTCATTATCTTCCCCTCAAGCGACACGCGAGAGGCTCGTCAAGAGCAGGGTCCATCAACAAGGACGCCGCCCGCTCGCCCACCAAAGAAAAAGAGACCCGGAACCGACGAGCGGCGTCCGACCATAGTTCGAAGAGACGGTCGACACTGAACAGCAGAGAAGCAGGGTACGACGAAGCCGAGGCGCTGAGGAGGGCAATCGAAGCCAGCAAGGAGGATGCGTCGCCCGAGCTGGGTGGGAGTGCGAACAGACGCCCAAAACGGGGGCGAAGCGATAGCCAAGAGTATGTTGCAATGCGCTGCTGACCGTCTTGCAGTGTGGCTGACGTTCTCTCAGAAAACCGGAAAACACGAAGCGCCAAAAGACAAGTTCTCGATCAACGTCGCCCCTGTCCGACAAGAACGCCGAAGACTCGGACGAGGCTGGAGCAGCTGGCCGGAACGGAGCGTCCAAGTCGAAACCGCGCGTTGCGACAGCTACGCGGAATCAACGAGTTGAAAAGATGTCAGAGAAGGAGGAGCGTGAGCGGCAGCGGATCGAGACGGCGAATAAACGGAAGGGCAGAGCCGACCGTCGTCGAGCTGACGGTAAGGGTCTATCCATACACCTAGCTCCATCCAGCGCTGACACGAATCCAGACTCGGACCCTTCCGACGAAGTGCCCCTAGCCGCTCGGGCCGCCACGAACAAGACGACACAGGTATTGGGGACCTTGACCGCGGTTACGCTCGTGACCGCCGAAGTCGTTCGGCCGCCAGCGACAGCAGACCCACCGCCGACTTCAAACCCGGTGCCAGACACACCACCCACGGTTTCATTGCAGGCCAAAGCCGCCGACAAGAAGAGGTCGCACAAGAAAAAGGGCCGCAACCAATACACGCGCGACCGGGACGGCCACGACGACGAGTCGCCGGCGCGGTCCCAATCCCGCGACATCCAAAAGGATGAGCACGGCGCGCCGGGCAGCGGGAAAGCCGGCGCCGCAGAGGGCGCCGGCAAGGCCAACCCCAAAGCGAGGGGCGGCATGAGCAGCAAGATCACCATGAACGACATGAAGCGGCGAGCAACCGCGCTGCTGGACTTCATCTCGCGCACGCAGGTGGACCTGGCCGGCGAGTCCATCACGGAGGCGACGGCCGAGACAGCAACGAGCAGCACCGACGGCGGCTCGGTGGCGGCCTCGGACAAGCAACAGCAACAACAACAACAACAGAACGGAGTGGGCGACCCCTCGGCGGTGCCGGTGATTATCGGACCCGAGAAGGAGTTCAAGGACCTCGGCTGCATGGAGATGATGGACAGCTTGACCCGCCGGCTGGTCAAGTGGCAGCAACATTATGCGGTATAAAATCCCAGTCTCGAGGGAGCGTTTGTCTGGTGCATAACAATCTGGTGTTTCTTTAATTTTGCATTTCTTTGGCGTTGGGTGGTATTTTGACACGGAGACTCGGGAGGGGGTTGGATCGGACATGGCGCACAAGACATGCCTATGGCGCATGTATCAAGGTCGCTCGGGGTATCCTTTCATTGCTTGTTCTCCCAGCAGACAGCATTTTACTTGTTTCTTCAACCACACTCTGCTTTGTGAAATAGGGGGGAGGGGGTCGGCCATGAACGGATCGGGGTTAATATGTATATGGGAAGCTGGTTCTCACGGACTTGGCGGTCGGGAATACTTATTTTTTTCGGGAAGCGGAAGCGCTCGGGTCGGGATATAGTGGTGTGGCCAGACGGTCTGGAATTAGCTTTTTTGTTTAACTGTATTGGTAGACACTTGATATGGTCTGGTGATGGCGGGTATCTGACGAAGATGAGCTGTGGCTGGATGTCCCCCTTGTTGACGCCAACCTGAAAGTACTTGCCCATGATTGCCAGCCCAAATCTTACATATTTCCCCCTTTTACATAGTGCACACTCTTCCCACCGACTCTCATGATCATACAACCTCGCCCTCCCCGCCACCACCCGCGACCCCCGCCCGCTTAGCCTCGTTCCTCGCCTTCCTCGCCTCCTTCTCCTTCTTCCTTGCCTGGTTCATGCTCAACGTCTCCACCTTGGCCTCCTCCAACCCCCTGGCCAGCGACTCCGGCGTGACCTCATCCAGCAACATCCTCCCAAGCCCACCCCCCCTCCACTCCTGCACCGCCCACTCGGCCGCCGCCTCATAGTTCGCCCCCCCGCCCCGCGCCAGCTTGCCCACCCGCCGGGCAACCGCCTCCAGAAACTCGCTCACGTCGTTGGTCGGCGCCTCCATCCCCAGCCGCTCGAGGTACAAACCCCCGGAGGGGTCCGCCAGGTTGAGCCGGAACAGCAGGTAATCGGCGAGCGTCTCGCGCGGGACGATGCCGTCCCGCACGCACCCCACCAGCGCGAGCTTGAGCATCTTCTCCGGGTCGGCGACGTACGGGACGAACACGCCGGGGGTGTCGACGAGGAAGACGCCCTCGCCAACGCCGTCCAGCGAGCGGCCGTCGTGGGGCGAGGACGAGGACGAGGACGAGGCCTTGCCGGACTCGCCGGGCACGATGCGCACGGGCGAGCTCAGCCGGCGCGTCACGCCCGGGTTGGCGCCGGTGCGCGCGGCCTTGGCGCCGTTCATGCCGCGCATGCGGAGGGCGTTGAGGAGGGTGGATTTGCCGGCGTTGGGCATGCCGACGACCAGGGCGCGGAGGCCGGTCAGGGAGTCGCGCTCGCGGGCGACGGCCTTGATGGCGGTCAGGAGGGCGGCGGTGGGGGATTTGGTCGGGGAGGGGCCCGCGCCGCCGGTGAAGAGGACTTCTTTGGCGTGGTTGGATTGGAGGTGGAAGGCGCGGAGGCGGGCGGCGGCGGTGGAGGAGGGGTCGTTCCGTGAGGAAGAGGAGCCGGTTGGTGGCCCCGGTCCTAGGTCGCGGTGGGTGTAGACTATGATGCGGGCGCGCTCCGAGGCGGTGGAGCCGGCGAGAGACTGCTCGAGGAGCGGGTTCCAGGAGGCGATGGGCACGCGGAAGTCGCGGCACTCGATGATGAGGCCGACGGTGGAGAGGGTTTGGCGCATGCGTGCCAGGCCGGCGTGGTGGTGGCCGAGGAAGAAGGAGCG
>OUNM010199858.1_pt1 | contig 71188 bp, 49 predicted proteins | sample 1769961 | NCBI WGS metagenome assembly OUNM01 (sample SAMEA3914820, study PRJEB12502) | metagenome | biome: forest; material: soil | place: USA | collected 2012-03-12 | depth 0.3 m
GCATCTGTATCGAGTTGCGTTTTGTTTGGCATTTGTCAAACACTCGGTCGCCAATCCATCAGATCAGACGTCGTCGACCGAATGACTGGTGTGACGTTGCCCTGCTCCCATTCTCAGCGGCGATAGGCTCAGCACCCATTTATCTTACCTAATCACCGAAACGGCAAACTCATCCGCCTTCGCTTCTCTCTCTCGTTTTTGTTTGCTTAGGGTCAGTCGACCTAGTCTGACTCGGAGCACGGGACGGAACGAGCTTGACTACCTCAACAGCTTGTCAGAGCTCAACATGACCGTCAATAAAGGTGGCGGTCAAGTCAGCTCGGACGAACAGCGTATCCTTTCCAACCCGGGCGAGGAGTGGTTCGGCCTCTCTGAAACTCATCTCAGCTCTCATCTCCCTCTGAGACCGTTGGGATGCCGTGTCGTCGAGCCAAGCCGATGATCAAGTGGTCTGGGCCAGGAGGCCAGCTCCTTTCTTGCCGGCCTGGGTTCACGTGGTGTCTGGATCACCTGGGCATGCGCACCCGCCGGCCCAACCGCGCCGACGCCGTGCGGCACAGGCCACGCAGAGTCCGGGGGCCGCTTGCAGCCGCGCTCGCGCTAGCGAGCCTTTGCCCCTGCTGCTCGTTCTCGGCTCCGCGCTGACTCCTTGTCCCCTGCACTTTTTTTTCCTCTTTGGTGGGTTTTGCCAGGTTTGCCCCTGGCGGCACTCGTCACCCCACAGATCCTGTCAGCGAATCCCGATCCAGCGTCTCATCAAATCCGGGTCGGATCCACAAGCCCCCAACCCCGATCTCCGACTCCGGCCAGGTCCGTGGCGGCTCAACGTTATCTGATTGTGGCGCGAACGAGATCAATCGACGACTTGAAACAAGCTGGCCGTGATGGGAGCGGAAGTCTGCACAGTATGGATGCAATTCTGGTATACACGCGTAGAGTAGACATTCCAGCCACGCCATGCCGACCACTGCGTCAGTTCTCGCCCGCGTCTCTCGGCAGCGGACCCGGACTGCAACGTGGTATCCAACCGAGCTCACATGACCGCTCCTCTGCATACCACTTGAGCATCTCACATCTCGGCAACACAAAACAGTCAGCAAACACGATCTCGTCTCGGTTGCCGCCACACCGAGCAGGCCGGGCCAGACGGAGCTCTCCGACCCCGATCTGCATTCCGAACTCGAAGGACGAGGTCGACGAGCTATTATGTAAGTGCCAACCACCAAAACCAGGCACAGAAACACGACAACCGTGCCAAGCCGCTGCCTCATGCACTACCGTGACACCCAAATACAACCTGATGTCTGTACCGAGCAGAAGCGGGTGGAGCGAGACACAGCTGCATCTCACTGCATGGCTGCACGCTGCACGCCGCTGCAAGGTGCAGACGTAACCCAATGGCAGCAAAACGGTCCAGAAACAAAAATCCCAGACATGAGGTGTCACAACCATCATGGTCGAGGCAGGCAGGACAAGCCCATATCCGTGTTACCCGACTCACACTTCACCGATGAATTGGATGGAGATGCTGGCAGATTACACACCAAGCTCCCTTACACGACCACATCCACACATCACGCAACACCGAATCAACACAAAACACAGTTCACGGAGCCACCGAATTCCAAAAGCCCAATACTGATGATAGCTATCTTTGAGATTAGAAAAACACTCGCATATCAATACCTCCTTCCCAGCAGCATAAGAAACCAGCAGCAGCAGAGAGAAGAAACTCAATTAGCCATGTGTGTGTATATGTGTGTGTGCGAGTATACAGGGGATACAGGATACACGAGAGCCCGAAGCCAACCCAGCACCAACGCCCCCTCCCAAATATTTCCCCCAGAAACGAAAAAAAGAATGCCACAGGCACGCACGTCCTCTCACCTCCGCTCGGGAATCTTCAGCCTCTTTTTGCAGTCGTCGCAGTACCATTTGGCTAGAGAGAGAAGAAAAGTGTTAGCACAATGGTTGGATTAGGGCGGCCGATGGGGCGTAGAGAGGTAAGGTAGGTAAGGTAGGGAGGGGGAGGTGAGGTAACGGGAAAAGGAGAGAGTAATCGGAAAGGGAGAGAGCAAACAAAACAAAACAAAATCAAAACTCACCATTCCCCTTCGGCGCAACCTTCAACCCAACACACTCCAAATGGAACCACTCCCTCGGACACCCGTCCCCATCACACGCCACCATCTCCCCGTAGCTGACCTGGTTGCAGTAGCAGTACACGTCCTCGTCCTGCACGTCCTGCTCCTCCTCTTCCTCGTCGTCCTCGTCCTCCGCCTCGACCTCCTTCTTCGGCGCTCGGGCTTCGACGGCGGCGGCGATGGAGGTCTTTTCCTTCTTGCCGTGGGCGTGGGCGGTGCCGCTGGTGGGTGCTGCAGCGTCTTTTTCTTTGTCCTTGTCCTTTTCCTTGTCCTTTGCTGTTGCGGAGGAGGTTGGTGCCGCAACGGCGGCGGTGGCGGCAGCGGCCTGTGCGACCGCCGCGGCCGTGGCGGAGATGGAGGCGCCCTTTTTGTGGCTTCGTTTTGTGGTGGCGGCGGCGGTGGTGGTAGTCGCGACGGTGCTGGTTGATGTTGTGCTGCTGCTGGTGGCGGTGCTGGCGCCGCTTTCCGCGTTGCGCGAGGGCCGGGAGCGGGAGTTTGTCGTGGTGGTGGAGGTGGATGAGGAGGCGGCTTCGGCGAACGTCGCGAGAGCTGGGGTGGACGGCTTGCTTGCGCGGCCGCTCTTGGTAGTCTTGACTATGCTTGCTGGCGTGGGCTGGATAGCCAGGGCTGCTGTTGCCTCTGTCTTGTGCGGGCCTGGCTCCTCGGTGGCTTTTGTGATGGTATCCTTCTTGTTGCCGTTTTGTGCCGGCTCTGGTGCCACGGGAGGTGGCTCCTCGGTCTCCGGCTTCAGCGGACTCGGCTTGTTGAGGATGGGAATGGCGGCCTCCTTTTGCGCCTTTGCCTCGGTGGTGGGCTTCACCACGCTGTTCGGCAGGCTCGGATCCGGCGTGCCCTGCGAATTCCCATTTGGCTTGTTTGACGCAACTGATGGCGGCCGCTGGCGAGCGTTCTCGGCGTTTGACTGTGTAGAGTTCTGGCGCGCACGGGAGGACGCGGGTTTGGGGGCGGTAGCGGACGGTGCGGGCGAGCCCCTCCCGGTTTTGACTGGATCCGGGAACACTCCAATGACGGGAGAAGATGTGACCGACGGAGACATGGCGGCGGCGGTCCTGCTATGAGTCGGTCAGTCATGCGTGCATACCAATGTGAAAACCGCCTGGGCGAGACTTGCCTCTTCTTTGCCTGGCCGCTTGAGGTGGGCAGCGCCTTGCGTTTCTTGGCCCCGCTCTCGGGGGCCGGAGTCTCTCTTGGGCTGGTGGTTGTAGTCCTTTGTTTCGCGGCGGTGTTGCCAAAGACGGTACCCATGGCGCGCTCTGTAGGAGTTCCTCCGTTCGGCTTCGCCGTCTCGGCCTTGCGTCTCTTGGGGGCCGGGGCAGCGCCCGGAGCGGCAGGGGTAATGCCCAGGCCCACGGGCCCGGCGTCAGGGAGGGGTTTCCGTGACTTTGCCCCTTGTGTCTTCTTCCCGGTGTCTTGGGCCTTCTCCGCATCCGCGTCGGCAGCCTGGTTCCTAGCACTCTTCTTGGCGGCCATGGCCTGCTTCCTGTCGCTGCTGCGGGCAGCGGCCTCCTCGGCCAGTGCCTGAGCGGCGGCGGAGAGCGTGGCAGCACCCTCGCGGCGCGACCGCTCTGCCTGTTTATCATTGGCCTTTGCCTGCCTGTTCTCGATGTATGCCCAGTGTGTAGCGCTGCCCCATTTGGCCTCGTCGCTGAATTCGCCCTCGAGGTGCGGCCAGATGTCGTCGATGCGCGTCAGCTGCTTCTGCAGAGCGTCGTTGGCCGTCGCAATGACGTGATTCTTTTCCTCGAGGGACACCAGAAGTTCTTGTATCTTGAGCGCGGTATCGCGAAAGAGGGTGCGACGGGGGATGTTGGCGGGATCGAACACGCTGCTGGCCGAGCCGTCGGAGGGCGCCCCCGGGGGGTTGGCAGCTCCGGTCGTGCTGTTGGAAGCGCTCATGGGTATGGACACAGATGCGGCGCTGCTCGAGGCATCGTTGAGTAACCGGGCAGCGTCCGGCGAGGTCGTGTTGAGGGTCTCGTGGAGGAGCTGGAGCAGGGTGGCTTCCGGCGCGAAAATCTTAGCGTCAACCTCCTTGAGAAGTGTAAAGTGTCGGACGAGCTCTTTCGGAAGGGCCGTAATGGCATCGGCGAAGTGCGTGACTCCCGGGAGTATGTTGATGGGCTGCTCTGGCGCGGGGGCGCTGGCCAACGGGTTGGCGCGATTGAAGGACGAAGTTCGCGGTGGGTTGACTCGTGTCTGGCGCACCGGCTGTCTGCGACTCGAACCGCCTGCGCCATCGGGCGCTGGTGGCTTTGCCGTCTTCATGGTGGATAATGGCGGGGGCAGAGAGACTGCGCTTGGTGTGCAAGGACAGCGGCAGGCTTGAGGACGGTTGGAGGGTTGAAGGGCTGAAGGCGGCGGGCCAGGAAGGGTGGAGAGGCGACGGACCAGAGACGGAGAGCCCGCGCAGGGTTTCGGCTCGGCTTGTCTGTCGCTGGGACCTGGGTGTCAGGCGCCGGGAAGGGATGTGCGTAACAATCCAATCTGGAAATACTTCGAGAGGGTACGCCGAACGCCGAGCGCAGGCTGGGAGGAACAAGCCGGGACGGTGTTTTGCAAAGGCAGAGAAAAACGGGGGAGTCTCGAGGAGGCGCGGGACCTCCCAGAGCACAGGCGACACGATCGGGGCAGCACCCGCCAAGCAAAGCAAGCGGCTTTCTGCCGGGTCAGTTGGGGCGTTTATTGTGGGATTGCAGCAGCTGCGCCGTCTCTGATACGTCACTGGGAGTTGGGGTAGATAAGATAAAGAAGTGCTGCCGGTCAACCACAGCAGCGAAGCGCATGGACCGGTCTTGAAGAGGGTTCTGGTGCTTGGAGATGGGATTCGCCAACGGCAGCATGCTTGCGGCTTGCTGCCCCGCCCATAGTGCATTGCATGACTGCTGTGTGTAACACTCCCTTTCGTCCTTACCAAGTAACGCCTTGCATTGCTCCCTTGTCTAGGTATCCCCGAATTCCCTGCAGCACCCTGCTTCCAATGAAATCGCACTGGCATCACAATTACGCTTGCTTCACCCGCCGGCGAGGCCGCTCGTCCCTCGCCTTCTGCTTCTGCCTCCACTGCCACTCGACCAGCACGGGCAGGAAGTGCCAGAGATCAAACTCGGGCCAGAAGCACTTGAGGAAGAAGATGTGGGCGTCCTGGTGGCACTGCCAGAGCATGAAGTCGCTGAGCCTCTCGACGCCGCTGGTTCGGACGAACATGTCGAGCGGCGGGCAGCCCGCCGTGTACATGTGCCTGTCGATGGTCTCGGGGGTGATGGTCTCCGCATTAGGGTATATGGCCACCGTCGCCTCGTCACCGCCGCTCTTACCGGCCGTGGATTCCGAGTGCAGCGTCGTGGCCGTCGACGCCGCGTCGTCTTGGTCGTCGGGCTGCATCGACGCCGGCGGGGGGGACGGCGACTCACTGATGGGCTCGAGCGGGTCCGCCTTGCCGGTCTGTTTGGACAGGATCTTTTGCGTTATTCTGTTCTGCGAGAAGGGCGTGCTGTGCGGCCGGGGCGTGGTCGAGTACTCCTCCACCGTGGTTCGTATCGCCGTCGTCATCTCCTCCCTCGACGTGTAAGGGAAGCAGATGTTTAGCACACACCTGACGGGGCTGTCAGCCGGGTGCACTGCGAATATGGTACCTATCAAGGTGCTTACTGTGTATTGTGCTGTGTGGCAGCAGTGGCCCTTTCCACGACCTCGAGGACGTCTGGCGGGATCAGATCGAGCCGGCCCAGGACCTTCACGCTCGCACCATATCGGTCCAGCAGCTCCCCGTGTTGTATAAGCTGCTCTAGTTTGAGTTTCGCAAGCTGCATAAGCCCGTCGACCTCGTACTTGGGGCGGTGGAAGTTCTCGAGACTGAACGCGTAGACGGTCACGACCTTGACACCGCATTTATAGCACACCTCGAGCACCTGTGCAGCCCAAGTCAGTCTGACTGTCGGGAATACGGGGGAGGGTCAAGAGATTGGCATTCGCACCCTAGCAAGAGCCTCAAACCCCAGATGATGGCCCTCGATTGTCTCTATCTTGTGGCTCCGGGCGTACCGGCGGTTACCGTCCATCTCGAAGGCTACATGCTGCGGGATTGGCCCTTGCGAGAGGGCGCCGATAAGGGTCGACCGGAGACGGTTGAGGGCCCATTCCGCAGGAGGGGAGCTGAGGAACCAGCTGCGTATCCGGGAGAGGTACAAGTCTGACATTTTGTCGCCTTGGGGAGGGGCGTATTAGAACACTGGCGGTCGAGCCGGCTCAGGAGGCGGCGCGCAGAGTCGGGGAAATAAAAACAAAAATCATGGAAATATCAGAAGCGTGTGGTTGGTATCAAATTAGAGAACCGCCGCCATGGTGAATAAATCACTTGCGACAAAAACGAGCGACCCGGTGCTACGGGCCAGGCTGTCAAAGTGGTCACAGAGGTGAAGTGGACAGAAAGTTGGTCGTCAGCCAAGGGACAAATCGTGGCTTTGCAGATGCGAACTTGCAAGTTCGATTGCGAGTCCATGGACGCCGGGTGGACGCCGCTTTCTGTCAAGTGGGTCTATGCTACCCCTTCCTGGCCAGGGATGTGATCCACCGATGTCATGGGGGGGTCGGGGGTGCCGGGTTGGGGACTCGAACCACTGGAACGGGGCGTGCTGCTTTTGGTGCAACTCGCATGTGAAGCTCGACGAGCAGGAGAAGGAGGATGTGAACTGGGAGGGCAAACGGATAGGGCTTCTGGGAGGTGCATGGAAGTTTTTATTCTCTATTGTATTCCTTTATTTTTCTTCCATTTTTCCCTTTTTTCCATGATTTAGGAGAACAAAAGGAGATGGGCATTTTTCTTTCTTGAATGTTGGGGGCGGAGGGTGGGTGGGTCTCAGGAACAGCGCATGTGGCATGTACGGAGCACTTCGTGCGCATGGAGCTGCCACCTGCCACCTGCCGTCATTCGAGTCGCATCTAGACACAACACAACTGCCGTCAACGGCCCTGACGGACTTTCATTGCTTCCCGTAAAGTATTTTTCGTTTTTCTTTTTCTTTTCAAGTTGAGTTGGCCTTGGTCTAAGACTTCGAACCTTGGCTCGCAGACAGCACTGGGCAGGCCCCGGACCACAACCAGAGAGAGCAACGCCCCTCCTCGTCCACTCCCTCACCTATCCGAGCTGTTACTTGCTACCCTTGCTCTCTCACCCACTCGGGAGTCTTCGGTCTGGCCAGATAATGTCGAGGTAACAGACAGTTAGCCGGAGAGACACATCAGCAATGTCGTTTGCAAGCATGCCCGTCACACGCACTCTGGTGCTGGGCCTGATCGGCTTTTCCATCGCGGCCAGCCTCTTCGACGTCAAGCACTACTTTTACATCTCAGTCGGCACCCACTTCCTGAAGTACGGCCAGACGTGGCGTGCCCTGATATGGCAGCTGTGCTATACCAACTCGTCCGAGGTGCTCTTCGCCGCCATGACCTTGTACAACCTCAGGGTCATCGAGCAGCAGTGGGGCTCGAGGAAGTACGCGGTACGTCATCCCTTTTGGGCCAGGGTCTTTTTGATCTTGTTTACTAACATCTGAACAGTCGTTCGTCGTCGTGTCGTGGTTTCTCACGTCTCTCATCCCGCCGTTTATCCTGACGGCATTTCTCCGGCCCCTTAGCTGGGGGGTCTTCGACTTCCTGCCGGCCGGGCCTACGCCCATCATTTTTGCCCTGCTGGCGCAGTACCATGCCATGATTCCTCACACGTACCAGTACAAGGTTGCTCTTTCCACGGGCGCGCCGAATAACAACCACGACGAGGTCCCCGGGGTGACATTCTCGGACAAGTCGACCCGGTACCTCATGGCGTTCCAGCTGGCGCTGTTCCAATGGCCCGGCTCACTCCTCGCGGCCGGGGTTGGCTGGCTGGTGGGCCAAGCCTGGCGCAGCGAGCTGCTCCCGGGAGCGTTGACACGCTGGCGGGTGCCAGGATGGGTGGTGGGGATGAGGAGTCAGAAGAGCAGTGAGAGGTTCGAGGGGATGCGGAGGAGGCTCGAAACCGAGGGGGCATCGACAGGGGCAGCGTCGGGCGCGCAGCAGCAGCAGGCGGCCGGCAGCGATGCAAACAGGCGGAGGACCATGGGACAGCAGCTTATCGACGAGGTCCGCGGGGCCTTCTGAGGCTGCGGGCAGATGATCGAGGCCATTCCATTGGTGGCTTGGATGGCGTGTGGTTCTGATTCAACTCTCTTATCAAGCATCGTTTTGCCTGCTCTCGTTGAACTGTTGAATGTTGAGATGCTTTCACCAGGCCCAATCAAGGCCGAGAGACGGGCCGCCCAGCCAACACCTGGATGCATTTGCGCAGCACAACACCTCTACGGTGAGTCGACTTGGCGAGCCTGGATTCATGAGATAGGTATTATGAGAGGGATGCCCGGCCTCGGGCATGCGACCTGCTGTCTGCGCCACCGCCCACCACCCACCGCCCATCTCCAACCCACGAGATTCTGCCGGCCTCGGTGTTGAACACCGGCCTCGTGGCCATTTCGGCCCTGACTCGCCACGCCGCTCATGCGGCTGGCAGAGGGATGGAGGCTGTTGAGACCAAAATAGGACAAAATACGGGTGCCCCAGATGCCAAGACCCAGCGCTGCCGCCGCCACGCCTGCTAGCGAGGTGCCCATTGGCCGGCGCAAAAGACAGCCGCAGAGCCCACCGGGCAAATCCACAGCACCCCCCAACACGTTTTGGGGCGGTACACACAGCAGCACAGCGCCAACCCATGCCATTTTGGCATTCATCAAGGGACTTGATGCTGGAGGCAAACCCTCGCGGGACCTGGCCTCTTCTCTCTGTCCGACCATCTCGTGTCGTGTTTGCATTATCTCGTACGGCACACAACCTAGCAGCGAATAGCGACCGGCCAGCGACCCGATCGCCAGCAAACCAGGCCCGGACACCCGAATTCAAGGGCGCACGTGCAGGCTGAGACATCCCTGGCGAGAACCCGGAGCGGACTGCGAACTGCGCGCGGGAAGGGGTTGGAGATCCACTTCCGCGTGGCTGCCTCTCCTTTGACTTCTTGAACCTCCGCTGCCCTTCCTTGTCCTGTCCGCCATCCTGTCCGGTCCCGAACTTCCCCTCGATCAATTCGCCATTCGACCCGACCGATACGAGCGGCATGCACACGAACACGCGCACGCGCAAACATCCACGCACGTTTACTTTACCCCGTCGTTGCACATTCATGGCGCCATAGCTAGGAACCGTCGACCTTTGAGAGACAGAGAGGCCCGAGAAAGAGAAAGAAAGAGCGAGTCTTGGAATAAGCGAGGCGATTTTCTTGGATTCGGACCCGAGCGAGGCGCCAGGCGCATTGAATAATGCTTTTTGGGAAAAACCAGTTTTAACCCCACGGTTTTCGCTTCCTTACACACACGATGAACGGCGCCGCGACGAGGATAGGGGGTCCGGCGAGAGGGGCGGTGGGACAAAGGGGGGCTCCCTTTGCTGCCCAGGGGAGGGCCCCTCTGCCGGGACCACCACCAGCCATGATGCCGACGGGCAAGGCGCTCGTCGAGGGCTACAGGAAGGACATTATCAGCGGCTTCGAGAAGGACAAGCCGCGATATAACCCCGTACGAGTCATGCACCCCTGGTCCCCGTGCTCAGGCCCAGCGCTGGCTGCAGTGTCCCTGTCTAACCTCAAACTTGCCACGCAGATGAACGAGAACCGGCCACAAAGCTCCGCTCTGGTCGACCTGAAGGACCCCGTCCAGGTGCACCTGCTGACCGAGACCGCCCTATCCGACAGCAAGACGTACGAGATCCTGTCGCCGGAAGAGGTTGACGACCTCAAGAAGCAGATGCAGTCCCTGTCCATGCGCATCGACCAGGCCCGCGCCAACCTGGCCATCCAGTCAAAGTACCGCGATGCCGCGGTATCCATGGCCAGGCTGTACTCGCCCTCCAAAGCTGACGGCAAGAGGCGAAGCCTGCTGGGCAATCGCATGAGCGACTCCGCCAAGGAAGCCGAGATGGAGAAGCAGGCCAGCGAGCGCCGCTGTGAGGAGCTCGCCACCGAGCTGTTCTCGCTCGAGAAGCGCCTGATGGAGCCCGAGAAGCGTCTGTTGCAGCACACGGCCGGCATCCTGCAGATGACGCACCGTCCGTCGTCCAAGAAATCCGGCCAGATGCCTGTCGGGCCCATGATGAACGGGATCCCCGGCAGCCCCGAGAGCCTCTACACTTACACAAACACCCGCAACAGCATGGAGATTCCAAGCGACGACCTCGACTTTGACAGGAGCCTGTACCTGCCGCTGGACCCGGTCGACGGCCCGGCTGCCCGTCCGCGCAAGAACACCATCGAGATTCCCATGAAATCGCCCATCCGGGAGCAAAACACCCAGTTGCGGGAGCTGCGCGAGGAGGTCGAGAAAGTCAAGGAAGAAAACGACCGCATCCTGGAGGAGAACATCCAGCTCAAAACGGCAGAACAACAGTTGAGGAGGGACTTCTCGAGAATCCAGGAGGACCAGATGCGCGCCAGGGACGAGGTCTTGCGGCTACAGTCGAGGGAGCAGCAGCTCATGGACGACCACGCAAAGGCCACTGAGGAAAACACCCGCATAAGAGGAGACACGTCAAAGATGGCCGACGAGACCAATCGGCTCAGGGATGCGGACTCGCGAATGAGGGCAATCGAGCAGCAGATGAATGCCGAAACTGATGCTCTCCGGGCAGAGAGTGCCAGCCAACTCAAAGCCGTCTCCGATGCCGAGGCGAAGCTCGAGGTTTTGAACCGCAAGCTCCGGGACGTCATCGTGGCCTTCAACCCTGCGAAGAACGGTAGCTTCGAAAACCCGAGCGCTTCCGCCGGCTCTGGCGCAACGCTAACTGGCCAACTGGCGTACTTGGAAACCGGCCTGGCCACGGCCGCGGAAGAGCAGAGGGTATGCGTGTCCGAGGCCTCGGCAGCGTCCGCATCCCTCGACCAGGTGGAGGCGATCCTCGACCAAGCCACCGTGCGTGCCCAGGCCCTCGCCCGCCAAGTCCAGTCCGCTCTCCAGCAGTCGAACCCTAGCCTTCCGGCAGTTCCCGAGGGCACATTGGACGAGCAGCTCGGCTACCTTGAGGAGGCGTTTGAGACCGTGGGGTCGGAGCTCTCACGCGCCGCCGAGGCCTCGACCTCCGCGTCAGCCAAAAAGCAGAACATTGAGCAAGTCGACGCCGTGCTCATGGGTCTTTGGGAGATCATACAAAGCGGCTACGCCGAGATCGAGCAGCAGAGGGCCGCACGCCAGCGGAATCGCGCCGCGGGCCCCGGCACCCCTGTGGACGATGACGACGACGACGACCTGTCGAGCAACGAATTCGAGGGCTTCGCCAACGAGGCCTACTCGCTCCAGGCCTTCTCCACCAAGGTCCAATGGCTGTACGCCCAGGCCACCGGCCTCCGCGAGCAGAAATTCATCCTCCAGCGCCAAATAAAGCAGCAGCGCAAGCTCAACAACCGCAGCGAATCCGAAAAGGACGCCGAGATCGCCGCCAGATCCGCCGAGCTCGACAAAACCCAGACCCTCCTCGACTCCGCCCAGGCCCAGCTCCAACAAGTCCTCTCCGACATGGACACGCTGCAAAAGACCACGGCCGCCAATGAAGCCGCCTCCTCCTCCTCCACGAAAGCAACCCAAGACGCCCTACAATCCCGCGCCGCCCGCATCTCCGCCCTCGAAGCCTCCCTCGCCGAAGCCCAATCCCGCCTTGCCACCGCCGAAGCCTCCATCACCACCGCCCAGTCCCAACTCACCGAGTCCAACACCGCCCGCGCCACCGCCCAGGCCGAACTCACAACCCTCCAAAGCCGCCTCAAAGCCACCACCGACGCCGCCGACGCCGCCTCTGCAGAAGCCGCCCAGCTCCAGGACAGCCTCAAGTCCAAAGACGACGAGCTCGAGCAGATGAACACGATGGTCGTCGAACTCAAGACAGAAGTTGCCTTCGCCAAGGCGGAGCTCGACGGCGCGTACGGCTCGCGCAAGCAGCGTGCCGCCGAGGCCGCCGCGCTCAGCAAGAACAGCCAGTCGGAGGAGCTGAACGGGCAGATTGTACGGTTGAGGGGGGAGCTGGAGAGCGCGCTGAAGGATCTCGAGGAGATTACGCGCGAGTCGATTGCTGCTGAGAGAGAGAGGTTGGAGATTGAGGGGAAGCTGGATGAGGTTATCGGGGTGAAGGCTGAGTTGGAGGGAGAGGTGGCGGGGTTGAGGGAGCGGTTGGGGAGAGTGCAGGAGGAATTGGATCGCGAGAGGTTGAGGGTGCCGACGCCGCCTGCGGGTGGTAATGGGGCGGCTGGCGGAGGGAGGGTGGGTGCGGGAGCGAGTATGTTGAGTGAGCAGTTCAGGGGGGTTATGAAGGAGGAGAGGAGGAAGTTTCAGGAGGAGATGAAGGTGAGTTCTTTTACCCCCTTTTTTTCATCCCTGGCAGTATTTGGCTAACGGTTTCTGCAGGAGGAACAAGCGAAACGGAGAAAGCTCGAGGAGGAGCTGCGTGCGCTCAAGAAGGGGCAAGGAGGCTCGAGTGCGTCGATGACGAGGGGCGCGCTGAGCCCGACGGGTATGTGAGAGGTTCGTTTGCGAGGGAAGAGGGGGTTATGGTTTGGATGACTTTACGAGGCGGGTTAGATAAGGGTGATGCCATTTCTCTTCTTCCTTTTCTGGGAGCATTTTTGGCGGTTTTTCTGGCGTGGAGACTGGTATTTGTTCTATCATCTCATTCTTCTTCTGGGTTTTGGACATCAGCTGGGAGTTTAGGATCGAAACTGTCCTGTCTTGTTCCGAAAAGCTGTTTTCAGTTGGAGTTTCTGTCGTTCTTCTTCTCAGCTTTACTACCCCACGGCGGACGCATTTTGGATGGGCAATTTAGATAGACTGATACCTTGTTGGTTCAAGCACTGAATGGATGGTTTGTTACTTTCTGAGCGATGAGTAGCATGATAACAACTGTGGTTCTGTGAGAGGAGTTGTGTTGAAGAACAAACACTCGACCATTGATGACATGATAGGAGATTCCACTTCAAGATCTGTTCTCTCGTTGCTCAACCCTCAATGCACACAAAGACAGCAACAGGCCAAGACACGTAAAAAGCAACAAGCAATCAACCGATCGGTACATACGCCGTGACACTATAGCCAGGAAGATCCTCTCCTACATCTCCTGCCCCCTCCCGTTCCTCTATCATCTCCATAAGATCCCCAACTCTACCCCCTTCCACCACTCCACACTCCCATAAGATACCACCAACCTCCTACCCCCAAAGCGGCGCCGAAACCTCCACAGCCCTCTCCACCACCGCCCTCACCCGGTCCGCAAACACCCGGTTCGCACACTCGACCTCCAAGCCCTCCAGCCACACGCTCGCCTCCATCTTGTCCACCTTGATCCGGACGCCAGGCACCGGAATGCCCAGCTTGTGCAGGCGCGCCAGCTCGGCCTGCTGCCGCGCGCGCAGGGCCTGGTCGTCCTCGTCTTCCTCCATGGACGCGCCGTCGTCGGGTTTGGGAGCTGCTGCCGGTGAAAGGGGGGGCAGTTTGGGTTCGGCGATCGGAGAGACGTTGGGGGCGCCGAACTGGGCTTCGAGGAAGAGCATTAGGCGCTCGAGGCGCTCTTCGGGGGTGATGTTGGAGTGCAGGTTGCGGTGCGGGAGGGTGAGGATGTTGTCGTCTGGGCTGGCGTGGGTGTGGGGGTGTTTGCTTGCTGAGCCTGGAGGGGGGGTTAGTTTCGGGTCTTGGGAGAGGGGAAGGGGGCTTACGCTTCACGGCGGCGGGGCTGCTTTCAATGCCGAGAAGGACTGCCATGACGGCGTCGGCGATGCCGTCGTTGAGCATGTTGCCCTCCCACTCGAGCTCGACTTCGCCGCTGGTGCGGTAGCGGACCGTCACGCAGCCCATGACGAGGTAGGCCGCGACGACCTCGTCAATGGGGAATTCTTCGTCCACGTCCTCGTCGTCTTCCATCTTGGTGTCGCCGTTGTTGGTTGCTTCGTCGCCGTTGGCGCTGTTCTTGGCGTGCGGCTTCGCCTCGGGCAGCTCCTCGATGCTGCCGAATGTGCCCTCGAGACCCCATTTGACCAGGTCGATGCCTGCTGCGCTCAACTTGAGCCGTTGTTTGCAGGCAATGGTGGTGGTTGTGAGACCGGCGTACTCCCGCAGGTCCTCGGGGGCCATCAGAGACATCTTGAAGTCGTTTTGGACGAGCACGCCCGTGATGAGCTGCGGCTCCTCGCTGTCGTCTGCGGGCGCCTTCATGGGCTGGGGAATGGAGGCGAGTTTCCCGACCACCTTGGCCGTCTTGTCCGTCTTGAAGGGAATGCGGAGCTCTTCGCAGTTCCTCGGGCTAAAGACCTTGACCTTGCTTGTCTTGCTCGCGTTGAGGGAGAGAAGCTTGGACTTGAGCCGCATCATGTTGTGCACCTCGCCATGGACGAGGATCTATTCATGTTAGATCGCTTTCGGGACACCTGGAGACTGCAAAGGACCATGCACTTACCACCACTGGAGCGGAAACCTCCTCGATGAACTCTCGGTTCTCGGTGCCGTCGACGTGGGCGGCAAACGAGTATTCCTGGACGGTGCAACGTCGGGGAATCATGACCTTCTCGGCGTCGCCGCCAGGGGCTCGCCTCCCTCCGGCGGAGCTCCTCGTCATGACGGCTTGGATCTGCTCTGGCTCCTGCATGATCTGCTTGGCCATGGTACCCTCAACGCTGTAACCCGTGATGATGACGCCGTTCTTCTCGCTCGGGGCCCACCGCTCTAGTAGCTCTCGGCTCACGCCGTTCTGCAGCATACCCGGGCTGGCCAGCATGACACAGCCCCCGACGTCCTCGAAACGGTCGATGCTCTTGAGCGAGCGGATGAACTTGAAGTCCCAAGGCCCGCCCTTTCCTGCGGCGTCTCCGGAGGCCTCGGCCTCGGCCATGCGTTCCCGGAACAGGCGCTTGATGTTGTCGTTCATGGCGCCGACGTATGTCTGGTATACCAGCATGCATTTGCGGGCGAGGTTGCTGGCGTAGTAGATGGGGTATCTCTGGTACTCTTTGTGCTTGCCCCAGTATTCGTCGAGAATGAGCAGCAGCTCCTGGGCACGACCCAAGGCAAAGACAGGCATGAGAACCCGGCCACCGCGGTTCAATACGCCAGTTATCGACTTCATCAAGGCCTGTTCCCTCTCCACCCGCGGCACGTGCGAGGCGATGCCGTAGGTCGACTCGGTAATGAGGACGTCGACCTTGACGCCTCTGGGCACTTCGGCTGAGACGAGATGGCGATCCTGCTCACGAGAATAGTCCCCCGTGAAGAGAATGTTGAGGCCGGCGATCTCTATCAAGAACATGGCGGCGCCGAGGACGTGGCCGGCCGGGTAGGGGGTGATGCGGATGGACGAGATGGTGTGGGTGGTGTGGTAGTCGATGGCTTCGATCATGGGGAAGGTGTTCAGATGGTCCTGCTCGGTGTAGACGAGCGAGGTTGTGGCGTTGGACGACGTGTTGCCGACGCGCACGCTGTCCTGGATCAGCCACTTGTAGATGGCCTTGGTGGGATGTGTCATGAAGACACGGCCGCGGAAGTTGGTCTTGGCCAGGACGTATGGTAATGAGGCCGCATGGTCGATGTGGAAACTGGAGCGGTCAGTCAGGATGCGCCTCGAGGAGGGGTGGGAGGACGAATGTCGTGTCTTGGGGAGCGTGGCTGTTTTCACAGAAGGGGCGGGGGCAGAGTTGAGGCGGGCAGTCGAGGAGCAGCGATGGGAAACGGGCAATGGGCGACAAGATATTGTATTCTGATATCTCTGCATAGACACATGACATGACGGCATGGATGATACATGCTGAGGAGCGGCAGAGGAGCCGTGGGACTGCCGCGGGACTGCTGTAGCAGCAGTCTGTGGCAAGCCGGCAGTCCATCATCTCCAGGTGAACCCGTTTCTACCCATTGCCGTGCCCATGCCGTGCGCTGCAGGACTGTTGCTGGACAAGGAGATTACACAATACACTTACTGGCTGATGAGAAGCACGTCTACGGTGCTAAGGTCGAAGTCGTCAAAGAATGGGAGGGCCGCCAGCCCGTCATAAGCCGGATGCTGACCGGCATCAAGCTTTGACGGGAAAATTGAAGTCAGTTTCGTTCGTTTCGTGCCGCAAGAGGAGTGATGGCAACGCACCATGATGGTCTTTCCCTTGTACTGGATGATGTGACAGGACCGGCCGACCTCGTTGCCACCGCCGAGACAGAGGAACATCAGCTCATCGGCCGGGTCGACGGGCTCCTCGGGCGCGGCAGATGCCATGGCCGAGGCCTTCCGCTTGGAAGCCATAATGCACAATCCTGTAACTCCTGTCCCGATGAGGCCGGGTCCAACAGATGGTGAAGCGAGTCGTGGCCAGGAGTCGCTCTCTCGAGGTTCCCTGCCCCGTCAACCAGGAAACGAAATCAAGGAAGCGTGCTTCCTGCACCGAATGCAGCGACTATTTGCGGCGACCCGATCAAAGCGCACCAAATCGCAGGTTGGGCAGCCGACAATTGGAAAATTCAGAATGCCGATTGTGAGGTCGGCTTTCCCATTCAGGGCGAATTTTCTGCTATTCAGAGTGGGAAAAAGTAATTGTTGCCCAGGAACAATAGGTAGCAAGAGGAAGGGAGTTGCTGCAGTTGGAATCGAGGAATAAAATGCTGAGCACTGCAAGACTGCAGCAACTCTTTCCTTCTTTTATTACACTCTGCGGAACTTCAACGCTGCTCAGCGCAAAGCAAAAGGCAACACGGTTCGCGAGTGGGCCAGGCGCCGCGCAAAGCAACTCGCCCCACAACTCAACCACAGCCAAACCACGTGACCGATCCGGACGCGACAGACTCAGCGGCGAGGCTGCTGCTCTGCTTTTGAACCCGACCGCAGCAAAGAGAGACTCTGACACCGAGACACCGAGAGACGGTGCTCGCCACGCGCCCCATCGATTCCGCCGATTCTGCACCCAGCGCGAGCCCTGCGATTCGAAAATACATCGACCGATTTATCAGCGACCAACCAAGACCGGCGGATGGGCTGCGAGAAGGGAGGACTGGCCGGCATCCATCGCAGGTGCAAGGTGCAGGGTGCGCGCCAGCACGGGTCGGAGAGACGTTGAGTTTGAGAGGTAGAGGAGGCTCAGTGACGGCAAACTCGTCTTTCCTTTCGACTTTGCGACTCCCCAACCTGCCATTTTCCCTCCCACCCTTCGTCCTTCGTCCTTCGTCCTTCGTTATCCCTCCTTCCTGCCCTGCCACGCGCGTTTTCGACTGCCGCCAACCCGTCAACCCATCAACCCGCCGAGCGAACGACCGACCGACCTTCGCCTTCTTCGAAATATCAACCCGCCTCCGACGGAAGCTACAGGACCAGATCGCACATTCACGTTATGGCGCAACCACAGTCGCAGGTGCCGCAGGCACCACCTCACCAAGCTCCCCACATGCAGCAGCAGATGCAGCAGATGCAACAGATGCAACAACAACAGATGCAGCAGATGCAAATGCCCCAGGTGCAGCCGCGCCCGTCCTACTCGCCGCCTCAACACTCGCCCTCGCCCGCAACCACTCCTCAACCTCTGCCTCAGGCCCAGTCCCAGCCCCAGACAGGCTATGGGATGCCCGCGATGCCGCCGAATAAGCGACCGCGCACGTCGCCGACCTCGCCGCCTCCGCATCCTCAATCACCCTACGTCGCCACACCCTACGGGTCCAGTTCTCCCCAGATTCCCGCTGCGACCACGCCCGGCGCCGGTGCCTCGCCCAATTACACAAACCTCGCCGCGCCGGCTGCCCCTCAACAGTACAGCACGCCATATGCGAACGGCAATTCAGCCCACTCGCCAGCGCCCGCGCCTGCGCCCGCGCCCGCAACCCCTGTGCTGTCCCTCCCCGACACCCGCCAGTCGTACCCGACCTCACCAGCGCCCATGGGACCGCCCTCCGCCCCGATTCCTCCCAGCCCGCAGCAGCAATACACGACGGCAACCATGGCGCCCATTGGCCCGCCGCAACCCCCGACTCCTGGCACCATGGGGCCTCCGTCAAAACCTCCGGCCAAGGAGATTGAGTACGACGTTGCCGACTCGCTGGCCGGCACTGGCATCGACCTCCGTGCCGAGGAACAATATCTGGCCGAATTCTACGCTGGCACCTTCACCCAGGAGTCGAGGACGGGCGCGCCGGCAAATGCCCCGGGAAACAAGGGATCCTTCTACGGCGCCGGAATGGCGAACCAGCCTGGCGAACCAGTCGCGGCTCTGAACCAGGAGGCTTACGAGGCCGAGGTGGCTCAGAGAGCTTGGGACGAAGCTGCTCAGAGGCTGGCTGCCACGCGCAGTGTCGAGATCGCGAACCCTTTTCTCATCATCGCCAACTTGCATCACCGCATCGAGAGGATCGCGAAGGAGCATGGGCTGGGCGTGAACGTGGATCTCAAGAACGCGAACCCGGCGGGCAAGCTGCGGCCGCCCCAGGAGTTCCCTCCTCCCAAGGTCACCGTGAGCACAACGGTCGGCCCTGATGGTGCTATGGTCACCACCACGGGCTCTTTTCTCCCTCATGACGCCTTTCTCGTCGACCAGCTTGCGCTCCTATCTATTGGCACCAAACATCGGCTGAGAGAATTAATTGAGGACGCCCACACCGTCGCCACCAATCGGCAGACGACATCCCACGGAGAGATACCCGGAGAATGGGCCGACGTCGCAGTCCCTCTCCGGACCGGTCTGGATTCTCTTCCGGATGCCGGCGAGAGCGCTGCGAATGGAAACCCAAAGAAGCGTACGGTGTCGCCGGCCTTGTTTTGTGTGGGTCCCTTGCTAACCTTGTTCTTCAGGCTCATTTGACGCTTTCGCATCGCAAAGCTCGACGCAAAAGAGCGCCAAGCACGGGCCGAGGAACCTAATGGAAGCCGTCCGTGACGGCGCAAAGGTTGACCGCGACGTGGAAGAAGAGAGGCTCCGGAAACGCCAGAAGCGGCTCAACCCGGAGGCTGCCCCGAGCGGATCCCGCGCTGCCTCGGCGGCCCCTGGTACGCCTGGCACTGGAGCAGCCCCCGAGACGGAGACGGCCGCCAAGGCACCCTCCAAGAAGGAACTCAAAAAGGGCGCCGCTGCCGCAAGGTTAGCCGAGGCATCTAGCACCGCCAGCACCAACCAGACACTCAACACCCTCATGGGCGGTTTCGGTCGGAAAAAGAAGGAGTACTCCTGGATGAAGAAGTCGGGCGGCGGCGCCGGCACTCCGAAGGCCAGCGCGGGAGAACCGAGCTCGGCCGCTGCGAGCGGGGTGGCCAAGGCCCCGGAGAAGACAAGCCTCACGTCCGACCCGAGATATCCCCGGCTCGGGACCTGGCGCGAGGACAAAGAAAAGGGCAGGAACATCCAGCTGAGAGACTGGGTCACCGCGCTCGAGATGGACGGCATCGAGGCCAGGGCCATCCAGGACGCATACCTGAAGCTGGACGCGTCGGCGCCCAAGGACAGGAGCTAAAACCGCCCGTGGCATGCATCCACGCCATGCATCATTCACACTCGGGCCGCGGGAGAGTCAGCACCGCTACAGCGGAGAGCCTCTCTCGTGCAGCACTTATAATATTATTGTCCAGCTCTCCTTGCCTCGCGTCACAGAGACGGGAGCTGTTCGGTATCGTCAGACGGGGAACGGAACGGAAGACGATCACCAAGCCGTCATCCATCAAGGATATTCGGGGCACATATTCGGAAGGAAGGAAAAGGAAATCATGGGAGCGGCCGTCGTCATTTTACCCTTCGGCCTCGCTCAATATCAGTCCTCGAAGATTGGGACACGCGGAATGGAAACGAAAGCTGGAAAGAAACCGCATGGAGGAAATTCCCTCCCCTCTTGGAACGCCCAGAGAGACAGACTCTCTCCTCCCTCCCCTTTCCCACTTATTTATTGCTCTCTTGTAATTCGGATCGTCACCCCTCTTTTTCTTTTACTTTTTTCTTACTTTGAACTTCATTTAGCCAGGCGTTCTGACACTGGGTTTTCGGACGGCGGCCGGGGATGGGGGGAGAGCACTTTTGGCATTTCGGGAAAGGGAGGGAGGGTCGGGCACTGGAGGTCTTTTTTCTCTGTCCCGCCGAGTTGGCAGGGCACACAGTCAGTACATGGGAGGGAAGGGTTTCGGCTGTTACTGCTGACGCTGCTGCGCGTCCTGAGTTGCGGGTCTGGGCTGGATGAGGTGGCCATTTTATGCCCTGTGCCCATTTATCCGTCCATGCGATAAGTTCATGATAGATGGTGGAAAGGGAGAGTGAAAATTGAGATTTGGGTTAAGGCATGCTTCCTGAGTTCGTCTTCCGTGGTGAGGTGTGCAATGCCTGGCGGACAGAAGCAGTCTGACCAAGTCGACACTCTTTCAGCATCTTCCCTCACAGGACAGAAACAAACCCGATTGCTGGAACCCAATCATATTCGAATACTCTCCTGTTATCAAGTGAACTCACGGCAGGCTTCAACAGAGGACATCTCGACGGGAACATGTGGTTGGAGGTCTGAAGCCAGCTCTGACAGATCTTCCGACATTGCCATCATGACTCGAGTAGCGGAGACGTCTTCCCAATCGGGAAACAAGTCCTGAATACCAGCGTCAGTGGTTTAGTGGTAAAATCCATCGTTGCCATCGATGGGCCCCGCGTTCGATTCGCGGCTGACGCATTGCTTTTGCTTTTGCCCGGTCGCTTGTCTCTTTTGAAGGGGATAGATCCTCCATCGCAAGTGAAGGCTGGGGATGTGGTGATGTTGAGTGGAAGGGAGGTTTGTGAGTTTGATGTGGCTCAGGAGACAGAATGCCAAGTGAGTCCTTGAGAGGGAAGATGAACTCTGAACTCCAAAGACCTGTCAATATGTTCGGCTTAACTTGCCGTTTCATATCGGTCTTGAGAATGCCGTGCTAGTCTTGGGAACACTGTGCCTGTTGATCTAGCTCTTGCCAAACCTTGACGCGAAGTTGGTTAACCTGCACCCTTTTCACCTTATGTGGGCTTGGGATTTACCACTTCATATACACTACGGATAGCCACGCGCTGCCTATCTTTTCACCACGGCTTCCAAGCCCCTGTTTCTTTCTGTGCCGTGATACAGAACAAGAAGATTGTCACCGCAGTTAGCAAGTAAGATGGAAAGCTCTAAAATCTGATGTTTCCCGGTGCTTAGCCTCTCCCAGAGTATTGACAGACTTGACCGCAGCTGATGATGGGCTGGCATATCTGGTCCAACTGCAGGACGTAGCTCGAGTCTTGACTACGTGTTTAGCTTACCTTCGAGATACATGGAAGTGTAGCTGCCCCCGCTGTGACAGCCAGAGGCATCTGCGCCCCGACAAGTGCGAGCAATATGGGACGAAAGTGAACCTTCTAGGTAGACAAGCCAAACTGGGTCTGTGGCGGGAAATTGTCTTCAACGCCGCTCTGGCGGACAACGCGGTGGAGGTGTCTCGTGAAGTCTAAATTTCTTTTCTGCCCTGGTTCTCAACCATATCGACTTCGGGTCGCAGGACGGTCAGCCGCAACAGGAGGACGTCCAGATGACGGTATTTCTGAGGCGCAACGGCTCATCGCCATGGAAACACCCAGCGCAACAAGGTGGCAATTTCTATAATTTCTCATCGACTGGCCGGCTGCCAACAATCCGAGGGATTCCTCCAGAGGCAGGCTTTCAGTTGTCTAGCCCGGCTGTTTGTCAAGGCCGACGAAGTTGGCCCTTTAGTCGGAATATCATCCACGAAGCGGTCTGAGCTCCAAAACCACACGCTTGACTACATGGATACATCGCAGACGAACATTGCTCTGAGGACGGTCATTACGCGCATCCAAAAGCAGGAGTGACTACAGCTGGTGTGGGCGCCGTATAAAGGGCCACCTTGATGGGAGGCAGAGGGACCGCCTCCGCGCTGCTGGTGGGCAGTTCCTGAAAACACAACACACCAAGAACATCCGCAATAATTGGAACTTCACGAGAAGACCCGACACGGACAGCTAGCCACCCACCCACCCAGCGTTGTTGAAGCGAAGTGAAGATGAGTTGGCATGACTAGGCGAGACTGCGTCAGTGGTTCAGGGGCTCAGGGGCTCGAGTGAAAAATTCTTTCAACCTCGCATCACACCGGAAATCCTAAGCATTAGCTTGGGAGGTTGGCCAGGATGGATGAGACATTGGACCTGGCTCGCGAGGTTTGTTGGAGCTGGCCCTTGTTTCCCCTCACGACAGGCAATCTGGATCCTGAGGGAGACCAACCAGACCTAAGAGCTGCCAATATCGGCATCCTCCCGTTCTTGCTTACGCGTACTACAGTACCGCACAGAAAGCGCTCAGGCAAGGAGCTGTTGAAGCCTATCGAGAGCTACACCACTTGCCCCACGTCCATGACAACGGACAACCGTCCTAACCATGACATCCACTCGCTCACCTCCGCGACTCACCCCATCACCGCCGCGGCCCCTCGACAACGATGAACTCCCTGACAACAACGCCCATGCACAGAACCCACCGAATAGTCACAAGCCTCATAAGCCGTCATTCGATGCCTGCTTGGCCTCTCACACCGGCGATTGAAATTTTCAACACCCCGGATATGGTACCCAGGTTCAAGGTTCAAGCGGTTAGGCCTGCTTCGTAAATTGGGACGTCAAGAGAGCAGCTGACACGGCCAACTAGCAAGCCTGCAAGCCTGTCAGCCAGCCAGCCATCCAGTCGGTGACTTTACCGGGCAGGATCGGCCGAGCGCCTCACATCCCGAAGAATTTTCTTCTTCTTCTTCTCCCATCCCGTCAGCCTCTTGGCGTTTTGGGTTGGCAGGATTTCAACGTCAAACGTCGAAAGTATTCCCTCAACGGACGGACGCCAACGATGGTAAAAGGGGCAGGGGGCCCGGATACCTCGGTCAGGAGTTCCCCGTTTGCTGTTTGGTCGGTCGCCGATTAAGTGCAGCAGGTTTGCCCCCCCACTCAAAAAAAGGAAGAGAAAAAAAGAAATCTAAGACATTATAATCCCCGAAATACTGTGTACAATACGTGACATGTCCCACGAGCACATACGCACAAACACACAGATAACTCCCACCCAGCAAGCCAGGGAGGGAGGGAGAGTGAAGACACAGATAGGCCTTGTATCCCTGGTGTGATATCTTGAGCCCAGACAGCAGCCAGACCATGCCGGACGAGTCATCGATCGGCCCGCGGTTATGTGGCTGGCAAACGGACACCCAAAAAAGGACACGAAAGAAAAAGCGAAGAATAACCTTCCGATTCGATTTCGTACCGTCCGGCCGAAACACACCAGGGTCGCGAATAGATTCCGCTCGCAAGCCAGCCAGCCAGCCAGCCAACCCCGGCCCGTCTTTTTTTTTTCTTTTCGCCTGTTCTCACCCCGGCAACGGCAACCAGATAAGCAAATCAGGCAGGCGGTCTGTTCCTCTGTGAATCTGAGACTGCCCGTTTCGGCTCTCGGCTGGCCAGCCCAGATAGAGAAGACAGTCCGAAGGAGAGCAGGATAAAAAAACGCCATGGCTGGGGAGGCGTCTTGGCAGTTGGCACGGGCACCTCGTTGCCATCTGAATCAGCCGACCCCAGGTTTCCCGAGTATTCGGGCCTTTGCGTTATTGGGAACGCAGAAAACGGACGCCGTGCGCTCCGGTGGATGAACCAGAGTTGATAAAACGCGTCGCTACCACAGTATGGGGTTGGTTACCATGTCGGGCCAGTCGTTCGGTCGGGTCGGGGGAGAGTGGATTTTGGCCAGGCCTGGCACTACACAGTATTCTGCAGGCCGGGTGCTGGTCCCTTGACCCCCTGGCGGTTGTCATGGTGGTCACTGGCGTGTGTCTTGCTCTTGCGAGCAAAGGAAACATCCATGGTGCGAGAAAAAAAAAAGAAAAATTTCAATTAATGAGCGACGGGCTCGGCGGGATGGGTGGGTTTGCTGCAAAAGCGGAATCCTTCCCCGGTCCCACGCGGCGCCGTTTGACGGTTGGAGCGCCCAGGATGCGACGCCAGGGGGAGGGGTGTGGTGTGAAGCAGGTGAGCAAGGTGAGGCGAGGTGTTGTTGGGGCCGCGCCGGGAAAGGTGCCCCGAACTGGGAGTTCACCTTGACCGGTGAGCTTCCGCCAATCCCTGGAAGATCCTCCTTCCACACAGGCTTCCAGAAGCGTGCTCTGTGCGTCGCTCCGCACGCACTCAGGTACCTGCAGCTCTTGGTACCTCAACACCACCCCCCCTTGTCGGTTCATCTTGCTCGGGCCGTGCATACGCTAGCGCAGGACGAACCATTCGGAGACTCCCCATCGTCAATTCAGCCCGGCCAGCTCTCGCTGCGCCAGGTTTGCAGCGCCCGGTTGCAGGTTTTTCTCGCAGCAACCCAGGCAGACTCAGGGGAGTCCTCCTCAGAGGCCGAAGCCACGTTGCAAACACGGCCAAGACACCGCGCACCTTGTAGGGATTCGGTCGCCGAGGGCCTGGGAGCGAGAGCGGCAGCCTACTGAAATGAGCCTAGTCGCATCGCCGCGTGATGTTCCGCTGGGTCTTCTGGAAATTTGGATCTGAGGTTAGCGAAGCGAGCGGTGGGCCTGCTCATTACCCGCTCTCCGTTTTCATAAGGCCAGACGCGGGCTCCGTAACGGCCGTTATCTCTGCAGCCCGGACGGACGAGACCAGCGCGCCGTCGGGTACCTGGCCACGCCAAGGTCTTGTCCGGTTCTGTTGGGAGCCGGGGCGGCTGATCTGTGATGTTGGTTCATCTTTGCCCCGAATCGGCAATATGGTTGGAATGCGGCATGCGCGATCTGAAGATGGCTGTCACTTCACAGTATGTAGGGCCCGCGATCGATCCATCACTTTCGGGCCCGTTGTCACATCTGACAGCCGCGACATCAGAGACATGGCTTGCCAAGGCCGCACCCATCTGACTCGTTTCCGCCTTGTCGCCGCTGTGTGCTGAGATCTGGAGCCGCCCTGGCATGTTGCGGCCGCAAAACTCTGAGACGGTAGTCGACGTTCGTTACCGTCCGTCGTCAGGCGAGAAACACTGGTCTGTCAAGAGCTTGACCAGCGACAGGGCGCAACCGCCAAAGGTATCCGTCCCATCACATGATGGAATCCGAATGCGCCAGGAACGTTTCAGTTTTGCCTGCATTGCGACGAACGACTGTCAGTGGTTGGCGGCGGATCAATGGGAGGAACCCCAGAAGCGCCGCCGACCTCGTATGGCCGCAGGGCGATGGATGATGACCTTGGCCTCGATAACGGTGCTGCACATGCACCGTGTGCTGAGTCGTGTGAGCCAACAAACTGCAGCCAGCTCAGCCAGCTCAGCCCCAAACGAGTTTGCGTTTCTGATTTGCGCTCGGCAGACGAGAAGCAAACCGGGAGGCCGCAAAAGAAAAAAAAATGCGTTGCCGACTCTCGCGCAACAGGGTTGAACGATTCAGGGACGGATGAGGTCGGCGAGGAAGCTTCTTTGTTTCGACTTTGGCCTGAGGTTGAACTTGAACTTGTGGGCTAATGCAGGTACGGGTGCTCCAGTCGATCGGCAATGTCGCGGCTCCGCCATGCAAGGTGCCGGACTCAGCAGTCTGGTCCCGTCAGACCTTGACAGGCCCGGACGAACCGTTTCCATCCCCAAACGGAGGGCCTGCAAGACCTGGCTGACTGGCTGGCTGTCCCGTACCGGCACATAACGTTACCTGTAGAATAATGTGAGTCCCGCTGCCTGCTTACTCGTCAAGGACCACCACTGGTCGCTCAGTGTCTCTGCCCTGTGCCTGTGCCCTCGCCAAAGTCTGCCTTCTCAGCTCACCTTCTCTTCGCTTGCCGCCGCACGAGCGCTCCAGAGTGGCACCATGACACGTGGGCCCTTGCCGGGGCCGGAATCTCGACCCGTGCGCCTTGGGTCCGGGCACGTTTTCATGTGGCATCGCCCTTAATTTGCCAAGGCGGGGCCGGACCCATCGGCGTCGCGCCGGGGCTCTCGCCTCGTGGGCTGGTCCTGGAGCAAGGCGCTCCGCGAGGCCTCGCGTTCAAAGGTCCAGGGCTGGCAGGCTGAGGCAGGGCATTGAATTCACCGGCTGCCGCGTCATCTCCAGCTGGTTCCTGAGCGACGGTGACGAGTGAAGGGAAACGAAGCCGTGGATGCAATGGCCGGGTTTGTGTTCCGTGCAGTCGTTACTTCAGGGCTCTGTACCTCCTGTGGCAACTGCAGGGTGACGCAGTGATGTTCCTGTTGTGTGACATGATGTCAGCTCGCTAGGTACATACATAGGGAAGACGGATGACCCGACCCTACCGAAGCAACCCACCAAGTTCAAGGTTTGCGAGCACAGTGCACGATCGCACCGCAGCACCTATTTTCGGAGGCCCGAGGGCCAGCCATGTTGTTGCAACAAACAAACCCAGCGGGCCGCTGGCGGTTGGCGATGTCCTCCCGTCTGCGCATTTTGTGCACAGTAAGCTGCTCCTTTCCGCCTGGGAGACAACCAGCGGTCACGTCAATGGGCGCATTTCCTCTGACAGCGTCTGCTTTCGGATCTCGGACCCGTCTCTCTGGACGCGAAGAATCTGGGCAGAACTCGTTGATTGCATGTGGGGAGGAGGCCCACCTCGGCTCCTCTGATCGACTTGGGTCCTGGTCCAGGCCACAGATTAGCATGCTTCTGGAAGTTTTCTGCCGCCGCGCAAGGGCCATCGCGGGCCGATGGGCTGGGACGGAACAGCCTCCGTGCGTCCCTTGGTCGTCAACGCCGCCTTCAGGTCGGACATGAGGCTCCACCAGGCATTTCGGCGAACGGTGAGGCACTGCAGGATCGATCGCCGTCTGGCTTGTGCGGCGCAAGGCTAGACCCCTTTTTCCTCTTCAGCCTTGGTCCCATCACTTCTGAGATCACGGGTACCGGCAGCTCGGTAACGCCCAAGACTGGACGGCGGGGTACATGCGCTGCGGAGGTCAACGCCTGTTGCGAGACTGTCTTAACTTCTTTCGTCTGCCGGTATCCTGCTGTCTCGGGCGGATGTTGAAAAGCAGGGGAAGCGCATTGAGAAGTCCGAACCTGGTCGGCTATGCCCGTTTGCGCGCTGAAAGGTCGGCACATCGGCGGAGTCGACGTCGTGATACTTGGCGATTCCGAATCAATTTAACGGCTCCACTGATATCCGTCCCAGGATGCGTTGGACGAGATCCAGCTCGCCTCGTTTCGGTCTTTGAAAACATGCCTACGGCCTCAACGCCTGAGCGCCGGGGAGAGGGAAGTCGCATGGGCTGAAGGAAACCCTATCGGGAGATGTCGTATACGGACGCAACCGGGGAGACTGCGTGCGTACCCTGCCGGTGATACTTAGGTTGTTGGACCTGAAACAGAGCCCAGGGGCCTCGAATCCACCGCGATTTCGAAGTGTCAATGTCCCTTGGACGGACCTCAGGTTCAAGCTGCCTCGTCTCGGTCTGGCCCATCTTCGTAGTAGCGGTGGGATGGCGCCGGATGCGCGTTCTCCATGCAGGAGGAGCATATTGGGCATCACCGCAGCGATCTTGACATTTAGCGTGCACCTCCCGCATATCCCCGACCGCTCTTCACCTTGACTTGGAGGTGCCAACAAATCGGTCGCATCGCTGGGCTGGGGCCCAGACTTACACGGTTGCCCGTTTTTGCTCACCGCCGTCTTGCTGATGACGATGTTGGCATCCGACTTGAGTATCGGATGATTCCCCCCACACTTCGGCCGCAGCCCCGAAGCAGGTTTCTGATTTTGTTCAGCTCATAGAGAATCGCACGGGAGCAATTCGATGCTGGGTTAAGCTCAGCGGTGGGGTCCCGGTCCTTCGTCCGGCTGCACGAAGCGGCGGAAACGGACCGTAACATGCTCGTAGGCATCATACCGTCGGCTTCTGACGCACACAGTATCTCGGTCGGAAACCAACCATTGCACGCTGTCGGGAGAACTCACTGATACACGGCACTGTACACGGCAGGACCCGGCTGTGTGATTCCTCCCCGTCGGACCGCCCCGAACGGCCATGACCGGTGCGACTCGGGACCCCCATCAGCCAATGGATCGGGCGGTCATAGAGAGGCTGCGGCTTGGACTCGGGGGCTGCAGACCACAGCCTCGGTTGAGTCATCAGCGTGTGTTGCGGACGGCGCATCTTAGACTAACCCGAATGCTCGGATGCGGTCGAGACTGCGACGGGCAGCCGTCATCGGCTGCGGTCTCATTCGACAACAAGGTCGATGTTAGTCGGAGCAGACGGGGTCTGGTGATATCGGCCAACTGCACGGCAAACGCATCCGCTGCATGGGCGGGCGGTTGGAGGCCCTGCATACCGAGACAACCAATGGCTCCACGCCGCATGAGAGTTCAGTCACCCCCCTCGAAACACCGTGGTTCCTAGATCCAGTAGCGTGGCGCCTGCATTTTCCTCGCCGGGATGCAAGGCATGGCCGAGGACATGGTGCTGGGTACACGTTTGACTCTGACCCAAACTCGTCGACTCTTTGATCGGAGGTAATGTCAGCGTTATAGGACTCGGTGTTTCCTAAGCGGAGCTTGCAGGCCGGAAGCGAGTGCCCCCGGAGCCGCCGACCCGTGAGACCGCGCAGCAGCCAAGCCGCAGTCTGAGTTGCAAGGCGCGGTGTGCGACGGGAAACGTGGACTCGAGTTAGCCAACAGCGAGGCCGACGGGCGTCTTCACTACCAGGGCGGGCCCTAAGAATAGGAACCCATCTTTTGATGCAGTGCCACGACAGCTCGCAGCGAGCCTATCTTATGCAGTGCGCAGATGCATGGAGGGGATCATCGGGGATGTGCTGGGCGTGTGGGGACGGGGGAGTGTCTCGAGTGCAAAAGGTGTCTCAATGGGGTGGGCAGCGCACCCGACTTGGCCTCGGCTGCCATGGCTCGTCGATCCGGCCGTCGAGGAGTGTGGTACTGTCGCGCGCGGAGCCGTGGTCTGGTCGTTGGGCATCCACTGGACGCCGAAAGGAGGGGACGGGAGTTGGAAACCGGACCAGAGATTGGGCGGGCTGAGCAAACGGACAGAGCTTTTCGGATGCTGGAGCCTGGATGTGCTGCGGTGCTGTGTAGCCCTGATCATGGACGGCAAACAGCAAGTTTTGAAATTGCGACGATGCGCGCAACGCTTGGACGAGCAACGGGCAACGGGCAACGGAGCAAGCAGTCGGGTGCTGCTGTGCGTGCTGTGCTGCCTGCAAAGTACCTCCCGACCGCGTCCCTTCCTTTCTGCGTTTGCTCGCTGTGCTCGCTCGGCCGCCTGCCTGCCGCAGCAGACTCGGGATGGATGCTTGCTTTTCGAGCCGAACCTGGTTTTCCGTCGCGCATGAACGTGCAGTGCCATTTCGAGTCTGTATGTACCAAGGTTTGCTCTGCAGTGGTGTGCGCTGCGCGACTGGTTTAGGGTTGCAGTCCCAAGACTTCCAGCAGGCAATCAGAATTCTGAAATGGTCTGAAATTCTGAATCGGGGGCCAGTGTGGCTCGTGTGCCCTCCAATCTCAGACTTGCGCCTTTGCGGTGCTTTCCCTTTTGATCGAGGCGGCCGAGCAGCCGGTTTCCTTTTGGGGGGGCGACAGCGCCCCAGGCACAGAGGTTCCATCCCATCAAGGTTGCCTGCCTGCCTCTGCCTGCATCCAATCCATTGGCTCTGCCCTGGAGCCGGTCTCTCCCGGGCAGACTTACACAGCCCGCGCTCGGTCTGAAGTTCTGAACTCACCAGCCAGTCCAGCCACGCAGTCAATTCACAGCGACATTGTTTTCCGCGCCTCAATTTGGGAGTCTCATGTGCGATTTCCCGGCCGTGTGCCGCTGTCCCGTCCGTCCATCCAGGTTCCATCTCCAATCAACGCTGATCGCCAGCGAATTTTTTTTATTCCACCGCACGGGCGACATTGCGCCGGCGGTCAACTGTTCCCAAAGCAGAAGACAAGTCCCAGCAGCTTGGTTTGCAGCATCGAGACGATGGGGTCATGGGACCCACCACCCGCCAGGGCGTCTGCATTCGCCAGACCGGGAACCCAGCAAGGGACATCGCGAATGGAAACACGCAAACACAGGCCGCCCACCGAGCCAGCCGGGCTGCCCGGCAGCAGCCAGCCATAGCCATACGCCATCCTCCATCACTCGCGTCAGCGTTGGTTGTCGCTGGTCTACTCCGTCCTGGCCTCCTGGCCGTCACGCCGAAGGCGTCACGATCGGTGGCTTTGACAGCGTCTGCCGGCGCTGCTTGTGGCTGGCATCCCGTCACTCTGGCACGGGCTGGCCAGAGAGAGCCACCCAGCAACTGGGCTCGAGCTGGGCGAGTGGGCGTTAACGTTGCCCCAGGAGCTGCGTAGCTCCGTTGTGGGACAAGGAGGGCACACGCCCAAGAACAGATCCTGGCAAATCCGCCGAGCCGTCCGCTTGGTCCCGAAATGGATGCCTCCAACAGGTGCTGCCAAAAAAGGAGGGAGTTTGCGGTTCGTGTTTCTGACAAACGGCACGTCCCCATGCCGCCAAGACCCGTAACGGAGCCAGGCCAGGGGTAAAAGTACATTGCGGCTAGGTACCGCCGTGCCTGAGAGGACTCGACGCCATCACCAGGGCCCGGGGTGCAGGGGCAGGGCAGGAAAAAAAGGTCTCTGCCATTTCGTTTGCCTGGCTCTGGTCTCGCAGCAGCAATCCCATCCCCTTTATTATCTGGCCGGCGTCTCCCTTTCCCCATCTGGTCCCTTTCCTTGGATTCCCATCACCACACCTTTCCACCTTCTTACACTACCTAATACGAGCCTCTCGCCTAGCCGCCGCTGGCACTTCCTCAGAGCACACCCAAGTCCAGACACTAGACTCTCAGTCTCTCTCGTGACCTCTCCTTGAAACCACTCCTCGGACCAACACCTCGACTCGACCGTGGGAGAGAAGAACCGAAGGAAGCACACACATCGGACGCTTGACCACCACCAGCCAACCCGACACTTCCCGCCAGCACATCGCTCCCAACTGTGCCTCATTTCACGGCTCCCAACTGTAACAGGATCCCGCCTACACGAGTGGCCATCACGGGACACCCTAGCCCGTGTTGGTCGCGTTCGGCGTCGCCTTCAGCTCCATAAGATACAGCAACGGCACAATCCCGCGCTTATCTGGTCCTGCATACGATTCGGCAGCCCAGCCCGCTCCCTTGCATCATCGCCTCAGCGCTCGCTCGCCAATCCCGCACCCGTTGCGCCTCCTCTGCCTCTCGTCCGACCCGGTGTCGCATTTGTGAGTCACTTCACTGCCTGCCTGAGCTGAGAAATAATTTCGGCTTGATCGCCGGTGCCTTGGTTCTGGAACCTCGCCGATGTTATTTCTCGTGCCGGTGTCTGCCTCTGCCTATTTATATTGGCATTGTGGACTCGATCGCTAACATGCATCTTCCCGATCCAGCTCCACCTCGTCCCGTCTTTCCACCACAACCGTCGCCATGATTGTCACAGGCTCAGATCAACTCTCCAACTTTGGCCGTGGGGCTTACGACACAACTGGGGTCGCTAAGCCGCCGCCGCCCAAGCCTCGGTAACACGGTTTCCCGAGCAATACGCGCATTCATCCCTTGATTTGCGCCGACGCGGATCACAGGCGCATATCAGCCAATCCATGTGCGAGGGACGCCAACATCGGACGGTGCTGGTCTCTCTGGCAGCGTATGCTTTCTCGGCACACACTTCGGCCTTTCCTTTCCGTCTTCACGATACTCGGTTTTAATCACGGCTACAACACTGCACTACTTCGATCCCGGTCTCGGATGGTGCGGGCCATTCGCATTCCGATACAACATTTTAATCACCATTCCTCACGCGATACACATTTCGGCTCGGTGCCGCTTGCTTCCCAGTAGCAAGTAAACGCGACATTTCAGGGAGGCTTCATTCCGGGTTTCCGTTTCCTCTTTTTGATTGTTCGGCGTTCACAAAACATAGACGGGACGGGCTTCTTTGGGATTTCCGGCGTCGTGGCTTGGTCGTTTGTCGCTTTTCCTCCTCCTATTTCCGCGCATCACACCGGCAACGTTTTGCCCACTCGACTCGACACTTGGATCCAATCCCAACGCCCTCCCGCCTCGAGCGACTTCCGGCCTCCTAATTTTTCCGGGAAGGGTGCCACAGTCCCGATGAACCTGGCGTGCTGGCCGTCGGCGTCTCGCCGCCATACTCGTCTCGATCACGGTGGTGACCTTGGGTGGACACAGTTGGATGTTTTTTTGGATTCAGTTGAAGCGAGCGCGCGTTTTCCTTACTGTTTCCGGTTTTGGCTTGTTTCTTTTTGGTTGTCGGGGTAAGACTGGGAGGGCTGGGAAAAAAGAACTGATTTCGGGTTGGCATATAGAATTTCCCTGTTTTGTTTTTCTTCACCCTGTAACATCTTTTCTGTTTCTTGGATGGCCATGCTCTCCCCACGGGGACGGGCCATCCGTTCCACGGCCATGACCCTTTCCTTTAGTCACCATGTTTTCATTTTTCAACCCTGTACACAACGCTGGTTGGAGAGGAGGAGTTTTTCTTTACCGTTCAGGCCACGAAGGGTGCTGGGCTGGATCCAGGTTCGACGAAGATACCCCCGGTGTTTAGACAAGATGTACTGTACACTACATGTAAGACGCGCGGCAGCTACACAGCTCCGCGCCGGACTTGATCTTGCGGGAATATGATATTTCACTTCAACGCGCAACGTGGTTCACATGACGGCCGTGACGAACACCGCATCGGGCTTTGGATCTCGGCGCCCCATCGCCACAGCGCCGTCGGCTTGGAGACGAGAACGACGACTCACGAGTGGCTCCTAATAGGGCGTCTCAAGCGGCAGGCCGTAGCGAGCAGGTGTCACGAGACGAGGCAACGACGAATGGGAACCGCATTCACTTCGGCTTGTGACTCTAAACCGCCAGTGCCACCGAACATGACATGACGGCTCCGACTCCAGAGCCCACAGGATAACCAAGACTCGCTCTCGGGGCTCGACAACCAAAGGAGTCATGCCCGACTGCGAATGCCCCTTCACTACACCCGGCCGCATCGCGGCTGTACTACACCATGCCATGGACGAGCGTCATCAGGGGCCGCAGCGTTTCCGTACTCTATCCAGATGTACAGAGAACACCGCCGTCAGCACGGCAGCATGCGCCGCCTAGAGCAGCCGCCTCCCGTCCCGTCCCATGGTTCCTGGATCCAAGCCACCACGAGTCGATCCCTGGAGGTCACCGCAGGATTTTGAGTGCCGGCGCTAGGCACCAGAGCAGTGATCATGTCATCGTTGGGCCTTCTGGAAGCGCCGGGAAGGCCGGAGCTGGTTCCGCGGAGCCCGGACCGGGTCCTGTTGCCGGGGTTGGAAATACTACGTATGGAGGGCCAAAGTCCGGATACCAGTGGAATATTGGGGATGAGCTGTACCGAACAGGACAGCGAGACTGTGTTACACAAGAGGCAGCGGGATAACGTAACCTGTGCCAGAACATGAACCCGAGGCCCACCCGCATCAAGATTCTCGGTGTTTTGCCATCGGAATGGCCACGCGAAGAGGCGAAAGAGACCAACCGTTCCATCTTCCGCACCCATCCATCCCGCTCCATCCCCATACCGTCCATCCCGCCGTGTCATTCATCCAACCTATCCCACGCATGCAACCCTCTCCTGCAGGCGACTTCTGTCAGATATCAGTCATTTCTTAGTCCTGACTGCAGCTCAGAGTCACCGTCTCACCGACGCCTTGTTCCCGGCCGGGGGCTGGGCACGGATACACGGCAGACGCGAGCTGGCACTAATGCACGTTTATTGAAAGGGGATAACATCTCGGCAGGACGGGTGTTTCCCAGCACTGTGGTTCCTGGGTTCCGTCCGCGTGTCTGCTGCAGCACGCACCGCCGGGAACGACTGCCGGGCGGGGCCTGCGCTGCGCTGCGATGCACTGCACTGACGCTCTTCCTGCTTGTTCCTGGCAGCTTCCTGGCAGCTTCCAGGCTGCTGCGTTCCCACTCCCACCGGGGGCCACTCCCACCGGGCCCACCCCAAATTTCCCTCCCCACTCTCACACCTCATGGCAGGCAGGTCCCAGGCTGACGAGCCAGGTTGCCGGGGCTGCTGCTGAGCTTGGACGGACCTCTCAAGGTTGCTATGCACCCCACTCGCAGCCAGCATTTGAGACGGAAGGCTGGATCCCCCAATTTCCCCCGTCCACGAACGCAACTCGGGCCGGGGGTGCCTCATGGCGATCCACACTCGATCACAATGTCGGTTTCAGTTGGGACCGTGTCTTGAACGGAGCGGATTACGGAGTATGACTGTACTGTGCCCGTATTTATTTATTCCAAGCATATATCGTTATCCCCTGCGGTCATGCTGCACTGCCACGGCAGCGCCGTGCAATATCGACCCAACTGCGCCGCCGTGGGTGCGTGGGTGTGGCAGAAACTGTCCACCAGATCGTCGAGATTGCTGGCCGCGGAGTATCCCGCACAATCGAAGCGGTTACGTTACGGGGGCGGGGGGGCTTTTCAGAGAAGCTTCCTTTTCCCTGACCGAGCGTCTCAGGTCTCCGTTCATCCCATCTCGACGCCTCCCGTTTCCACGCCCGCGTGGGGGTGTATCCTAGGGGAAAGCTGGCCGTTTCGAGATCGGTATTTCGTCCTCGATACAAGTCTGTACAAATCGCAAATTTCGAGCTTCCGTTTTGACTGATTTTGCAAATATTGTATTCCCAGAACGAGAGCGAGAGAGCGAGCGACGGGACAGATGCCTGCGCTCATGCACTGATCGTCCTGGACCCCCTCCCCTGAGCGATCCTCCCATCCACACACGCTTTCGCGCGATCGACGTCGCGGCGCGGTCCACTTTAATCCCGAGCGCCACCATCCCATGACCTCCCGCCCGGACCCGCGGAGCGATCCCGGTGGGATGGGTTGGTGTCTGTGGGCGCTAGGCCGGGTTTGATTCGAAGGCCCCCAGGCTGGAAGAAGAAAAAGCACGTCCCGCTGGTCCGCTGCTGCCGCTGGGTGCTGGTTCTCTCAACAAATAATTCCCTGGTACGGAATAACGTCAGCCAATCCCACTTCCCGACTTACCACCTCGCACCAATCCCACCACCCCCGGCGAGGAACCCGGGGTGTGGTGCGACGGCGACGTTGGTTGTCAGTTGGCGTGGGTGATCCGCCCGCCGTCATCTTTTTCTCCTGTGCCTTTTCTCGCTTCTGATGGCGGTTTTGGGCCGATCCTGCACGTTTCATCGAAAAGGAGAGCCAGCGTCTCTGCGGCTGACGTCCACGTTGCCGCCGTTAGTCCAGCCTAACCAGGGAAACGATAATGTCCAACCGAGTAAAAGGCTCCCAGGTCCTCGGGCCCTTTTCAGCTGTCTTGCTTCCAGAAAACCCCCCCACTTCCTTCCATAGCGTTTCCTAATCGGGGGGCTCAATTCGCCGCCGTGTAACCTGAGCTCCTCTCTCCTTTTCCGTTTCCCCAAGCACCAGAGATTACGTTAAGATTGCGGGTCGGTGGGTTGAGTCGCGTTCGTCCCGTCCCGGCGAGATCTGGCGGGCGTGCCTGGTCGGGCCAGATGACCAAAAGGTGATGCATCATTTTCCATTCGTATTTCAACCGTGACGCCGACCGAAGTGCTTGCTTTTCACTTCTTGGCAGCCAATCAAATCGGTATTGTAAAGCCGAAGTTAAAAAGGGAGAAGCAGAAGAAAACGAAAACCCCCAAAAAACAAGGAAATGCACCGATCGAGAGATAGCCAAGCATCTGTCAGTCGGCGAGGCAGGCAACAGGCAGGTACACACAACCCAAGTCACCACCACCACACCCTCACCCATGAGATAAGGTAACCCCAAACGGAGGAGAACAAGACGCAAAAGCCTCACCTGACACGCCCGTGTCCCCCACTCGCCGGTGAGGTGTGAACCTCGCACATCTCCCTTCCCAACACCCGGGAACAGGCAGCCCCCCCCTTGGACAAGCATCCCACGTGCCAGGGTACATCTCGCCCACGCCCAGGCGACGCCAATCACAAGCGAACGTTGAGTTGCTTGGTGAAAAGTCCCGGGAGGCTGTGAAAGCCCAGCGAAAAGCCACGAGGGCGGAACCGTGGTTACATGGGTTCTTAGTGGGGAGGGGATGAGGATATGACATGAGGCACTTTCCCGGGTTCGTGGTCCGCTCAGGGTTCGTCGGTTGATTTAGGGAAGGGATTGGCGGGTTGAACGGTTGGTGCTCTCGTCCGTTTCTCCCAGGGGTTCGGGAGGTCGCGCCAGGGAAGGGTCGGAACAGGGTTGACGGGGAAATGGGTCTGGCGTTGTCGGCGGCGTCAGTGGCGGTGGTGACCGTTGACCGGGCCGGTGAAACCCGGGGCGGAGCCATCACTGTGTCCTCCCGGGGGGGCTATCGTCGAATCGGAATCGGGTGGGTGGCCGGCCAGCGGGGCTGGGCGGTGAGACCCGGGGTCGCGCATGAGGCAGTGGAGGGGGTGAAAGTGCCGTACTGGGGCTAGGAGGCTCGTGGTGATGGCTTTTGAAGCGAGGCAGGGGGCTGGGAGCTGGGATTCATGGATGGTCAGGGCAGGGGAGACGGGACAGAGGTTCCGGTGATGAATCGGGAATGTTCTTCAGCTGGGCAGCGATTTCGTGTTTGTTTTCTGGGAGCCGATGCCCAATTCGTTGGGTTTTGGTGTGGAGACATTGGCAGGCGAGTCAGGCCGGGGCATGAAAAGAGGTGGTCTTGTCACCATCTCGCCCTGCCGCCGAGCGACTTTCGCTGTCTTCACTGCGGAACACTCGAAGAGTCGGAGCTGTTTGGGCATGCCTCTAATTCTGGGAGGAACATTCACAAGGGGAGGGGGGGTGGTAGTAAGGACTGTCAGACATGAAAGTTAGATGGCGAGTGAAATATTCGAAAATACCAAACGGAATACAGAACCGGTTTAGTTTCGCAAGCTCTATATCAGCTGCCAAGAAAGAAGCTGTTGCTAAAGATGAATGCCGATTTGGTTCGTCGGTCCCTTTGAACATGGAAGCCAATCATCTCCAGACAGAGATCGAAATTGGTGGCCGGCTCCGGCTCCGGCTCCGGTCCTGGCTCCGAAATCATCTCCACCTCCGGCGCGAGACGGCTCCGAGGTGGGGTCCAGCGGGCCCCATTGACGGGTGCGGGGCTGAGCTTCCCCTGCTGCAACGTCGAGTGATCCAAGCCAAGCAGTGCAGCTGCCTTGCCAAACAACTTCAACAACCATCCTCACAATCACCAACCAGCGACAACAGCAACCTGGAAGAGCGCAGTCTCACTACCAGGGCCGCCGAAATCCATCGAGCCGCAGTGAAAAGCAACACCTCCAATCCCCAATCGCGCGCGCAACGACCGCACCTCTGTCACAACCACAGCTCCCACCCGACATCCCCCACAACCCCCGTCCAAAACCCCGCTCACCATGTCCATCATCCGCGAGCACACGCAAGCGACGCTCAGCGACGCCTGGCGCACCATCAACATCGACGCGCTGGAAGAGGACTCGCCGGCCAACTTCGACACGACGACGTTGCACCCCCCCGTGCCCGAGACGAGCGACGCCGAGGTGCGCCAGCTGACGACGCAGGTGCGCCAGCTGCTCCGCGGGGGTGACGCCGAGGGCGCCCTGCGCGGCTGCCTCGAAGCGCCCGTGTACAACGCCGGCAGCGAGGGGGTGCGCGAGGCGGCGCTGCAGACGGTAATTGAGGTGCTGCAGAGCATCAAGGCGAGCGAGATGACACCGTTGCTGCAGCGGGTGTATGCTGCACCGGGGGGGAGTGAGTGCTTGGATGTGTTGATGAAGTATCTGTAGGTTTATCCCTTCTTTTCTCCGCTTCTTCTCTCTTATTGCCGCTGCTGCCGTCTACTCCATGTCTCTTGCCTTTTCTCGCGGGGTCGATGGACTGACTCGTGGAAGCAACTGGCTGACGGGTTGGGTCACAGATACAAGGGAATGGCGGCCACGTCTTCTGTTTCGAACGCTGGCAGCGCGCCGCGGACGCCGACACGCATGACGCCCCAGCAGACCGGCTTCAGCCAGATCGGCCCCCGGCCGGGCGCCTCCAGCGAGTCGACCGGCGCCGCCATGAGCGTGCTGCTCAGCTGGCATGAGAAGGTGGTCGAGGTCGCCGGGCTGGGATGCATAGGCCGCGTCATGACTGACTGGCGGAAGGTGTAAGGGGGATATTCTGCTCTGGCGTTAAGGAGAGGGAAACGGGAAACTGCTGCCTCGGGGCGCTCGGAGGGTTAAAGCAAGTCGTCGGCTGCTTATAGATGTCGTGGTATCCTGATCGGGCTGCAATTCGGCTCTCACCCAATGCGCGGGACTGTCCCAATGCCCGCCGATCTTTCTTGAGCCTGAGCATCCAATATCCAACAGCCAACACCGTTTTCTATGTACACTGTTCCTACAGACATCTACACTTCCCGGAGGGCCGGCTACTTCTGCTCCAGGATGTCCTTCAGATTCACATCCCCAGTTCCCCTCTTCAGCGGCTTCCGCTGGTCCCCACCCTCCTTCCACCCAATCATGTGGATGATCCTGAACGTCGCCGGCAAGGACCCATCCTCGTTTCCATGTAGCTCCCTGTAGATGGCCTCGTTCGCCAGCAGCACGTCCCGCCCAATAGCGCCCATCTCGCGCCCCAGCACGGCGTTCCCCTCACCCATGGCCTGCAGGTCCTCCATCAGCGCAAAGGTGTCCGGGTAGTCGATGACAATGTCCTCCACATCGACCGTCAGCATCTGGAACCCCGTGCGCTGCAGCAGCCCCCCGACGTCACGCACGTCGGCCAGCGGCGAAACGTGCGGCGAGATGCCGCCGCGGCGCTCCTGCTCGGCCAGCTGCAGCGACGTGCGCAGCTCGAACAGCGTGTCGCCGCCCAACATCGCGCCGATGAAGGGGCTGTCGGGCTTAAGCACGCTGTTGATCTGCGCCAGCACCCCCGGCAGGTCGTTGATCCAGTGCAGCGATAGGCTGCTCAGCACCATGTCGAAGCTGTCGGGCTCGAAGGGGAGGGACTCGTCGTCGGCGAGGACGTGGCGGGTCAGGTCCAGGGCCGAGTTGAAGGGGAGGGAGGCGTCGCGGTGGAGGAGGGCCGAGGAGGAGTCGGCGGCTACGAGGGACGAGATCTTGGTCGCGAGGGGAGGGGATACGGGGGTCCCGGGATCGGGGTCCGGGTTCTCGCGGGTGAGGGCGCGGGCGATGTTGCACGAGTTTGCGCCGAGGTCGAGCACGCGGGGGAAGTGCCGTTTGATGTCCTGGAGTTGAGGTCAGGGCGGGCAAGGTTGCCAAGAGGGAGCCAGCTTACTAGCAGCCGCTCACACACACGCATGGCCACCTCGTCCTTGAGGTAGTCGGCCTGCCTGCTGAGCTCGGGATTGGCGGCAGCGCGCTCCTTCTGCAGCCATTTTGCGCGGGCGTTGAAGACCTTGAACACGGCGCAGCCCGAGGCCTGGAAGGCGTAGGTGCGTCGCCCAAGCCCATTGAGTTGGAGTGTGAGCGACCGTAGAGTCTGCGGCCGGCAGACCAGGGGCGCATTCAGCCGCATTCTGCGAGTGGTGGCAGGCAATGACCTGTCATGTCCGCCGCGGGGATGTCGAGATGTTGGAAAGCGGGTTTGGTTCGGAGCTTCAATGGATGGATGCAGTGTGTGAGCCACTGGAAGCTCGCCAATTGGCAGCGGGCAGCCCCAGGCGCCATCGAAATGTGGAGACACGCCTTGTCCCGCAAGCCAAGCTCCCGTCATCGAAGACAGGGCCTAACCGGAAACGAACTGGACTGCCAGCGTTACCTTCATCCCGCTGTGCGCCCGCTGTGAACCGCTGTGAGCATGGGCCCATGCGGGGACTATTGATCATCAGGGATCCAGCAGCGAATGCAGTGCTCACTCCATCTTTTTGTGGACGACCAGTCCCACCGCAACCCCTGAACGAACCCCATCGCCGCCGCCGACCAGCTCGACGACATCCGCGCGCGTGTTCCGGACACCGGCACCGACACAACGATCGCCGAGCCACGACGTGTTTTGGATTTCCAGCTTGCCGAAAGGAGATGCAGAAGGCCGTGCCGACGGTTTCTCGGTGACCCGTCGTTCCGTCGTCTCCTCTCTCCGGTTCTCCGCCCTCCGCTCTCCGCTCTCCGCCCTCCATCCTCCGCCTTCTCCGAACCCCGTATTCGACGCATCTATCCCTTCGACAATGATGCGCCTGTTCTGAACGCTTGGTACCGCGTCATACAGCTGCATTCGCACAACTGACCGGACGGGCCGAGGGGAAACCGGTCGGATCTCGAAGGGGAAACAGGTGCCCGGCTGGGCTCGGCTACGGATTTTGGACCCGCACTCGGACTACATCGCGAGCCTGCTATAGCCCTTCAAAATGTCGTCCTCAGGCCCTGCCAGCTTCCTGGGTCGGTCCAGCAGCAGCAATTCGAACATGCGAGGACTGGTCCAGTTCATTGCCGATCTCAGGAATGCCCGCGCACGCGAGCTCGAGGAGAAACGCATCAACAAGGAGCTGGCCAATATCCGGTATGACCTACGCCCTCTCGGAGCTCTGTCAGAGTGAATGCTGATTATCTGTGTGTGTCTAGGCAAAAATTCAAAGGTGCGCCAGCCCCGTGCTTGTCCGAAGCTAGCCTCAACACTGACACTGCCGTGTAGATGGCAACCTGAGCGGATATCACAAGAAAAAATACGTCTGCAAGGTGGGTGTGGCCAAGCGTTGCGGGGAGGGGACGTTGTGCTGACGGTGCTTCAGCTCCTCTACATCTACATCCTCGGCTGGAACGTCGATTTCGGGCACCTCGAAGCCGTCAACCTCATCTCAGCAACCAAGTACTCGGAAAAACAGATTGGCTACCTCGCCATGACGCTGTTTCTGCACGAAAAGCACGAGCTCTTACATCTGGTGGTCAACAGCATCAGGAAGGACCTGCTGGACCACAACGAGCTGTTCAATTGCCTCGCGCTGCACGCCATTGCGAATGTCGGTGGTCGCGAGATGGGAGAGGCCCTCAGCGGCGAGGTTCACAGATTGTTGATCTCACCGTATGTTTGGATTCTAGTCACGGATTCGGCGGATCATGGCTAACACGATGACAGGACCTCCAAAGCGTTCGTGAAGAAGAAGGCCGCGTTAACGATGCTCCGCCTGTACCGGAAATACCCAGGCATTGTCCAGCCGCAGTGGGCGGAAAGGATAATATCCTTGATGGACGACGTCGATATGGGTGTTGCCTTGTCCGTAACGTCCCTCGTCATGGCCTTGGCCCAAGACAATTACGAACAGTACAAGGGCGCATATGCCAAGGCGGCCGGCCGGCTCAAGCGGGTCGTGATTGATGGCGAGTACGCGCCCGATTATCTCTACTACAAGGTCCCGTGCCCTTGGATTCAAGTCAAACTTCTGAGGTTGTTGCAATATTTCCCCCCGTCAGGTACGTCATCGCTCGCCATGTCACACTCACTGGCGGCACATCTGACATCCCGCAGAGGACAGCCATGTCCGGGGAATGATCCGGGAGTCTCTGCAGAAGATCTTGGACCTTGCCCTGGAGACGAACAAGAACGTGCAACAAAACAATGCTCAAAACGCGGTGCTCTTTGAGGCTATCAACCTCATCATCCACCTCGATACCGAGCAGGCCCTGATGAAGCAGATCTCGTCAAGACTCGGCCGGTTCATTCAGTCGAGGGAGACAAATGTCCGCTACTTGGGCCTCGAAGCCATGACCCATCTGGCCGCTCGGGCGGACACGCTGGATCCCATCAAGCAGCACCAGGAAATCATCATCGGGTCGCTCAAGGACAGGGACATCAGCGTCCGCCGGAAAGGCCTGGACCTTCTCTACAGCATGTGCGACTCCAGCAACGCCCGCGTCGTCGTGGGCGAGCTTCTTCATTACCTGCAGAATGCGGATTTCGCCATCCGGGAGGAGATGGTGCTCAAGATTGCCATCCTAACCGAGAAGTACGCCACCGACGTGCAGTGGTATGTTGACATTTCTCTGCGTCTCATCGCCATGGCGGGAGACCACGTCAGCGACGAGGTGTGGCAGCGCGTGATCCAGATCATCTCCAATAACGAGGAGCTGCAAGTGTACGCCGCCCAACATATCCTCCAGTACTGCAAGCAGGACCACTGCCATGAGACGTTGGTCAAGATCGGAGCCTACATTCTCGGAGAATTCGGGCATCTGATCGCCGAGGAGAAGGGATGCAGCCCAATCGAGCAGCTGCTGGCGCTCCAGAACAAGCTGCCCGCCTGCTCCTCGGGCACTCGGGGCATGATCCTGTCGTGCTTTGTCAAATACGTCAACCTCTTCCCGGAAGTCAAGCCGCAGCTCGTCAACGTGTTTAGCGTCTACAGCCACACGCTCGACCCCGAGCTCCAGCAGCGAGCATGCGAGTACCTCACTCTCGCAAGCATGCCCACGGACGACCTCCTCCGAACCGTCTGCGACGAGATGCCGCCGTTCCCCGAACGCGAGTCGGCCCTGCTCTCTCGGCTCCACCAGAAACACTCCAGGACGAGTGACAAACGCACCTGGGTTGTGGGCGGGAAAGACGCCAACGCAGACGCCACCGAGCTCACCATGGCCAAGACGGGCAGCCTCAGGAGGACCTTCACCACCAACGGTCACGGCACAGGCAGTCGGCCCCCCCCCGCCAACGGCACCTCGGCCGCCAACGACCTCGCGGGCCTCGACATGTCCAACCTCGGCCCGGCCGAGGCCAAGACGTTCAAGCCGCCCAACCTGGCCAGCGCGGCGCATTTGTCGCCCAACTGGGAGCGCGGCTTCAACCGGCTCCTCGTCCGCGCCGACGGCGTGCTCTACGAGGACGGCCAGCTCCAGGTCGGCGTGCGGTCCGAGTATCGTGGCCAGATGGCCTGCCTGATCCTCTACTTCACCAACAAGACTCCCGCCCTCGTCAGCTCCTTCACCACCACGCTCGACCTCGACGAGTCCGAGAAGGGTAACCTGACCTGGGACATCAAGGGCCTGCCCGACACCACGCTCAACCAGGGCGGCCAGGCCCAGCAGGTCATCGTGTTCGAGGCCAAGAAGGTCTTTGACAAGAGCCCCACCATCCGCATCAGCTACCTCGCCGGCGCCCTGCAGGCGCTCACGCTGAAGCTGCCCGTGGCCATCCACAAGTTCATGGACCCGGCCGAACTGACAGCTGACGACTTTTTCAAGCGCTGGAAGCAGATCGGCGGCGCGCCGAGGGAGGCCCAGGCCATCTTCGGAGTGGCGGGGACGGCCGGCCGCAGCGGAGAGAGGGAGATCTCCGAGGGGTTTGTCAGGGCGGTTGTTGAGGGGTTCCGCTGGGGTGTGTTGAATGGGGTTGACCCCAACCAGAAGAATCTTGTTGGGGCCAGTGTGGTGCATACCTCGGAGGGGGGCAAGTATGGCTGCTTGTTGAGGCTTGAGCCGAACTATGCGACGCAGGTGAGTGTTTCCAACCTATCCCCGTGGAGAGAGAAACCAAAGGCTAACGGAATGTGTCACAGATGGTGCGGCTGACGATCAGGGCGACCGACGACTCGCTGCCGCCGCTGTTGTTGAAGATGATGCAGGACCGCATCTCCAAGGGGCTGTCGATGGTCGTGCAGGAGCGGCATGTGCCGCAGCCTTCCGCGAGCGACATCTCGGATTCGTTCAGGAGCATTATGGTTACGACGAGCAGCAGGTGAGGAGGAGGGGATGCTGTTGTTGGGTCCAGATGAGAGGCTGGAGGGTGGGGGGAAGTGGGTGGGAGGCAAGGTTGGGAAGAAAATGGCATACCCAGTCTTCTGGAGGCGTTCGTTCTTCTGGCGGCTGTTTCAATCGTTGGAGGGGGAGGGCGGGGAAAAGATGTTCAGATTACCCTATCTGTCAGTTGCAAGGTGCATCGTTGGGTGGTTGATATATCGGTAACGCTAGCTATTACCTCGGTACTGTAATGGACTTGATGGAAGGGTGTTGTGGACCTTGCCTACGTGAGGTAATGTACAGGTTGTGATTCACTAATTTTCTTTATTGTTTCTCTTCAAATACAGATGACTCTGGGATGTGTAAGAGCGTCGAACGGCGGCAGTGGACCCACTCCCCTCCCAGCAGGTGCCTGGCATGCATGCCCCGCAGTGACGATCATGTGGCTCGAGCTTCCTGCCTGCTGGGGCCTGGAGGAGCTTGGATGTCTTGGAGGACCGGAAAGGGCAGCACAGCTTCCATCCTGGTGCATCCAACAACAACCTCAACAACAGCATTTTCGGATCAGGCCAGCCTGTCCACGTTGTCCACACCCTCGGTTGCTGCGACTGCTGCATCTTATTTCTTCACCTATCCTTTCCAGGCGATGTGCTTGACACTTCACCGCCGGATACGCACCTCTTCAATTTATTTCCCCCGCACCTGATTGTCACTCGAGCTCACGGCTCACTGCTCACAGCTCCCTCCCGCCATCGTCGATCGCATTCTGCGTCTTGACTGGGTCTCGCCCTCTTTCGTCGCCAGGCCAGGGACGACAAAATCACCACACACCTCGCATCATCTTCAAACGCCCGACAGCGACACACAGCAGCCACCATGTCGGGCAGCACGCTCAACTTCGTCACCTTCAACCAGGACCACAGCTGTCTGGCTGTCGGCTCCAGCAAAGGCTTTCGCATCTACCACACGGACCCCTTCTCCAAAATCTTTAACAGCGACGAAGGCAATGTCACTATCATTGAGATGCTCTTCTCCACCTCGCTGGTTGCCATCGTTCGCTCGCCCCGCCATCTGGTAATACAGAATACCAAGGTACGCCAGGAGAAAACCGTCCTGTGCTCATCCGCTCCCTCTTAGCCTCAGCCTTGCTAACGCTGTGCCTGGTAGCGTGCCTCCATCATCTGCGAGCTCACCTTCCCCACCGCAGTGCTGGCCGTGCGCCTGAACAGGAAGCGCCTCGCTGTGGTGCTTGAGGAAGAAATCTACCTCTACGACATATCTAACATGGCTCTGTTGTCCACCATTGCGACGTCGCCAAACCCGAACGCCATCTTTGCTCTGTCACCCGCCTCGGATCCGTGTCATATCGTCTACCCCCTGCCCAAGCCGCGCGAGGACCTAGGCGAGAGGCGACCCGCGCATGCGCCTCCGCTCTCGACCTACGTGCCGCCCACGTGTGGTGAGCTTATCGTGTACAACACCGCCACGGCCAAGGCCGTCAACGTCATCGAGGCACACCGCACGCCCCTTTCCGCCGTCGCCATGAACAGCGAAGGCACCAAAGTGGCCACGGCATCCGAGACCGGCACCATTGTGCGGGTGTTCTCCGTCCCGGACGGGAACAAACTCTTCCAATTCCGCCGCGGGACCTATCCCTCCACGATATACAGCATGTCGTTCAACCTCAGCTCTACGTTGCTGTGCGTCTCATCCACCTCGGACACGGTCCACATTTTCCGCCTGGTTAACGCACCAGCCGCCAATGCGGGAGGATCCGCCGTGGCCGATGCCGAGACGCCTGACACCCCTCGGGCGAATCGCTGGTCTCGATCTCGGAGCATCGACAGCAACGAGTACTCGCCGAGCAGTAATACAGGTTCGTCGCCGCGAGGCGGCGAGACGCCAGAGGCGGGCCCCAGCACGAAGAGGCAGAGCGGCACCTTTGGAGGCATGCTCCGCCGCTCCTCGCAGCTCGTGGGCCGCAGCGTGGCAGGCGCCGTGGGCTCGTATCTCCCGCAGTCGGTCACCGAGATGTGGGAGCCGCAGCGTGACTTTGCGAGCATCAAGATTCCCAAGCCGAATAACGTTACGAGGGGCACCCTGATCGGCGGGGCTGTGCCTCTCCGTAGTGTGGTGGCCATGTCTAGCAGCTCGCCCCAGATCATGGTCGCCACCAGCGACGGCGCCTTTTATGTCTACAACATCGACATGCAAAAAGGCGGCGAGGGATGTCTCGTGCGGCAATACTCGTATGTTCTGAGCCCTCTGCCGTCAATCAACTCATACTGACCGTCAAACTCTAGTGTCCTGGACGGCGATGATAAGATGGATGCCTCTGGATACGGTTCCTAGGAATCGACCGGCGCCCCACAGCGTCCTAACCTTGAGGAACCAGGGCGGAGATTTTCTCTGCCCGCTTTGATGAATTCTGCCGTCGACGCCCTGGGCAACACCGTGGTCGCCGTAGGCAACACCGCGCACGCCGTGGGCAACGCCGTGGACTCGATCCGCCCTTAGCTCGAGCGCCGTCGACGCCACTCGACCGGCGAGCTTGATGAAGTCCACAAGTACTTGATGAGTTGGGAGATGTTTGAATCATCAATACCCCCTAGCATGCGAGTTCATCTCGAGAATGACTCGTGTGCCGAAGGCAGTTGGCGAAGGAATGGAGGAGGCACGACTGGGCAGACCCGCGATGACCCGGCTCCCACAGCGGCGGCGGAGGATGCTGATAGGGGATTGTCAGACCCGTACGATGTTGTTGATTTCTGGATCTTGGTTAAGAAGGGGTCTCAGGTGATTTGAGGTCCGGCTTGATGGCGCATGGGCTGATCGACGGGTTTCTGGCGTCAGGGGACTTCGGGATAAGGACAAGGGGGATTGGTGACTTTTTCCCTGGCATAGCGTTTGGAGTTTGCTATTTGTGTTTTACTAATAGTGGTATTTACTCAGCGAGTTGGTGGATTAATAGTCCCAGTGCAGACAAGTAACTAGAGTTCGAGCGTTGGGGAGTCTAGCGGCGAATGCAACACGGCCGTTGATGCCAGCGGTATCACAGTCAATCAGAACATCATGGAATGAACAACCCATTCTCACGAACCTTGCTGCCTCCCTCGAGCGGGAGGTGTTTCAAGAAACAAAAATCTGTTATTTTGATACGAACTGGAAATGGACTAGATGAGTTCAGGAATGGTACGCTGTTTGCCCCGTTTGCCTTCCAGCTCCCCCATGATGCTGCATCCGAGTTGCTATGCACCCCACCATCATCCAGAAAAAGGGGCAGGGAGAAACAACAAGCGCCCATCACAGCAAGTAAGCCACAGAGACAGAGAACTGCGTCAGTGGGTAGAGAAGTAAGAAGAAACCCGTTTTTCCGCGGCTGCTTAAAATCAATTTTCATTTCAAGCCCAAGCCCAAGCCCGTCAATCATCGTGTGACGGATATCCGAACATGGCACTGCGTGTGTGGTAGTGCCTATCCGAAGAAGGAAAATGAAATAAAAATAAAAGATCCAAGCATCCCGTATCATTCCAAATCAAGACCAAGTACATTCCGTAGTCCATCCAAATAAATAAAACCCAGACGCCATGTCGTCAAATCGAATCGAATCGAGCCCCTTTGAATCGTCACATCCATCCATACATCCGCCCAGATTTCAACCCAGATCCCATCCCATCGCCGTCCCCATCCGCGTCCGCGTCCCCGTCCCGAGTTATGCCTCCAGGGAACAAAAGAAGCAGAAAGGAACCCAGTAAGAAAATTCAAGATAAATAACCCCGGGGAAAAGGATGAATAAAAGGAGTAAAGTAGATCAGGAAAAAGAAAAAGAAAAAGAAAGAGAAAGAGGCGCGCGTCGCCAAGAGAGAAATGTGTTTGTGTGTCGTATTCGGTCGTCATCGCTGTGTGTTGTTGTTCTTATTGTGTGTTGGTGTGAGGTTGAAGCAGCAATCTGCCATGCTGTCGTGTTTCTGCTCCTTGGTCTTCCTCGGTGGCCCCTTAACCAAAGGATACTCGTATGTCTCCGTGTTGCCGGTTTTCTAGGGGGGTTTCCGGCAGGGAAAGGAGGAGCTCTCTCACCAGGAGAGAGCCGTCCAATTACCCTCACCACAAACGGGCCATCACTCATCTTGAATAAGGCCGATTCATCAACGCCACCTCGCGGGCAATCTCAGCCCACTCCAGCTCGCGACGAAACCCGCCGCCCTCCTCGTCGCGCAGCAGCTGCTCCTCCCATTTGAGCAGCTCGTAGGCAAAGCGCAGGTGCGGCTGGATGATGACGTTGAGGCGGCGTGCGCGCACGAAGCAGTAGGCGCGCGGGAACGACAGGCCCCGGCTGCGCATCACCTCGGCAATGCAGATGGTTGCGCTGCGCGACACGCCCACGCGGCAGTGTACCAGCGTGGCGGTGCCGTTCAGGCGGCCGCGCTCTGAGGTAGCTGTTAGCACCAGGGGCCGGCTAGCAGAATGACAGAGGGATCTTACCGATAAAGGCCAAACACCGGTCAAACTCGTCAGTTAGCGGATCAATCCCGTTGTCCTGCACTCCCTGCACCAGACACACATTGTCGGCGCCCCACTCCTCGGCCTCGCCGTCCCGCCACATGGCCGTCTCACCAACACTCAGGATCTGGCCGATGCCCATGGCGCGCAGCAGGTCCGGGTTGTTGGCGTGGCCCAGGTTCCCGAGGTACATGTACTCCAAGACGCGGCTGGGGAAAGAGCCGTCGAAACCGGTGAACCAGCGCGGCTCGTCGCGCAGCAGGTCGGAGATTTCCGTGGGGGTGATGCCCGCGCGGACGGGCGAGTCGTGGAGCAGGCGCGGGGCGAGGGCGCTCAGCAGGCCGACGTCGGAGGGGTAGGCGAAGCAGTTGCGGTGCTGGGTCGTGTGCAGGTCCAGCCAGGCTTGTGGGACGGGGAGGCCCGTGGCGAAGCTGTGGTAGGCGACAGCGAGCATGGTGGATTCGGTGTAGCCGTCGTTGCAGTGGAGGAGGATCTTGCGGGGTCGGGCGGGAGCCGAGGAGTGGTCGTCGGTCATGGGAGTGTCGGTGTCGGCGTCGGGGGGTGGAGAGGGCTGTTGTTGTTGCTGTTGCTCGTCTGGAGTGGCCGAGGGGAGGGGCATTCCATGAGCGAGGCGGTAAATCCAGGCACAGGTCTCCAGGATGGCGTCGGTTTCGGCGTGGGACCAGGTCGGAGCAAGGATGCTGCCCGAGGAGGGAAAGTCGAGGTGGTATTGTTTAGTTTCGTCGTCGGGAGCTTCCGCGACGGCGCGCAGGGCGGCCGGGTTGAGGCGGCCCAGGTCGCTGCACTCGATCAGGATGTCGTAGGCCTGCTCCTCCTCGGAGCCGGAGTCGGGGGTCGGGCCGAGCCAGATATTGTGGGAGATCTCGGAGGCCTGGGTCATCTCGTACATTTCCCGCCTCTCCTGGTGGAAGAAGTCTAGGACGTTCCCGGTGAGCAGCCCCGCCGAGTTGACGGCGACGATCTCGGGGTGCTTCTCCTCGAACTCGGCAAACGGGCTGACGCAAACAAAGGTATTGTACATGGGCAGGTGGTGGCGCTGGGCGTCATGCTTGTCGCGCCACCTCTGCTGGGCGGCAGCAATGTCCCAGCCAAGCTTGCGCACGGCCACGTCGTCGTCGCCGTAGACGACAATGTCCGAGGTCATGGCCGACTTGGCCGACTGAATCTGGAAGTTGCGCACCGAGAAACCCTCCTGGGGGTCGATGTCGAGGAACTCGGCGACGCTGCACCCGAGCTGCAGGAACTCGAGCGGAGAAATGGCACCTTTGATGCGCGAGACGTTCAGCTCGCCGTCGGCCTTGACGATGGTGATACCGCGGAGGCAGGGCGGTGTCCTCCTCAGGGCGCGCTTCCGGGCCATGAAGAAGGCCTGCTGAATGGGGTTGCCCGGGTGGAGGCCGTGGAGCCACGGGAAGACCTGGGACGGGTCTGGAAGCGGTTGGCGGGCGATGTGATCCAAAGCAGCGGCCACGTCGTCGGCGTCCACCTTGTAGAGGGACAGACGGCCCATGTCGACGCGGGGGTACTTGTCCGGGGGGTAGAATAACGAGCGGTTCAGCTGGTCCTCCTCTTTACTCGGCGATGGCGGCGGCGTGGATGGCTCCTCCTGGGGGATGGGCCCCGGCGGACACACGGGGATGTGCTTGTTCGGGACGGGAACGGGGCATTGCGACGGGTGGTTGTCGAGGGTGATGGTGGCGGTTAGCGTGGAGGAGGGGCGGTGCGGTGCGACGGGTCGCGAGAGGGCGATGGTCGCCATGCTGAAGACGGTTCACAGTTCACGGGTAGGGTTCACGGTCCACCGAGTCGTGGGTTGCGGTGGTGGTTGATTATGGGGGAGCGTGGTGATGGGCCAGCATCGACACAGCACGACGGCACGGCACGCGACTCGCGACGCGGAACTCGAGTCGGGTCGAGGGGACTCGGAGAGATGGAGTCGGGGAAAATAATCGGGGGTATCGGGTGGTCGGGTGGTTGTCGAGACAAAGAAGGAAAGATATCGGGACAAGCCACAGAGGATACGACTGGGGAAACTACCGGTAGCAATTAGGTATTTGGAGAATACGAGGAGTGCCGTGTCAATGGCGACAGCTGCGGCGACGGCGGATGGATGGACGGATGGCGGGAGGGATGGATGAATGGATGGATGAATGATTGGGGGGTTCTGTCTGTTGAAGCAGTCCCGAAGCAGTGCAGTGCTGTGGCAGACCAGACAGTGTGTGTGACTTGCTCGAGGGATCGGGGAGAGAGCGGGAGTGAGGGGACGCGGGCAGCCTTATCGCCGGATCCCTGTCTCTGGGAAGCGAATTGGCTGCAGAGTGTCCGCTCAAGCAAGCAACTTACTGGACCTGCACCTATAATAGAACAGCTCTAAGTGCGGGAGCTGCAGCACTCGGCGGCAGATAAGACAGCTGTGCGGCGGGGATGGCGTCAGTCGCCTCCTGTCGGTGCAATGGATGCAGACTGAACAATTAGAGTAAGGGAGGACAATTGAGTTGAAACACAAATAGAATTTGTCTTTTTTTCTTCTTCTTTCCCCAGGGACGGAGGAGAAGGGACCGGCACAGCATCCACATGGGACCAGGCGAGGTCCATCAGTGGCTGATCCGAGCTGCATCGGTAACGTTATTCCAATGATCTACGTCAATCCAGTGATTCTACACTGCTCAGCAGCCAGTGGCAGCACTCGAGCAGCAGTACCTTTAGTGTAGCCGGCGATGCGCATGCCATGTTTGATGGATGGGATCCTCGCTGGCGATCACGACGGCGACGGCCGTGGCCAGACGGGCCGGTGTCTGTCTGCCAGGCTCTCCGGCCGCTGATAACGCCCGGATCCGCTGCGGGACCCTTCTGGCCGGCCGGGGCCGCTTGGAGCGCCCCACCGCCGAAGGCAACATCAAACCGACCTCCATCATTCGGCCATGCATCGCCTGGTGTCTTTGATATTCTGTACTCCAGTGCAACCAATGCATAGGTACCGTGGGGCAGACAAAATCGACCGCCGTGCCATTGTCCCAGCGTCGCCCAATCTGCCAAGTCAAATTGTGGAAAAAGAAGAGAAGAACGGCGATGTCATCGAGCAACCCACACGGACCGCACGCAGGCGGCAGGGCACAGGGGTCCGGAAGCCTGGCGCTAGCGAGACGGGGCCCCGTCGCCCCCGCGTCTCGAGGTGCTGCATCGATCCCCATTTGTCGAGCCTCAAAATTCCCGTCACACAAACATCCGCCGGCCTCAGCATGTCCTGCAAGGCCAGTTCTTGAAAGTGGGGTTCAAAAGCTGGTGGTGTCCTTCAAATCCTTTGAACACTTCACCGGTTGACACCAGCGAGCCGATCCCGTGGAACATCCTGATTCTCGCATCTCGGAACCCGCCTCGTTCAAGACCCAAGGGTCTGCCTGGAGCAGGGAGGCGATCGCGGATAGGCACCTGACCGTCATTCATTTGGACTGCCGGGTGCGAGCGCAGCGACAGAAAACCCCGAAACCGGGCCTTGTCGTCGTGGGTTGTGGAGAGGCAAGTCTGGCGAATTCTCAATGCGACTCTCGACGAAACTCTCGGTGGAACTCTCAGTGCAACTCTCTCTGCCAATCTCGGAACACCATGCACGACCTGCGACCTGCAACCTGCGACCCCACCCACGGATGATGGACCATCAGAGTGGACGACCCTGAACACCTCCGACGGCACCAGCGTCCGGCCCTGCATGCTGTGAAGAGCCGCTCGTTCTGGTCCTTTGGGATAAAAAAAATCACGGTCGGGGCACGACCGGGAGGCGACGAGATGTCGTCGGCCTCAAGATTTCAGAGCCAGGCGAAAGGCTGCCGGGAACATGCATCAATTGCGTCAATTCTTGTTGGCTGATGGCGATGCATGCCCCTGCCAATTGATGCAACGCTCCCCCTCGCCTGTGAGAACACAAGGCTCCGTTGGCCCCGCCGACCCTGTTTGGGCTCGTGGTCCCCGATCCCCGCAGTGTGGTTGGCGGCATGTCAGTGCGGGGCAAAAAACAGCATTTTCAAGTCGCGGCCCCGCCCGCCGATGCTCGGCACCGCCATCCGTCCACTGACTCCCCTTTGCCTTCATCTTGCCCGTTCGCTCGCTCTCCTGCCCGCTCCAACCAGCTGGGCCTACGGAACAAACCGCCAACCGCCTGCCACCAGTCTTGAAGGCCTCGACGCATCGTATCCCGATCATCATGTCCAACGGCGCTGTTCCCAACGGCTCGTCTGCCCCGACGCACACCGCGTCGCAGCGCTACCTGAGCACGCGGGGCAACGACAGCGGTGTAGGTGGCCCTATTCTTCCCCTTCTTTCTCTCTGGTGCTGGCCACCGTGTCGCGCCATTCTCAATGCCTCATCCCGGGGCCCGCAGAGAACACGGCCCGCTAACGTAGTTGAAATCACCGCAGCTCTCCTTCGAGGAGGTCGTCCTCAAGGGCCTTGCCACCGACGGCGGCCTGTACATCCCCGAGGCCATTCCCGCGGCTGAAGGCTGGGAGTCGTGGAAGGATCTCTCGTTCATTGACCTCGCCTTCAATGTCCTATCGCTCTACATCTCTCCCTCGGAGATCCCCGCCGAGGACCTTAAGGACATCATCCGCCGCAGCTACTCGACCTTCCGCGCCGAGGATGTCACCCCCCTGATCCACCTCCAGGACGACATACACCTGCTGGAACTCTTCCACGGGCCGACCTTTGCCTTCAAGGACGTGGCCCTGCAGTTCCTCGGCAATCTGTTCGAGTACTTCTTGGTGCGCCGCAACGAGGGGAAAACGGGGCGCGACAGGTACCACCTCACCGTCGTGGGCGCCACAAGCGGCGACACGGGCTCGGCCGCCATCTACGGCCTGCGCGGGAAGAAGGATGTCTCCGTTTTCATGCTCCACCCCAAGGGTCGTGTGAGCCCCATCCAAGAGCTCCAGATGACGACGGTGCTGGACGCCAACGTTCACAACCTTGCCGTGACTGGCAACTTTGACAACTGCCAGGTAGATTACAAGACGCCGTGGTCTCGTTCGATAAATGCTAACCTCCACCTAGGACATTGTCAAAGCCCTCTTCGCCGACCCCGACATCAATTCCAGCCACAAGCTCGGCGCCGTCAACTCGATCAACTGGGCGCGCATCCTCGCCCAGACCGTCTACTACTTCTACTCATACTTCTCCCTCGCCCGCCAACAACCGGACTCGTTCAAGATCGGCGACAAGGTCCGCTACGCGGTCCCCTCGGGCAACTTTGGCGACATCCTGGCCGGCTACTTTGCCTACCGCATGGGCCTGCCCGTCGACAAGTTCGTCATCGCCACCAACGAGAACGACATCCTCGACCGCTTCTGGAAGACGGGCCGCTACGAGAAGAAGCCCGCCTACGGCGCCGCCGCCGAGGGCGGCCTCCCCGAGGACGGCGTCAAGGCCCACGAGGACGGCGTCAAGGAGACCCTCTCCCCGGCCATGGACATCCTCGTCTCCTCCAACTTCGAGCGCCTCCTCTGGTTCCTCGCCTACGAGTTCGCGTCGAGCGCGGGCATGGACGACGACTGGAACAAGAAGCAGGCAAGCCAGGAGGTCTCCTCGTGGCTCCACGACCTCAAGCACAAAGGCGGCTTCGGCCCCGTCTACAAGGACGTGCTCGAGGCCGCGCGCCGCACGTTTGAGAGCGAGCGCGTCAGCGACCAGGAGACCCTCGACACCATCCGCAGCCTGTACAAGGACGTCGGGTACGTGCTAGACCCGCACACCGCCGTCGGCGTTGAGGCCGCGCGGCGGAGCGCCGCCCGCGTCGCTGCCGAGGGGGTCCCTGCCGTGCCCATTGTGTCGCTGTCGACTGCCCACCCGGCCAAGTTTGCTGGTGCTGTCACGCTGGCGCTGCAGGACGAGGAGGGGTTCGAGTTTGATGCCAAGGTGCTGCCGAAAGAGTTTGTCGGGCTGGATAAGAAGGAGAAGAGGGTGCGTGAGGTGGAGAACAACTGGGAGGCTGTCCGGGCGCTGGTCAAGCTGGAAGTGGAGGAGGAGCTCAAGGGGCTGAGGTGATGAGTCCCGTTTTTTGTTTGGGTTGGGGATGGGCTGGGGGGGGTAATGTGTATGATGGGGTGGGGGTTTGGGATGGATGGAGGAATGGATCGATCGGGGATGATGAACATCCTTTCGATCGAGGTGCAGGAACATGTTTTTGCATATTACACTCACACTTTTTCTAGAGACGCTCTACGGCCGGCGTGGTGAGTTGGTACATAGACGGGCGGGGCGATATACAGGTCAAAAAAATCATCATTTCAAGCATTACCTGACACCCCTTTCTGGTGTCCGCCGTCTCTGGGCTTTTCGGTGCCGCCTTGTTTTGAGTGAGTGGGTGAGTTAGGTGGAACGCGAAGGAGCAAGGAGAAGGGGCCGTTGAAAGTATAAGGGGGTATCAGAATGCCGCCGCTCGTTTCCTCATGTGTAAAAGAAAAAAACCATGCAGAATATACAGGTCGCTGTCTACTCCGTCCCCTCCTGTCTTTCAAGCCTCAGACACCCTCCTGCCCCCGCCTCTTACTTCCCCTCGCGATGAACCCATGCGCCGCGAAAAAGTCAGCCTGTCGTTTCTCCACATACATATACCTGATCCTCGAATGCAGATGAGGCAGAGTAGATAGGTTGGTAAGGGGAGGAACCGAAACAAAAAGCCTCTCTGGAACAACCACCACCGGCCAACTGACCACCCACACCCGCTCTATATCCCAAAACCCCCGGGCCGCAACAGCTTCCGCGGAAGGCTCAAAACCATGGCCCCGGCGGCCGACAACGATGACGACGACTCCCCGGGTTGATCGTTATCACCATCATCGTCATCATCGTCATCATCGACCCAATCATCATCATCCTTACCCTAGAGGAAGTAGTCGCCCGCGCCGCGGCGGCCGCCGGGGATGTGGCGCTGGTCGTCGGGGACGGCCGAGAAGATGGAGAACTTGGTGTCGGTGGCGCCGCGGCCGACCGTCATGATGGAGGCGACGTTGCCGCAGCGGTAGCAGTAGTTGGGAGCGGACCAGACGGTGACGACGGATTTTGAGGGGAAGTGGAACTGTGGGGTGGGGGGGATCAGTAATGAGCGGATTGGGAGAAAGAGAAGAAAGGGGGAGCCGGACCTTGTAGCCTTCGTTGACCAGCTGATGAGCGCGGGCGATGGTCTTGAGCCCGTTGACGTGGTTGAATTCGTTGGCAACCTTGTAGCCGAACAGCCAGCCGGCGCCGCGCGGGCTGATGGCCCAGGTCTCGATATCCTCCGGGTCGCTCCACACCAGGTCGCAGAAGGCGCCCTCGTGGGGAATCTCTTGGGCGCGGGCCACAACGCGGATCTGGTCGATGGTGCGAATCTCGGGGGACAGGCCGCCGTGCACGCAGAGCACGGTCCCGTCGACGATGGCGGCCAGCACGAGGAAATCAAACACCTGGCAGCAGGCCTTCCAGACCGAGGCGTTGCCGTATTTCTGCTGGCACTCTTCGTAGAACCCGTAGACTTGTGTTATTTGGCGCGATTCGTGGTTGCCGCGGACTAGAACAATCCTGTCGGGGTACTTTGCCTTTAGACACATCAGGAGCGTGAAAGTCTCTAAGCTGAAGTAGCCTCGGTCGACGAAATCGCCGAGAAACACAAAGCGGGTGTCGGCCGACTGCGAGCCCGAGTCGGCGGGCGGGGCCGAGTGGGTGCTCTCCTCCTGGACCTCAGCAATTGTGTCGTCGTCTCCGGCGGCGGCGCTGGCGACGCCCTCCCCTGACGAGCCCGGATTCTTAAGCATGCTCCTCAATTTCGGGTTCGTGACCTCTGTTGGCGGCTCGATGTCGTCGGACGAGATGACGGTGGTGGCGGTCATGGGCGCCTGGACGTTGGACTCGCCGGGCATCCCGCCGGCGACGCGAAACAGCTCGAGAAGGTCGTAGAACTGGCCGTGGATGTCGCCGCATATTGTGACGGGGGTGACGACGGGCTGTATGTTGGACTCCTCCATCAGGACCTCCTTGACCATCTCGCAGAGCTGCTTCATGACGTGCTCGGGCAGGTAGTGGCATTGCTTGGCCTCCTCGAGCCACTCGTCTAGCCCGGCGCCCGTGGTGAGGACTGCCGGGCCGGGCTTCGGGACGCTGGCCGTGGCCATGATGGCGTCGGCGTCGTCGTCGGCGGCGGTGGATCGGGAGGGGGGGAAGTTTGCCGAGGGATGGGAGCGCTACAGGTAGTTGTCGTCGCCGTCTGGCACGGCGGGGACGGAGGTGTATGTTTTCGCGAAGAGGCGTCGGGAGGATCGGTGGAATGGTAGGGATCGAGGGCCGAGATCGAGACGACGATGGCGGGGTCCTGTTGACGTTCTTGGGGTGGAGCCCAGCGAGCCCAGCTCTGGATCCAACTGGCTGTCTTGCTCCACTAGCGCAGGAACATTGGATTGGTAAAATACAACGGGGAAAATAAGTAAATAAATGAGAACTCGGGCGGGTTTCTCTGTTGAATCTCTTGCGTGCTTCCCTAACTTGGAGTTGTTCAATAGCGCTCGCTGCCTTGCACAGATATGGGAGCAAATGGGTGCAATGAGTACAGAGCCAGAGAGGGGAGGTTGACGCAGGCATTCGTTCAGCCGAGATTTACGCGCCCAAGGCTTGGAGGCACTGGAACGCAGCCTGGCGGCGTGGTCTGCACCCCTGCAGTGCTCTGGCTCTGTGGTGGGTCCCGCTAAACATCCGTCCCACCCCACCCTCTTATCGGATTTCTGCTCGATTTCTGGGGAGCTGCAGACCATCCATGGAGTGAGACCCAGGCGTCATCCAGTCTCGAGCCAGTTAATTTCTGGTAACTTTTTCTCGAGAGTCTGCTTCACCCGCTATCACCAATTCCACACTTTCCAAAAGAAGGGCAGCAAAACGAAACCGATCCACCCCCCCCAACCCCATGCTGCGAGGACGACTCGATCCCCTCCCCCGAGCGGCCAATCACCGGATCTCGCACCGAACATCGCACTCGACGACGTCTAGCACCTGCATCGAAGTATTCATGCCTTCAGTCTGCGGCTTGAATCACCTACCGATGCAATAACAAAAACGGGAACAATCAATAAACTCGTCCAATCAAAGACTCGACACCGCAAACCACCATGAGCACCCCGCAGCTGCTCTCGCGGAAGCCGAATGGCGCCGCAGCTGCCCAGTCCTCGAGCGATGCCGCCAGGGCCCCAAGGGCCAGAGTGCCCGCACAGGGCGAGAAGATTGTGGTCAGGCGCCTACCGCCAGCTATGACTGAGGAGGAATTCGTCACCATCCTGGGCGATGAATGGAGGGTCGGACGGGGCAAAATCGACTGGTTCTCCTACTGGCAAGGCAAGGTGTCGCAGCAGTCAGTACCAGACACACTCTGGCACCCTGCTTTCTCTACAGGCGCTAACCGGCATACTATCCAGCCCATCAAAGCCCTCGCAGCCGTCGCGTGCATACCTTCACGTCACCCGGAGAGACGAGTTAGCCCCACTCTCGCAAAAGGTCCAGTCGTCAAGGTGGGAGGATGCCAAGGAGACCTACAACGACCCTGCCCTCGTGTCTCCGCCTACCGTCGAGTTTGCCATTTACAAGAAGATTCCCGGCGAGAAGAAGCGTGTCGACGGCCGTCAGGGGACCATCGACCAAGACCCCGAGTTCATGGCCTTCCTCGAGGCTTTGGCGAACCCCGACGCCCAGAAGGAGGCGGCGGAAGCCGAGCTAAGCTTGGAGGAAGCAATCAAGGCCGAAAAGACGACAACGACACCCTTGGTTGAGTATCTCAAGGAGAGGAAAGCCGCCAAAGCCAAGGAGGCAGCTGCCGCAAAGAGTGCGAAGCATGCCAGGCAGGACTCCCAGGGAGGCAAGGGCAAGGCTGCCGCCACACCCGTCGAGGAGCCCAAGAAGAAGTCTCGGGATGGAAGGGGCGAGAAGGGACACGAGCGGTCATCCGAGAGGCCAAGGGAGTCTGTCAAAATCCTCACCAAGAAGGCTGCCGCCGCCGCCGAAGCCGCTGCCGAGGCTGCCAGAGCTGTCGCCGCCCAAATGAAACCGGCTGCGGCTGCGCGGCCCAGCTCACAGTCCGGAACCCAGGAGCAGCCCAAGAGCCGCAGAGCGGGCATCGCGGCTGCAGCACGCATTTTGCAGCGCGACTTGGGCCTCAGCCCGGGCAACGCCCATCGCAAAGCCCGTCAAGAAGCGGCCAAGGCGGAGTCAGACTCCAAGGTCACCACCCCCAAGGAGATTGCTAAGCCGGTTCCAACGGCTGCCCCCGAATCTGCACCACCTTCCATCCCTACCGGACCCTCCGCGTCCGCTGCCGCGGCCAAGCTGCAGCCACCCGCTGCGGGTAGGTCTCGGAATAGAAAGCGTGGCGCTGGGGACGACATCGGAAAGACCAAAGGGGAAGCAACTGGGGAAAAGGCCGCCGAATCCTCCAATCCGGCACCGGCAAAGGCACCCATCACGCTGATGAAGAAAAAGGAGAGCCAGCCACCTGGCCCATCTCTGCAGTCTCCGCCCGCAGCGCCGGCCGCGCCAACAGGTCCTTCTAAGGGCGGCCCTTCGTTGTCTCAAGCATTGACCCCGGCTCCTCCTACTGGGCCCAAGGCGGCAGCTCAGAAACAGAGCGGACCTTCCAAGAAGGGGACCGGTGCAGCTACTCCCAGCCCGGGCGCCACGCGCGCCTTCATCAAGCACGCTAACCACTCCCAAGGCGTCACCGAGCCCCTTCTCAAGGAGGCTCTGCAGGTATTTGGCGCCGTGACAAGCGTGGAGATGGACCGCAAGAAGGGGTTTGCATACGCCGAGTTTGCGGACTACAGCGGCCTCGCCAAGGCCATGGCCGCGAGCCCGGTAGCTGTCGCGCAAGCCACTGTGCAGGTTGTCGAGCGCAAGGACATGGGCAAAAAGGCATCGGGGCCGACTCAGCCGAAGAGCGCTGCCGCCGCGTCCACGTCCACCCCGGCCCCTCTGACGGCTCCGGCAAAAGTCCAAGCTCCTGCGGCCGCGGAGCAGAGTTCCGCCCCGCCGACACCGGTTTCTACGGGGCCGATGGCAGAGAAAGCGGGCGGGGAACAGGGCAGCAAACGCGGCGGCCGGCGGCGTGGAGGCCGAGGGCGAGGAGATAAGGACGCCAAGGACCCTCCCAAGGACGGCAGCGCGAAGAAGCAGGACGGCGCGGGCAGCTCCCCGGCGCCGACAGCCAACGTGACCGGTTGAGGTCCTTCCGGCTGGGTGTTGAACATGCACATTCGCTGTTTGGGAGACCGCGCCATTAGGACCTATACCACCGCTCCGAGGCGCGAGACTGCTGCCGACCTCACAAGAACCCCAAAACCGGGCGCGAGGATTCGGCCGTGCTTCTCCTCCTCGTGCACGGTGGCTAGGTTTGCGAGGAAGTCCGAGAGAGGCCGTGTGAGGCGAAGGATTGTGTTGCATGCCGCGACAACAGTCATTGGCTCGGGATATGCAGCATCCATGGGGATGTCTCTTATTCTTCTCATTTAAAACGTAATCCACTGCTTTCACGATGGAGGTCCTTGTCTGTGATGTCTTGGCTGACCCACCCGCCCAGATGTCATCGGCGGGCCCCCACGCAAGCAGCGGCGTTGCAGATCATCCAAAACCGCCTCATGGCCCAGCGGTCCAGCCCGAAGTTGAAGAAAATGTATGGAATTGTGTGAAAGATGTCCGATAACCTTGGTCTTTTCTTGCTGTCCTGTGCCGAGTTCCGAGTCAGGGGTTCAGCCCCTTGTCAACTTTCCGCCTTCTTGAGAAGCTATTTCTCAACATCAGGGTCCTGCAGACTCAGCTCTTGGCCTTCGCACAATGGCATGGTCCAAAGAAGAAAACAAGCTCCTCCGTACCCACGGAAAACATTACCAGGGACGTTGCTGACGCAGGGGCTTGGAGGTTGAGCCACTGGGGCTCTGCTCTAACCCAGATGCAGCACGGCGGCTTCTGTTGCATTGGCTTGGCACATCTTTCTGGAGATGACTATTTTCTGGGCAGTGTTAGCCGGAGCAGTTGCGCAGCTGAGGCCCCAACCGCACGGCTCAACCCCTGGCAATGGGCAAACTGGATGGTGAGAATGGAGACTTTCTGCGTCGAGCTCGGTGGTCCGTAACGTTGACCTCAAGGTTAAGCTTAATGAAGCGGCAATCCGTACATATATCTAAGGGCCTTCGCCCTGGCGCGTGGCGACTATGGACGAGGCTGTTCACCAACCCGTCTTCACTCTTTCGCCCATAGGGACTCGTCCCACTTACACTCATTTTTAAGTCCTTTGACACCATGTTCGGCCACGGGGCCAAGGGGCCGGCAGCCGCCGTGCTTCTGCTTGCACTATCCCAAGCTGCAACCGCGAAGTGCACCCGCCCGGTAGTCCCTCTCGACTGCAGCGGCTCCATGCCCAGCAACGGCACCGTCTTCAAGTCGGGCGAGCACTCGTACGAGATCATCTGCGCGCTGGACAATGTGGGCGGTGACCTCTCGTCCGGCCAGACCGACACCTTTGAAGAGTGCATCGCGCTCTGCGACAATACTCCAGGGTGCGTCGATGTGTCGTACGGGAAGCCTGACTGTTGGTTGAAGAACCAGCTCCGCGTGCCCCCTTTCTCTCGCGGCAACATCTGGACGGCACGCCGCGCCGACCTGCCTGCGTCCTTCAGCCTGTCCTGCGAGGATCCCAACGTGGATGGCACCACATACACGGCCCCCGGGGGCGTCGAGTTCAAGATTCTCTGCGGCAAGGACTATGTGGGAGCCGACATGGAGCCCACGCAGACCGACAACTTTGCTGGCTGCATGGATGTTTGCGAGAACACCGAGGGATGTGTCGACGTGTCGTATGTTAATGGCGCTTGCTACCTGAAGAACGCTCTGAACGCGGTCAACGACGCCGGACATGTCTGGACGGGTGTCAGGGTGGATGCCCTCGCGGCCTTGTCCAGCACCACCACCGAGACCACCGCAACTACCACGGCCAGCACCGACGCCACGGCCAGCACCGATGCCACAGCCAGCACCGATGCCACAGCCAGCACCGACGCCACGGCTAGCACCGACGCCACTGAGACGACCGCAACTGCCACGACCGCCACCGATGCCACTGCCTCAGCCTCGGCCACTTCGACGCCTCTTTCGTGTGACAACAAGGCCATCGACGGGGCCGAGTACACCACCTCGTCCGGGATCACCTACGACATCATCTGCGGGAAGGAGTATGGCGGCGGCGACCTGAGGGGCGTCAGCGCCCAGACCTTCGAGGATTGCCTGGCTGCCTGCGATGACGAGGTGGCCTGCATTGACGTGTCATACGTCCCGGGTTCTTGCTACATGAAGCAGGCAATCACCGGTCCTCTCGTCGAGGCCGGAAGCGTCTCGACCGCCGTCAAGAAGACGTCGGCCGGCGGCACTGACCCTGCTGGGCCCGGCGCTCCCGAGCTGTACTGTACCGATGGCCAGCCGAGCCAGGCCTTCTTCACCACCGCCAACAACCGCTACTACCAGATGTTCTGCGGTGTTGACTTTACCGGCGGCGACATGAACACCATCACCGCCATCAACTTCGACGCCTGTGTCAAGGCCTGCGACGAAACCACCGGCTGCCTGTCGGTCGGATACACGGGCAACACCTGCTACCTGAAGAACCGCCTCCGGCCGAAGGTCGCTGCCGGCCACGTCTGGAGCGCCCTGTATCTCGGCGCCCCGCCTCCGGTCGAGTCGTCGACGTCTGCGGAGCCCGTTGAGAGCACCTCGATTGCCCAGAGCAGCACCCAGGCCTCGGTATCCCCCACGTCGACCCAAAGCGACAGCCCTCCGCTCAACACAAACAACGTCTATATCCCCGAGTTCGACGACAGCTGGACGTCGACGTACACGTACAGCGAGGTGGCCCTGCCGACCTGGTCGGGCACGCCCACCCAGGACGCCATTGTCACACCAACCGTGGTCAAGGAGTGCTTCATCGAGCCCGAGTCCGGTACCCAGTTTGTATGCTTTCTCTGTTTCTTCGCCCAGACTAGCTCTCAAAACACTAACCACACTCTCAGCATCTCATCTCCCCCGATATGGGATACGTCATCGACAAGAACAACGCCCCTGGCTTCTTCTCGCAGCCCGAAACCGAAGAGGAGGGCCTGGCTCTCCTTGCAGAGATTGCCGACTTCAAGGCGCCCGTCTTTGTCTTTGAGACCCCCGACGGCGCGGACCAGGGCGTGTACGACATTGCCTACATCTCGGGCGCCAGCAAGCGCTACATCGCCGTGGATGCCAACGGCGAGATGAGCTTCTCGGCCACCTCGGGCCCCTCCACCACCGTCTTTGGCGTCACCTGTGACGGCTACGTCACCGTGACCGTAGGCGGCGCCATTCGCAGCTGGAAGGCCACCGAAGCCGGCAAGACAGCGCTCGAGGGCCACGGCGAGCCCTCGGCCGACGGCATCCGCCTCCTCCCCACCGACGCCGTCCCCGTCAACCCCAACTCGGTCGAGGCGGCCACGCAGGCCGCCTCCCGCCTGCGTCGCCGCGCCTGGGACGGCATGGGTCAGGACGGTTACGCGCCGCGCTGCCCCAACACCCCGCGCACCGTCTGGCCGCGCGTCCGCGCCGGCGCTCGCGGTCTGAACCCCAACGGCTGCGGCCCTGCCAACGGCTTCGACTTTGTTCCGGACTGGAATTTCGGCGGTTGCTGCAATGATCATGACAACTGCTTCGACGACTGCGACAACAAGACGTTCGAGCGCTGCAACCTCGACTTCCTGGGGTGCATGGGCGCCGCGTGCGTGCGCGACTACTCGCGCTGGTACAACTCGTGGCTGCAGCCGGGCTGCCTGGGTATGGCCGGCTTTTACTACGTTGCAGTCAGCTCGTGGAAGGGCAAGGAGGCTTTCAACACCGCAAACGGGGAACGCTGCGAGTGCTTCTGCCGCGAGACGAACACCGCCCTCTGCTCCAACAACTGCGTCTCCATCTTCAGCAACCCCTCCCACTGCGGCGGCTGCAACCGGGTGTGCCCTCCCGGCACTCATTGTCAAGGCCTCGGATGTGCATGCGACAAGAACCAGTGCGGTAGCACATGTCTGGACCTGGCAAATCACCCTCGCAACTGCGGGCGGTGCGGTAACGTCTGCGACAGCGGCCTCTGCTACCAGGGCCTCTGCTACGACCCGCCGGCGAACCCAGACCGTTGCTACCCGCGTGAGGCGTTCGAGAATGGAGACTTCCAGCGCGGCAACGGCGACGCGTGGCGCATCGACGGGTCCACCGCCGACATCAAGAACCGCGTATCGCTGGGCGTGTTCGACGGCGCGGCGAGCCCGGACCCGTACGGCATGGTGGCCGACTTCCCGACTAGCGCGGGCGATTCCTGGGCCAGCATCAGCCAGGACGTGCACCTGTGCAGCGGGCAGAACTACGAGCTCAACTTCAACGCGCGCCGCGTGTATGGCGACGGCAACTGCCAGGTCTATGTCAAGTTGGGGTCGCGCGAGCTGCAGGGGTGGACGGCGATCCCAACGACGCTGACCAAGTGGACCAAGTATGGCCGGTATCGCATGTCGTCGTTTGAGCTGGGCCAGAGCGGCGTGTGGCAGGGGGCCAAGTTCTATCTGCAGGCCACCTTCACCGTGACTATGCGGTGCACAGGATCGAGGTCGACGTCGAGCACCGTCCGCATGGACGGCTTTACCATTGCGCCGGTGTAGCCTGCAACGTTAGACATTACCATTCATTCGCTTCTTGCAGATGGAGTTGCCATATCAGATCAGACAGACGCCTTGTTGGTTTGGTAAAGCCTCAAAATTTGAACTCCTGGGAGCTTGCATCTATTCCAATCCCGGCCGTCCTATGTTAACGACATGCTGCTACAACCCAAAACCCCCATACAAGTTGCCGTGGGGACAAGATGAGACATAGGAAAAAAAGAAAAGGTCTATCTAAGCTCTATATGACGATGCAACCGCAACCCAAATGATCCCGTACAGCCCTGTGATTCCGTCCAATACATGCCCAGATCCGATCATGTCGTTCCCTTGCATCCCAGCCCGTCTCCTCCCTTCCACAGGCGAGAGACAATACAAGCCAAAACAGAAGCGTGGTTTGATATAACAAGAGAGAAAATAACAAGGGGTATCGGGGGGGAAGAAAAAAGAAATCCCAAAAAGGTCAGAAAAGAAGTCCCAAAAAGCAGGATAAAGGAACCAGAAAAGTGTAACAAGGTTTTCCCACCATCCCAAAATCAAGCAAACGTAGTGGAACACAAGGGGTGGAGTTGCGGGATGAACCTCCCGAGCCGACCCGAGAGTGGGAACGACCGAAACGGGATGATCCACCGGCGCGTCCGTCGTGAAGTCGAGCCACCAAAAGCCCCAGAGACCGTGCGCGAGAAGTCAGCCTTGCACCAGCCCCGGCGGTAACCATCAGAAATGTGGCTGAGGCTGAGTGCGGCGCGGATCAAAGCAGAATCGGGAGCCTCCCCGTCCCGTTGGGCTGATTGGCCCAAACGGGAGGCCGCTCGGGAATTTCCACTGCTTTGCGTGTGTGTGTGTGGGTTGTTTGGTGTGTGTGGGAAAATGTGACGTTGGGGTTTCGGACGTTGGGTGGGGCTCCGTTGGGCAGCGACAGGGAAGAAAGAAGAAAAAAAAGCGGCCCGATTGGGTAACGGGATTTTGCTCGCCGAATCGTGAGCAGCAGGGTATCTGCAGATGGAATCCCCCGTGCTTTTGGTGCAGGTACCGCCAATCGGCGCATTCGGGTGAGGAATGCAAGGTTCGGCGGTGCTTTCGTTGGTGCTTTGGTCGTGTTTGTCGCTCCTGACAAAGTCGCTCACTCGTGTGCGCGCTCAATCGTTGGCGCATTACCTCGGGTGCCGTGTGGACCGTGGGTGTGAGCGGTAGGCGTCGTCGTCCTCGACGTAGCCTTCGGTAACGTAGACGCTGGGGTGGACCGATCGCGGCGTGGTCGCGGCGAAGGGCTCGCGGATGCTCGCGTATGCGGGCGCTGTAGGGTAACCAGCGCCGGTGGTGGCCGTGTAGGACGAGGTGTACTGGCGTGAAGGCGAGGGAGGCACCGGGGCCGACGGACGCGGTGCGCCGAGGCCCATGGGCTCGATGTAGCTCGCAGTCTCGCGGCGGCTGCGTCCGTTTTTGGTCGAGGTGCTGCTCTTGGCGTCACTTTCCTCGGCACGGGAAACGTCGAAACGAGCCCTGAGACGAAGCGTCTCGGCCTCCAAGGACTCTTTTTGCTTGCGCCGGTCACGCTCCCGCTGGTCACGCTCCCGCTGGCTGGAGCGTTCTTCCTTTTCCCGGCCTCTCTTTTCCTCCTTGTCGACGGTCCTTTCTTTGGGTGGTCGCTTGCTCGAGCTTCGGCGCACCTTCTTCTCGTCTGACGACTCGGAAGCGGTGCCGCTGGACGCCGACGCCGGGGACGCAGTGCCGCTGCTCTTGCGGTTGGCTTTCTTCAGCTCCTTGACCGAGTCCTGGAGCTGGGCGACCTGGTCGGTGAGGTCTTTGTTGGTCTTGGTGAGCTCGTCGATCTCCTGCGAGAGGACCTGAGTCTCGTTGGCGAGGGCGCGCATATGGGCCTTGGTCTGCTCGAAGTCGTTGCGGGTCTCCTTGAGCTGCTCCTCGAACTCGCCGGCCTTGGTCCTCCATTTTTCAGTCTCCTGGCGCGCCGTCTCGAGCGCCTGGCGGATGCTGTAGCCGGGGTCTTCGTAGCCAGGGCTGGGGGTGAGAAAGTCGCGGTCGGGGTTGGAGGTGCGGCTCTCGCAGTCGCTGAAGCCCGAGTCGCTGCGCTGGTGGTCGTAGTGGCCGGTGGGCGAAGGCCGGCGGAATTTAACGCTTCTGCTCATGGCTGCGGGCAGGGCGCTGGCCGCAGATGATGCGCAAGGCTTGGTGGGGAGGTAGGGTAAAGCAAAAGATGTGGTGTGTTCTGATTTGGCCGTGGGATGGAGCGGGCTGCAGCGATGCCCAATGGTCCGAGCCGGTATATAAGAAGAGGGAGAGAGAAAAACTTGTGCGGACGGAGAGACTGGGGGGTGTAAATTTGGCTGCAGCCGGGACTGGGAGGTGGCAGAGCAGGGGCGGAACGGCGGGAAGGCTGGCCAAGGAATGTTGGGCCTCAATCAGATTGGCTTAGTCCGGGCCTCGCCCTATAAAAGAGAGACCGTATAATTAACCCTTGGGCAGGAAGACGAATTTCGCTTCGGAATGAACAAGGGCATAGACAAGATCGAGAATCGAGTCCGTACGGGGGGCGATGCAGATATAAGAAACACCACTTACAAAAGTACCGTATGCCTGATCCAAGCCAGGTCTTGAAGGAGACATGCGGCGGTTGCCTGTAATCGCGGCCGCTCTCTGCAAGTCTCGGGTGTCATGGGGGGGTGAAGGTGGTGTGGACCGCGGCCGGCGAGCAGTTATCCCTGCCCCAAGGCTCCCCGGGCCACACAGCACACCGACCACTGCGATCAGGCTCTGCGCAGCCAAGCAGAGAACGCATGCAATGCGGCAGTGCCGTCCCCCCCCAGCAGCACCATCGCAAGGCGGATCGAGCTTTCGACAGGGGCCCCACCCCGGCTCCGTCCACCACATCTGCCCCTTGCCAGACCGAAAATTTAAACTTGTGCCGTAAATTGCAGGTTTGCGGTCCTCGGCTGGACGGGATCCTCGAAGGTTTGCAGAACTCGTCTCACACCAACGCACACCATCAGGCCAACAGGCAGCGTGTTGACACAAACCCACGCACCCACGCCCACGTTGCTGCCAGGTGATTTGAGCAACCAAAAAGAGTTACCGGAATGCCACAGCAGGCCCGCTTGGCCGTTAACCGTTTTAGCGCTGGGTGTTGCTGGTGGGCGCGGCCCGGTGAGTCACCCCTCCCCCTCCCTTTCTCCGTGCGACTGGTCTGAAGCTCTGGTGGGGCCGAACTCGTCGTCCGCTCATTGTGAGTGGCGTTCCGTCCCATTCCTTCCCGGTGAGCTCTCTCCCACATGCAGCCTTACTGCAAGCCGCCGCGCCCTATCGAATCGCCCTGTGACATCCATGTTTCTAGTCGTTTCCTGATCCTTCGAACGCCTCTGTCAAGATGGGTGGCATCTGGTTGCCTTGTACATCTGGAGTGTATGCTGGGTGCCCATCGCAGTCGGCTGCCCCTGGAATGCGGAGCGGGAATCAATGGCTTGCTGCAAGTCATGTTGGTGATGCCGTGCCGACCGATGAGAGTGAACGTTGTTCAACTGGATGACGAACCTTTGCAGATCCAGCCCTACAGAGCACAGGGTTACCCACGCAAACAAATGGTCCAGCAGAAGAGGGGTGTCCCTGTGCTACTGTGAGGTGGAGATGGATGCTGGGCCAAATGCCGGTCGACCTGGGGATGGAATTGATGCGACGTGCTGTTGATGTGTGTGGTTGTGGGAGAAACGGAGCGGAATCTTTAGGCAAGCGCCGGGATATCCCCAACAGGCTGCAGCACATGACCGTCCCGCGCCAGGCAGGAGGTTTGAACCATCGAGCCATCGCGACTTCCGTTTTCAAACTCGACTCCCAGTTCTCGGCGAGGGTACGCCGCACTCCACACCACGAACCGCTGGAAGGTGGGGGATCCACCCCGCACCCCGTCTTTAGGTCCGGCCAGCCATCGCCTCCAGAATCCAGATTGACACCTGCACACTACACAGTCAGGCCCAGTCTACTTGTCGTCGCCGGTTGTGAGTCAAGCTTGCCGTGGTGCGGGGTGTCTACCTCCAGTCAGGCATTGGCGCTAGGATTGCGGGGCAGCTGCAAGCAAGCTCTCTGCTGTGCGCAAGCCGCTTCTGCTCATCTGGGCACAGCTCGACGACTGGCTCGTCCGCTGGCTCGTCCGCATCCGCGCAGACTCGGATTGACGAGCATTCTCAGTTTTGCCGCATAGCCTTATTGGACAATGGCAGCCCATGATAAGGATGGGGATGAAACAGGGCGCTGACCGCGGACTGGCCGGTTGCTCGGTTGAAGACGGAAACGCCCCGTCCGAATCCATAGTATGGGAAAGATATGGAACACCAGAAGAAAAATTGCGACTGCGGGGGAGGGGCAATGGGAAGATCATCGGCCACGCCAGTTCGGGTAGTGGCGCGACTTGCGAGGTGGCCAACGGAGCCAGTTCCGTCAAGCCGTCCAGAGAATGCGCAGCGAATGGTTCGCGAGCCACTTCCAGACCAGTCTGCCTGTGAGGCCCACGCCGTCTCGATCGTGGATGCCGCCCCCGCGCCGGAGCAAACCCAGACCAACCCGCCATGCTCCGACCCATCACCAAGCGGCCCGCCAGTGGTCGGCCATCCCATCCGACCAGGACGCCCACACAGTCCTTCGGTATGCTGCGGCACGGGTGCAGCACAGTGTGCATACCAAGACAAGCCGACCTGACAGCCAGGGCCCAGAAACCCGGCCAGGCGAACCACAGCACAAGGCAGCCACGAGGCAACAGAAATGTCCCAAGCTGGCCTGGCACAAGGTCCCTGCAGCTGCATAGATTCTGCTCCTTTACGCAAGCAACCTCGGGCCAAGGTGGAAAGGGTAGTCCAAACCGATCAAGAGTACACAGTATACCCCCAAGCCGGACCCTGCCTGATCAAGCTCGGCCACCGTGGCCACGGCGCAGACCGCTTGCCTGGCGAGCCTGGCCAGAGACATCGTAGTCCGACGGAGAGTCCGAGAGTTTGAAGGACGTACGAAAGCTTGGAAAGTACTCGTCACCCACCTCCCACCTCGGTGAGGGCCACACGCTAACGAACCCACACCTCGTCCCGAACCAACAAGGCAGAGTGGCAAATTCTATTCCCGCCCGTGATATGCACTTACACCTCCTCTATAAGGGAGTATGAAGTCTGCCCCGTCTGAACTCTGGACAAGGCGATGCCAGGCAGGAAATAGCCGCGACACCTCAATGCCAAACATCATCAAAGCCAAGAGCTATACCAGCCTCAATAACATGACCAAACCAAAGCAATGCCACCCTCTATGCCTGATGAATCCTTTGGCTTTGACACCACCTGCAACAAAGGCAATGACGACGCCTGCACCATTCCTCAAGAGAGATGACTAACTTATCCCCGGGGCAAGCCGTGCTGCCGCCTGAACCATCAATCCCACCCGCAGCATCTCCCCACGCCCTGCGGGACATGACTTAGGTAAGCCACAGCCCATTCGGCGGCCATCAGACAGCCAGCCCTATGCAGGACGATGGGTGGCGCATGGGTGCACGACTGCAGTTCGTTACAGGTTTACCGTGTACTCTGTACGTTACGGTAGTGTACAGCAGGAGAAAGAATATGGCAGGGGTCTTTGACAAAAGCCACGGCGCGCTCTGGTGCAGATGGCGCAAGGGGGTCTGACGAATGGGCGGGCGGAATCGCACCCCAACTTGGGTCTGGCTGGCCTTTGACCAGGATGGTGATGGGTTTTTGAAACATCCTCTCAACGACGGTATGCCTGGAGTTGGTACTATGAATGAGGCCACCAGGGAGGCTTGGTGGGATGAGGAGTGAGGATAGCGGGAAGATTGCATTTTTTTCTTCCTTTGGCGTTTTTGTTTGTACCCAGTACTCTGGGATGGACTCGACGTGGGCTCTTTGTCCGGGCTGACCGAGCTGGGCTTTTTTGTCCCGTTGCTGTGTATGTAAGTCACACATGGTCCAGGTTTGGGTTGACAGGGTTGACCGAGCCTTTGAGGGCTCACGGGGCGAAAAATAGACTCTTGATTGAGCAACTTCAGCATTTCATGGAGCGGGTCATCTTACACAAGGGGCGAGGTCGGACCCGATGTGGATGAACTCGTAATCACTTTGAAGGGGCCTGGTCTGTTTTTGTGTGTTGGGGGTGGGTGCAAAAGCTGCCATTCAGATATGTCTGTCGTAAACGTAAATTTCCAAATCTTGTCCGAGTCCCCAAGTATCAATACCAATCCAACCCAAGATGAGGAAGAAAGAAGAGAAGAAGAAAGAAAAACTATCAACCAAGAGACACAGACGAAGTCTAAAAAGAAAAAAAGAAAGAAGAAGAAGAAGAAAAGAGGAGAAGGAAGAAATAAACAGCCGTATCCCAAATCCCAGTGGTATCGCAGAAGTCCCAGAACCCCAAACCCAAACCCGCTAAAGTACAGACGATCCCGAAGTCTGGCGTGTGCCCAAGCGTTTTCGGTATTCCCCAACCGACTCAGTGAACCGTTTTGTTGTGGTATCAAATCATGCCGCCGCGCCTCGTATCCGTATCCGTGCTCCGTGATCCGTACACCCGTAAAGAAAAGTGGTTGTTTTTGTGTTTTCGTGTTTTTGTTGAGGAGCCAAGGTCCGATAAGCACTACTGCTCGTCATCAACCCCTCGAGGAGAAGAGAGCATTAAATGCACCGGATCAGACGGCAATTTGTGGCCGAGGATGTTTTGGCTTTGGTGCGTGTTAGCAATGTCATCGACTGCCAGGCGGACTGCCGTAATGGGGTCCTTACTGTTCATCCAATCTGCGAGGGAAAGGAGGCTCCTTGAGCTCTGATGAGCCCGCGGATGCTCAGAGACGATACGAAGCCAGACAAGCCGACAGAGGAAAGGCGAATCCGTGGAGGAGAAAGTCCGAGGAGGATGTGTGAGCGACGCTGACCGTGGCCGGTATTGTGGTGGTCTAGTAGTGGCGGCGCCGGAGACGCTCCAGGTCGAGATCTCGCCTCAAGTTGTCGTTCTCCTGTGCGAGACGGTCTCTGTCGGCCTCGACGAGAGCCA